>Ga0181593_10001748_pt1 | contig 19848 bp, 14 predicted proteins | sample 071ome_19_FD_133756 | JGI IMG/M metagenome (GOLD analysis project Ga0181593, IMG submission 133756) | Coastal salt marsh microbial communities from the Groves Creek Marsh, Skidaway Island, Georgia - 071413AT metaG (megahit assembly) | ecosystem: Environmental > Aquatic > Marine > Intertidal...
CCTGGTCTGGGCGGACACCCCTGACGGCCAGCAGGTATACCAGTATCCTGCAGGCTTTTTACCCTCATCCACAATAGATCCTGTCATTTCAGGCCCTCTGGCCAGACTGTTCAATTTCCGCCTCGCCAGGTTACGCAACCTTGCACCCGGAGAATACCAGTTTCATTTTGAAGCACGGGACAGCAACAGCAGCATTGAACGCGCCAGCTCCACCTTGACAGTCATTGCCGACCCCTGCCGGGAAGAGCACGCCCTGCCCCTGGCCATAGATACCGACTGGAACAGCAGTTGTGTTTCCGCCTATGAAGAGCAACAGGGTTATCTGGCCCGGTATTACACCTTCACTCTTACCAGGCAATCAGCCATCGCCCTCTTCCTCAATACAGACTTCAACAGCAAGCTTGTCCTTCGGCAGGGGAAAGGCAGAAGCGGGATTATTTTTGACCTTTCTTCTCCTTCGGCAGATGGCGAACAACTGTTCACCACACTGCTTGCAGACACCTACACTGTGGAAGTGATTCTTGAACAGGCAAGTGCCAATAGCGCCGATTTTGCGCTTGCCTCCTCCAGCGAATCCCTGTCCTGGCACTTCACTGAAGTGTCCTCTTTTGTGGGCATAGATCACGAACACGGCTACAAGGATGGCGACCTGGTTTCCAGCGACCCCAGCTTTGATCGCCGAATACAGGGCGGTGGGGTGGCAGCTGGCGACTATGACCAGGATGGCTGGACCGACCTCTATTTCACTGGTGGGACAATCGGACCAAACTATCTCTACAGGAACCTGAGTAATGGCCGCTTTGAAGAGGTTGCGAGCCAGGCAGGCGTTGCACTGGAAGCCCGTTTTGACACTGGTGCCACCTTTACCGACATCAATGGTGATGGCTGGCCAGACCTGTTTGTCGGCGGGATAGATGGTGCAGGCGTCAGGCTTTTCCGGAACCGACAAAATGGCACGTTTGAGGACATCACTGAAGCATCCGGACTGGCCGGAATCGACAATGGTTACAGCGCTTCCTTTGCTGATTACGACCGCGATGGCGATCTCGACATGTACATGACCCACTGGAATGACAGCAGCCAGGGCAACTATCTGTTTCAGAATGACGGCACCGGTTTTTTTACTGATGTCAGTGAAGCCTCGGGTATTCCCAAGAATCTCATGGCGGACTACACCGCCAATTTTTCCGACATTAATAATGATGGCTGGCTGGATCTGCTGGTTGCTGCCGATTTCAATACCAGCCAGATTTATCTGAACAACGGTAATGGTACCTTCAGCAACATCACAGACAAGGACATCATCACTGATGACAACGGCATGGGCGCCGCTGTCGGCGATTACGACAATGATGGCGACATGGACTGGTTTGTCTCCAGCATTTTTGACCCTAATGGACTGTCAGGAGATGTGCTGCCTGGCACCCATACCGGTGCCTCTGGTAATCGCCTTTACAACAACCAGGGAGATGGCACGTTTCAGGATGTCACCGAAACGGCCGGTGTACGTATCGGCGGTTGGGGCTGGGGCAGCTGCTTTGCTGATTTTAACAATGACGGCTGGCTCGATATTTTTCATGTAAATGGCTATATCACCACCCGTTTTACCAATAACCAGTTTTTCCTGAGCGATGCTTCCCGCATCTTTATTTCAAACAGGGATGGCACCTTCACCGGTAGTGAACAGTCGCTGGGACTGATCGATAAAGGTATGGGCAAGGGTATCTCCTGCCTGGACTATGACCTGGATGGGGATATCGATATCGTGGTGGCCAACAACGGACAGCCCCCCAGCCTTTATCGCAATGATGGCGGCAATGACAACAACTTCATTCACCTTCGCATAGCCGGTGAAGGCCAGAACTACGATGCCATTGGTGCCCGCATCACCCTGGTGACCGGCAATCTCACTCAGACCCGTGAAATCAGCAATGGCAGTAATTTCATCTCCAATAATCCGTCTGAAGCCTATTTTGGCCTGGGTGCCAGCAAGAAGATTGACCGTATTGAAATCACCTGGCCTGATGGTGATCGAAAAACCCTTACCAATATATCTGCCAACCAGATGCTCACCATTTTCAAATAGCGCAGTTCCGACCAGCGCAAAAATTTCTACCCCCAATAAAAAAGGCCGCATCTTTCGATGCGGCCTTCTTCATCAGACCCTAAAGGGCTATACCAACTTAGAAGTTGGCACGCAGACCAATACGGAATGAACGACCAATGGTGTCATGGATCCTGGCCAGAGCACCACCGACGCCTTCACCGACGACGGGGGGATCTTTGTCCAGCAGGTTGTCCACGTTACCAAACACCTGCATATCAATGTTCATGGCAGTGAAGCTGTAAGCAGCATTCAGTGTCCAGTTCACATAGTTAGGATAGGTGTTGTCGTTGATACTCAGAGGCGCATTGGCACTGTACTGCGTTGCATCCGGGCCGAAAGCATCAGAGTAGATCTTGCCATTGCTTACCCAGCGTGCGGCCAGGGTAAGGGTGGTAGGACCTGCAACCAGGGTGTTAACCCACTGAGCCGCCCAACCAGGAGCCGCTGTCCAGTCGTCCAGGAAGGCGCTGGTAGTGGAGTAGGTATTGGAGATATCAACCTTGGTCGGGTTGGTTTCACTCGGCTGGATCAGCTGCTCGAGCATGCGAGTAGCGATGATCCTTGAGGAAATCGTACCGAAGTTGAACTCACCAATCCAGTCAGCAGTGATATCGACACCGGACGCTTCGTAACCACGGAAGTTACGGGCTGTTGGTACCAGTGCATCAATCTGCGAGAAGCCCTGGGTCAGATCATTCGGGTTGAACGGTGTACCCTCGATCTGGTTACAGAACTCCAGGTCGCCATCAAAACAGCTCTGAACTACCAGGCCGGAGTTGGCCGGAGTGATCGCATCTTCAATCTTGATGTTGAACCAGTCAGCGGCAAAACGGACATTCCAGTCTTCAGGAGTCAGCACCAGACCCAGGGTTACGGTGTCAGCCTTCTCTGGCTGTACATCCAGACCACCCCTCAGCTTGATCGTACAGGGGTCACCGGTGTTGGTGAAGAAGCCCTGGCTGATGTTGCCGGTCCACAGATTGGAACAGAAACCGAATGGACCACCACGCTGCAGGTCCTGGCCGTAGTACAGTTCACGGAAGTTTGGTGCACGGATGTCACGAGAGACCGAACCACGCAGCCTTAACAGATCCATAACCTGCCAGTTACCAGTCGCTTTCCAGGTAGTGATGTTGTAATCGTACTTGTCACCAGGATTCGGTGTACCGACACCAGCAGTGTTGGTGTACTCGGAACGACGGGCAGCAACCTGAACGTCAAAGTCTTCAGTGAAAGGAATGGTGGCTTCAGCAAAGTACTCGAGTACTTCCACTTTACCGGCAAAGGTTTCACCGTACTGGATCAGGTAGTCACGACGGATGTAATCAGGCTGTGACGGGTCGGAGATGTTGGCGATGGACTCGTCACGGAAGGATGCACCAAGTGCAGCACGAACCGGACCGGCCCCAAAGCCGTCAAAGACTTCACCGGAAGCAACGCCTTCAAACATATCCTGTTTGACAGTGGTCAGCTCTAGCAGACGTCCAACAGCATAGGCCTTGCCAGCTGCATCCATGTTGCCAATACCGAAGATGTTAACTGGCGCACATCCATCCCCCAGGCGTGTATCCTTGACGAAGCCGTCAGGGATACCGTCGCGAACGATACGGCAAACCGGTGTGGAGCTGTAATCACCAGGAATGGAAGGAACCGCGTCAAACGCAAAGTTGAAGCCTTCCAGGCGACGGTTGTTGTTCACCAGCTGGGAACGGTCTGATTTGCCATGCTGATAGTAGGCATCCCAGGTCCAGGTGGTGTCGCCAAAACGACCACTTAAGCCCGCAGCAAAACGCTCAAGGTCTGTGGAGGTTTCGTTAAAAGTATCCAGGTCAGCAGAAAAATCCTTGTTGTAGAAACACAGGAATTCAATACCGGCACAGGGATTAACCGCCAGGTTGTTCAGGTAATAGTTATCAGCCGGAACAAACTGGAAGTTCACATCCAGAGAACCCTGGGGAGTGAAAGTATCAACACTACCGACAGAACCTTCAATGAAGTAGGACAGGTCATCGGAGATATCACCGGTGAAGCTGGCATACAGGATTTCACGTTCAACAGGAGAGCGCAGGTTGGAGTACTGGTACTGGCTGCGACCTTCACCGCCCTGGCCCAGTGCATTACCACCCTGGTAAGGACGAATAGCTGAGGCAGAACCATCGGTGAACGTAACGCCCAGCAGCGGGAACATACCCTGGGTGTTCATGTTCTGGACACGAACATTATCCACAACAATAAAGTTGGGATCAGCGTTGGTGGCAAAACCGGCGTTGGTTACACGGTCAACACTGTTGGCACACCATTCACGGGAATCAATACAGCTGCCGATACCGCCGGCATCCTGGCCTTCGAAACCCACAACCAGGTGAGCGCTGTCACCAATGCGAGTACCCCAGGCAGCACCGATGTGAATATCTTCGCCATCGTTGTGGTCGGTAATACCGTAGTCCAGCTGAACCTTGCCGCCTTCCAGATCGCGATCCAGCAGGATGTTGGTCACACCACCGATCGCACCGGAACCGTAGGAAGCAGAAGCACCACCGGTTACCACTTCCATTCTGTCAATCAGAATGGCGGGAATAAAGTTAAGGTCAACGCCATCACCCTGGTTGGTGGGTACATGACGACGGGAGTCAACCAGAGTCAGGGTACGTGAACCGAAGAACGGGTTCAGACCACGCAGGTTGGCAATGTTGGAACCGTTAAAGAAGTTACCGCCCGGGTTAGCCGTCGGTGTGTTGCCTGATACGTTGGAAGGCAGACTTGCCATGGCATCACCCAGGTTAACCATACCCAGGTTTTCCAGCATATCTGAGCCAACAACCGTGGAAGGCTGGGCGTTGCTGAAATCATCGGAACGGATACGGGTACCGGTTACGGTGATCTGTTCAACAGCTTCTTCGTCATCCTGGGCCAGGGCGATATTGCTAAAACCTGAGCCAAGTGCCAGAGAGGCTGCTACTGACAAAGCGAGCTTTTTCTTGCCAATAGTTAAGAAAGGGTTGTATTTCATCCTCTTCTCCCCTTGATTATTGTGATAGTTGAAGGTGCTTTACACTCAAAGCAGATCAGTCACGGTTACTCTTATTTCTGGCCGGTAACCTGCTTAATGACCGCTTCCTTGATTAGAAATATCTGCCCAAGGGCATTTCTTTCCGTAAAAACCGGGCAATTGTGTCACTAAAGGCCTTTTGCATCAAGCAATTACGGAGTTTTTAGTCCCTGACAAACGACCAATAAACTCTTGATTATCAGTGTGATATCACTGTTTTTGAGGAAAACACCTTAAAAGTTTCCAAGCCCAGCCTAGGGTATTTCACAAGGTTTTTATTCCAAAAACGTGAGCTATTGAGAAAAGGGGGCTCCAGCCAGCAGATTTCGCAGGATGGCATTGTCCACCTGCCCCGTGACAAAGGCCTGGCCCAGTTTCTGCAGCAGAATAAACTTGATGCTGCCGCTTTCGGCCTTTTTATCCCGGCTCATCAGGGACAGGAATTGATCCACTGTCATCTCGGACGGTGGGGTTGCCGGAAGCCCGCTTCTGGCAATGATTTTTTTAACGCGGTCAACATCTGCCACATCCAGATATCCGAGACGGCATGACAGATCTGCAGCCATCACCATGCCAGTTGCCACGGCTTCACCATGCAGCCAGTTGCCATACCCCATGGCGGTTTCTATCGCGTGGCCGAAGGTATGGCCAAGATTTAACGTTGCTCTCACGCCAGACTCTTTTTCATCCTGGGCTACGATAGCCGCCTTGTCCTCACAGCTGATTTTGACAGCATGAGTCAGTGCCTGGTTATCACGGGCAAGCAGCAATTCCATATTTTGTTCAAGCCAGTCAAAAAACGGCAGATTGTTGATCAGGCCATACTTGATCACTTCAGCCAGACCTGCCTGCAATTCCCTGTCAGGAAGGGTGTCCAGGGTATCGGTATCAGCAAGCACGCAGTTGGGCTGGTAAAAAGCCCCCACCATGTTCTTGCCCAGCGGCCGGTTGACGCCGGTTTTTCCCCCAACAGAGGAGTCAACCTGTGAGAGCAGGGTCGTGGGGATCTGGATGAAGTCAACGCCTCGCTGGTACGTGGCGGCGGCAAATCCCACCATATCTCCGATGACACCGCCACCCAATGCAATCAGTGTTGAAGAACGACTGAATTGAGCTTCAAGCAAGCGGTCATAAATCAGGCTGACGGTTTCCAGGGTTTTGTATTTTTCGCCGTCAGGCAGCACGATACTCAGGGGCGAGAAATCACTGAGCGTTGTCATCAGTGTCTCAAGGTATAAGGGAGCAACAGTCTCGTTTGTGACAATACAAACCTGTTTACCCTTTATGTGGGGCGTCAGAAAGGAAGCATCACGGATGAGCCCCCTGCCTATGTAGATCGGGTAACTTCTGTCTCCCAGGTCAACATCAACCTGCTGTCTGCTGCTGTCACGATCACTGTTCATCGATATTTTCCCCATTGATCTGGGAAACAATTTCATTGCTGACAGCTTTGGGACTCCGCCTGTTGGTCATAACCACGTAATCGGCAATTTCCCGATACAACGGATCCCTGATTTCCATCAATTCAGTCAGTTTGCCCTTGATATCCGTGACATTCTGGATCAATGGGCGTCTCTGGTCGTTTCTGGTTCTCTCAACCTGCTGACTGATGGTTGCCATCAGATATACCACGACTCCTCGACTGGACAGGAACTTGCGATTATCCGCGGCAAGAATGGCTCCTCCGCCAGTCGCCAGTACGATATTGCTGCTTCCCGAGAGTTCCTCAATAACCTTCATTTCGCGCTTGCGAAAGCCCTCTTCACCTTCCACGTCAAATATCCAGGCGATGTCAGCACCGGTGCGTTCTTCGATGATCTGGTCGGAATCGATAAATTCCTTTTTGAGGGCTTTGGCCAGCTGTTTGCCGATAGTGGTTTTACCAGCGCCCATGGGCCCAATGAGAAAAATATTGTCGATAGCTTTTTTCATTGACTGCAAATCGTAGTGAAAATCACATCCTGTATAAAACGTAAAACCGGCATACCGCTCTCACAGTATGCCGGAATTCATGGTCGAACCCCGCCTTGAGGATATAGCGCCAGTCAAATGGCCCTACATCAATTCGTTAATTATAGACGGTGTGATGAAAATGAGCAGTTCTGTTTTTGTCTCGGCGTTCTCTGTCCGTTTGAACAGATTGCCAACATAAGGCAAATCACCCAGAACTGGTGTCTTGGTCACGGTGGTAGTGACCTCTTCCCGGAAAACGCCGCCCAAGACGATAGTATCACCATCATTGACGAGTACTCTGGTTGTCACCGAGTTTGTGGAGATCGCCGGAATCGCACCAGCCCCTGGCACAGCAGCATCCTGGTTGATCTGCAGCAGCATGTTGATGCGTCCATCAGGCGTTATTTGAGGGGTTACTTCGAGAGCTAATACCGCTGAAATAAACTCTGTTGATGTACCCCCGGCTGTTCCACCTGCCTGTGACTGGTAGGGAATCTGCAGACCTGACTCTATCCTGGCCTGCTGCTGGTCCTGGGTGGTGACCTTGGGCTGGGCAATCACTTCACCATTACCGCTGGCTTCCAGGGCAGAAAGCTCCAGTTGGAGAAGACCTTTATTGCCGGCATATCCCAGTGCAATCGAAGACGGCGCTTCAACACCCATGTCCACGATCAGGGCATCGGGGAATGATGGGCCCTGTAAGGTATTGCTGGCCAGCGCCTGCTGAACGGTAGACCCGCCAATAATGGCCGAGGCGACAGACTGGTTGTAGTCACTGAGGTTGTTACCAAACTCAATACTGGCTTCCTGGCTGCCGGCGATAATGAAACGGTCACCAGCGCCCGGGAATCTCTGCGCTCCACCCCAGCGGACACCCAGGGCATCACTGAAGGAGGTTGTTGCATTGACGATGCGTGCTTCGATCAGCACTTGCCTAACAGGTATATCCAGGCGGCGAATCATGTCTTGCACATCTTCAATGACTGAAGCCACATCCTGGACAATCAGCGTGTTGGTACGGGCATCAACTGTCGCTGTACCTCTTTCAGAGAGGATGCTGCCGCCTTCACCATTAAGGAGATTGGCCAGCGTAGTTGCCTCGGCATAATTGATTTCAATATATTCCGTTACCAGGGGAGCAAGACTGATCTGGTCCCGACTGTTTTCAAGTTCCTGAATTTCTGCCTGGGAGATTTCCTCTGCCGGCGCGATATACATGACAGTGCCTTCGATACGCTGACCCAGCCCCTCAGAGCGCAGCACCATATCCAGGGCCTGGTCCCAGGGTACGTTGACCAGTCTCAACGTCACATTTCCGGATACGGAATCACTGACAACCAGACTGAAATCATTCACTTCAGCCAGCAGTGAGAGCACAGAATGGATATCCACATTCTGGAAATTGACGTTGATCATTTCTCCTGAAAAATCTCTTGCTCCACCGGCAGCACCGCCTGTACCACCCGCCACCTGACCGGCTACCGGAGTCACATTGATGATGTACTGGTTTCCACTCTGGTAGGCCAGGTAATCAAAACCACTCATCATTTCAGCCACAACCATAACGCTTGAGTTGTCTCTGAATATGTCCACATTTCGTACTGGCGTTGCATAGTCGGTGACATCAAGCCTCATCTGCATGGCATCATCAAGATTGGCATTGATGAACTCCAGCTCAAGCCTGTTGCCTGATCGGTTCAGATTAGCGGCAAGACGATTGTTCGCCAGCTGAATGATGATCTGGCCCGCCCCTTCCTCATTGCGCTGAAAATCAACATTGGTCAGGTCACCGGCTGTATTACGTGACGCAGGTGCCTGGGTTATTTGCTGTACTGGCGCTGCAATCTCTGAATTATCACCGACGGTAATCACCAATGAGTTACCTTCCACACGCCTGACGTAAGATGTCGACTGCGTCAGATTGACAATCATCCTGGTTCTGTCGCCTGAATTCACCACGGTCACACTGTCTGCAATCCTGGCGTTTACCGGATACCGGCTCTGGGAAAGCTGGTTGCTGACATTGGCAAAATCCATGACCAACCTGGGAGGCGATTCGATTTCAAATACACCGGGCTCAGGAGGAGTGCCGCCAAACGTGAGCTCAATTTCCAGCAACCCACCCGGCATGGAAACAAACTGGATGTCATCCAGTGACACCTGGGCTTTTGCCACAGCAGATAAAAACAACCCATTGACCATGAACAGGGCGATGAACAAGCGTCCCAACCCCTTGGTTTTTAGTGTTGCCAACATAGCAAGCCTCCCGGCTGTTGTACTGCTTTCAGTCTTGGTATTACGCATTTTTTTAACTACCTGAGGCCTCGGATATCGGCTCCGACACCTCTGCCTGATCATTGAATTCTCTTTATCCGTCTATAGAACAATCAGCATGTTGTCTCGACAGAATATCCATTCATCCCGTTATTTACTGGGGCGTTTCTCTCAAAAATACTGTCTGTGGGCGTTCCATCCAGGAGCCGTCACCGGTGGGAACAATTTCAACCAGCTCAACCTGGGTTTCGGTCACGCTCAATACCCGTCCGTGATTGCGCCCCATGTAATTACCTTCTGCAACCCGACTGACCAGTCCGGTTTCATCGAGCATCAACGCCCACTCGGTACCAGCCCTGGTGATTGTACCGACCATGGTTAACGAACTGAGGGCATAGTTCTCCAGCAGTTCCTTCGGACGATTATCATCAGGTCGCACGTCATTGTTCTGGTTCCTGATGATCAGGGTAATATCGATTGGAATATCAAAAGGGCTGCGCAATGAGGCCGCCGAATACTGAAACGGCTCATAAGACTGAAATTCCGGAATCGGTTCAATTTGCCCCGGCGGCCTGTTAACCGTTTGTTGGACATAGGTCTGCAGCTCGATCATTTCCTCGTTATTGGAACAGGCAGACAGCAGTACGGTTGCCGCAAGCAGCACCAGAACTATCATATTGTGTAATGCCCTGCTAATCATTGTCGGACCTGTATCGATAGGTTCTGGCTGTAATATCCATGAACAGTTCGGACCTGGAGCCACCGGTGCTGATACTGAAATTATGCAGGGTGACAATTCGGGACAGGCTGGCTACACCACTGACAAAGCTCCCGAAGTCATGGTAATCACCCTTGACGGAAATATTGATCGGCAACTCTATGTAAAATTCCTGTCGAACCTCCCCTTCCAGCCGGATATTGGAGAACTCCAGGCCGCTGCCAATACCCTGAACAGTAATGTCATCCACCAATCCAGGCACTTCCGTTTCACCGGGCAGCTGTCTTAACAGGGCACCGAAGGATTCCTGCATATCTGCAAGCTGCTGACGATAGGCTTCAAGATTCGCCGCCAGAATGGCCTTCAATTCCAAATCAGAACGCAGGGTCTCCTCTTCTGAAATCACCGATGCCAGTGAAGCCTGTAATGGCTTGATATGGAACCAGAAGCCGCCACCCAGAAATCCGCCAAACACCAGGATAATCAGCAGGAGCTTGACCGGAGCCGGCCAGATGCCGATGGTCTCTACATTCTGAAGCTCGTTCCAGTCGAAGTTCTTCAGCTCATCGACTGACTTCTGCAGCATCTTCTGAATTTTTTCGAAGAAATCTTTCATACCAGGGCCGCCTATTCCTCTTCCGGATCCGGCGTGGTCACAATGACACTCAGCTGAAACCGGTTGCCATTGCCGCCTGCGACATTTGATGAAATCTGCTGCAGGTCAGGTCCCTCGAACCATTCGGAATCTTCCAGCGAGCGCAGCAGTGCAGATACACGATTGTTGGATTCAGCGACACCCTCAAAACTGATCTGGTCACCATTGCGTACGATCTGGTCATAATAGACTCCATCGGGGAGCGTCCTGACCAGTTCATCAAACAGCCTGACAATGACAGGCCGACGACCCTGCAAATCCTGGATTACCGTCATACGTTCGGTCAACTCGGACTTTAGACGCTGCAATTCCCGGATTTCAGAAATCTCACGGTCAAGGGACGTGATCTGTTCCCTGAGATAGTCATTCTTGCGGGTCTGGTTATTAATGGCGTTATTAACGAAACGGTCTACGGCAAAAATGATCAGTACGGCGATAGCGACCGTAATCCCCACGCCGACCAGGAATTCTTTTCTCCGTTCTTCCCTGAGTTCTTCACGCCAGGGCAGCAGATTGATATTTGCCATCGTCAGAAACCCCGGATCGCCAGACCACATGCCATCATCAAGGATGCGGCATCATTCTGAAGCTGCTTTTTATTGACTTTATTGTTGACGGACATTTTGGCAAAGGGATTGGCCACTATGGTTTTCGTGCCCAGCTCCTCCTGAACCATTTCTGCCAGGCCGCTGGTTGCAGCCGTACCACCGGCCAGAACAATCAGGTCTACATCATTGTATTGGCTGGACGAGAAAAAGAACTGAAGGATGCGTCCCACCTGCTCTGTCATTTCCTGAATAAACGGCTTCAGTACGTCATCCTCAAACCCCTCAGGTAAATCATTGTTTACCAGGGCGGCTTCCGCATCGGCAGGAGACAGTCCGTAACGATTCTGGATTTCTGTGGACAACTGGGAACCGCCAATCACCTGCTCCCGGGTATAAATGGACACACCATCACGCAGGATGTACATGGTGGTCATGGTTGCACCAAGATCAATGATCGCGGTCAGGCCTTCACGGTCAATTTCCATCTGGTCGCAAAGCAGGTTAAACGCCCTTTCCATAGCGTAGGCTTCAATGTCCACCACCTTGACCTCATAGCCGCCGATTTCCAGGGCAGCTACACGGGTATCCACGTTTTCCTTCTTGCAGGCCGCCAGCAGTACTTCCACCATATCCTCATTTTTCTTGGAAGGACCTTGGCGCTCAAAATCGATAGCCACCTCATCAAGCGGATACGGGATGTACTGGTCAGCTTCAATCACAATCTGGTTTTCCATTTCCGAATCGGACATGGAAGAATTCATCTCGATCGTTTTGGTGATGACGGCAGAACCTGATACAGCGACAGCCGCTTTCATGGTTGTCGTCTTGGCCAGGGTTGCCAGTTTCAGCATTTCCTCACCAATCGCATCGAGGTTGGCAATATTTTTTTCCACAACAGCGCCCGCCGGCAGGGCTCTGCTGGAGTAGTTCTCAACCTTGTACTTGTTTCCCGACTTGCTCAATTCAAGCAATTTGATAGAGCTTGAACTGATATCAATCCCCAACAAGGCATTATTCTTTTTAGTCAAAAAGCTGAGCAAATCCGCACTCCAACCAATTTCCCGCCAGGCACCAGCCAGGCCCAAAAGGACCTAAATGCCAGAGCGAGACTTCCGGTACATTAACCTTATATATGTACTGCTAGCAGGCACGTTAATCATTTTAATCATTAATTTCAAGTAATTATCGCAATTTTTTAAAATTTACATTAATTTGCCGATTGCTTCACAATGCAAGTTCCAACTGGTTCACAAATCCTGTCGCCAGTGTAGTTCATATTACACATGATACGCCTGGAAAAAGAGAGACTCATATCCCAAAACGCCAATAAACCGCGGGCTGGAAGCGCTTTCCGGGCGAAACAAACGATGGCTGAATAGTTCGCTCAAATCAGTTTAAAATGGTCAACCCGGTTTCTGATATGTTATCAGCAAGCAAAGTACAGTTAACCCGATGCAAAAAGTGAGAAATATTGGCTATATCCTGATGTGGCTCGGCATTGCCGGAGGCCTGGGCATCATCATGGTCTGCGCCAGCCTGTATCTCTATATATCCCCAAAACTGCCGGACCGCGAAACCTACACCAACCTGCGCCTGGAAAACCCCCTGCGCATCTATTCGGCAGACAACAAGCTGATAGCAGAGTTTGGCAGCCGCCGTAGCACGCCAATCAAGTATGAAGAAATCCCTCCCCTTGTCACCGATGCCCTGATTGCCAAGGAGGACAAGCGCTTTTTCAGTCACAAGGGCGTGGATCCCGTGAGTCTGATGCGCTCGATCGCCGGAATTGTGGCCGGCTCAAGACAGGGAGGCGGCAGCACAATCACCATGCAGGTCGCCAAAAACTTCTTTTTTGAAGGTGAATCTGCCAACACGCGCAAATTCAAGGAAATCCTCCTGGCCCTGAAAATGGAAAGGGAGCTGACCAAAGAGGAAATTCTCGAGCTTTACCTCAACAAGACCTTTTTCGGCATATCAGCCTACGGAATAGCCGCTGCCGCGCAGCAGTATTATGACAAGGAGGTGAATGAACTGACCCTGGCTGAAGCTGCCGCCATGATTGGCCTGCTCCCCAGACCGAATGCCTACAATCCCCTCACCTCACCCAAGGAATCCCTGAATGTCCGCCAGGCAGTCCTCGTACGCATGCTCGATCAGGGCAAGATCAGCCGGGAGGAATATGACACTGCCCGCCATGCACCCGTCACCGCCTTCAGACATGGCCGTGAGACCGAACTGGATGCCCCTTATATCGCTGAAATGGTAAGACAGGAAATGGTGGACCGTTACGGCGACCTGGCGCTGACCGATGGCTTTGAAGTCTATACGACCATCGACAGCCGCATGCAGGAGACAGCGAACAGGGCCATGCGCAAGGGACTTGAGGATTATGACAGGCGTCATGGCTACCGCGGCCGTGAAAACCACCTGCGTCCGGCAGATGATGACTCCACAACACAATGGGAAAGGGCCCTGGATAGAGCACAGATTGTCGCAGACCAGGTCCCTGCCTTTGTCCAGCAGGTCGATGAGCGCAGTTTTACGGCCCTGCTGAAAACCGGTCAAACTGTCACTGTGGATTGGGAAGGCATTCGCTGGGCCAAGCGGTTCATCTCCAACAGCACCTGGGGATCTTCGCCCAGGTCAGCAGGGGAAGTGGTTGAACCGGGGGACCTGATCCGGGTTAAACAGGACGAAAACGGCCAGTGGCAGCTTGGCCAGATCCCGGCGGCCAATGGCGGGCTTGTCTCTCTTGACCCCAACACCGGGGCAATTCTGTCTCTGGTGGGAGGATATGATTTCAATGACAGAGCCAATAACGGACAGTTCAACCGGGTGACCCTGGCCGAGCGTCAGCCTGGCTCGAATTTCAAACCCTTTCTCTATACCGCTGCCCTGGAAAATGGCTACACCGCTGCATCCCTGATCAACGACTCGCCACTGGCACGCAGCGATTACCGGCCTGAGAATTTCAATGGTGAATTCATGGGCCCCATTCGCCTGTCCTATGCCCTGACCAATTCCAAGAACCTGGTATCCCTGCGGCTTTATGATGCGCTGGGTTCAGACCTGGTTCTGCCCTATGTTTCCCGCTTCGGCTTCAAAACCAGCGAATTTCCCCAGAACGATCTGACTGTTGCCATCGGTTCCCATGCGGTGCACCCGCTGGAAATCGCCACCGGTTATACCGTGTTTGCCAATGGGGGCTACAAGGTTGAAACTTACCTGATTAAGCGCATCGACAATTTCAATGATGGTGAAATGTTCAGGGCCCAGCCCTATACGGTGTGCCCGACCTGTGAAAACACGGCAGAAATCGACTCCCTGCTTGACAGCAACCAGGTGCCGGAAGAGCCCGCTGTGACGCCCGCCCCACGGGTCATTGAGGAAAGGGCTGCCTACATCATGAATACCATCCTGCGCTCGGTCATCACCAATGGCAGCGGCAGACCAGCCAACAGAGCCATGCCTGACCGCGAAGATATTCACGGCAAAACCGGAACCTCCAACGATGCCAACGACCTCTGGTTTTCCGGCTATAACGGCAATGTGGTCACAACCGTATACGTGGGATTTGACCAGCCTGACACCCTGGGCAAAAGCGAGCAGGCGGCCACAGTTGCTCTGCCCATCTGGATAGATTTCATGAAAGAGGTATTGGAAGGCACTCCCCTGGCCACCATGGCACAACCGGATGGCCTGGAATTTGTCAGAATCAATCGCCAGACAGGACTGCGGGCACGTCCCGATGAAGAAGGCGCGTTCTTTGAGGTCTTCAGGAAGGAGAATCTGCCCGATTATGCTGATGCCCAGGGCATCGAGGACAGTGCTGGCCAGGAAGGGCCCAATTCACCCTTCTAGACCTGGCCGTTCAGCCAGTCTAGAAAGGGATATCTGAACAGGATTGCCGGTTAAAAACGGCGTATCAGATCTTGCGGCTGCCGCCAAAACGACGCTTGAAGCGGTCTACACGGCCACCGGTATCAACAATCTTCTGCTTGCCAGTGTAAAAAGGATGACACTGGGAGCACACGTCGATACGGATATCTTCGTTCAGTGTGGAACGGGTCTGGATGACGTTGCCGCAACCGCAGGTGACGGTAATGTCCTGATAATTAGGATGAATATCTGCTTTCATTGGTCCTGTCTCCGGATATCGCGACCGGCACCATGGGTCTTTTTATAACCCCACTGGCCTGCCTGGCACCATATCCATAAAAACTCATGGAAAAAAGAGCGCGCATTCTAGCAGAATCAGTCGATTCCACAAGGGATTTTCTTGCCAATCCCGGAAACGCTCCCGAACCCCGCCAAACCGGGGAATTCCCCTTTTATGGCAGTTCTCCAGCGTATTCCGGGGTTATTTCAGGTAGGAACGGTGGTTTTTTACCACCTCATCAAAGATGGTCTGGAATAGATCCAGGATGAATTCACTGTTAAGGCCCCTTTCCTCGGCCAGGACTTTCAAACGCTCCAGCTTTTGCTGCTCCCGTACCGGATCCACCGAGTTCAGGCCACTTTTTGCCTTCAACTCACCTACCTTGGCTGTGACAGTAAAACGCTGAGCGAGAAGGTCAAGCAACTCGGCATCAATCCGGTCGATTTCATCACGCAGGGATAACAGTTCATCAGGCACTTGTTGGCTTTGCATGGAACCACTTTACTCCAATGGGCTAATCCAGAAACCTGCAAAGTATAAACCAAGCCAAACCGAATCTCCTCACTCTCCAGGAATTTGCTATATTCCGCTTTTCTTTGACTGAAACCATCCAACTGGCTGGTAAGACTCAGCCATAACAACCGGTGTAACCTGAACCAAGAATCCTGCTATGCCAAAATCCCTTTTTATTCAGGTCGCCGTACCCTCGCCACTCAGGCAAACCTTCGATTATCTGCCGCCATCCGATATCCCGATTTCAAGTCTTTTACCAGGGATGCGCATACAGGTTCCTTTTGGACGGCGCAGCCTGGTTGGGATTATCACCGGCACCAGTGAGCAGACCGATTTTCCCCCTGACAAGATTCGCCCTGCGGAAAAACTTATCGACACACAGGCCATTATTGATTCCCAACTTCTGGCCCTTTACCAATGGTCAGCCGATTATTACCAGTTCCCCCTGGGCCTGGCCCTGCAGACCTCCGTTCCTGCGCAGATTCGCAAGGGAGAGCCGGCCGAAATCAAACCCCGGACCGGTTGGCAACTGAGCACCCTTGGCCTGGAAACATCACCAGAAAGCCTGGACAGGGCTCCCCGGCAACAGCAGGTCCTGGCAGCATTGTCGGGCGGCCCACTGACCCTGTCAGACCTCAACGAAAAACTGGATACCTCAACAGGTAGCATTTTAAGGACCCTGGAAGAAAAGGAGCTTGTCGAAGAAGTCGTCCTGACGCCCGTCAAGGCACCGGACAGTGACAACCTTTATGGAGAAGACCAACCACTTACACTCAACACGGAACAGGCCAGGGCCCTTTCGGCTATTCAGGAGAAATCCGGGGAATTCGGTCCCTTCCTGCTGGAGGGGATAACCGGCAGCGGCAAGACCGAGGTGTACCTGCAGGCCATCGCAGAAATTCTGGAACAGGGCAAGCAGGTGCTGGTCATGGTGCCGGAAATCAGTCTTACTCCGCAGACCGTCAGACGCTTTGCCCGCCGCTTCCAGCGTCAAATTGCCGTATTCCATTCCGGGCTTACCGACACCCAGCGTTTTACTGCCTGGCTCGATGCCCGCAGCGGCAAGGCGGATATCATCATTGGCACCCGTTCAGCCATTTTCACCCCGATGGCCAACCCCGGACTGATCATCGTGGATGAGGAGCACGATCCTTCCTACAAGCAGCAGGACGGGTTTCGCTATTCCGGCAGGGACCTGGCCATTTACAGGGCAAGGCAGCTGGATATCCCGGTCATTCTCGGTACCGCCACGCCAAGCCTTGAAAGCCTGAACAATGCTCTGGCTGGCCGGTACGGCTACCTGCAACTGACTGAACGCGCCGGCGAGGCAACCCACCCCCATTACCATCTGCTTGATCTCAAGGACCAGACGCTGAACGAGGGATTTTCCGAAGCCCTCCTCGACATGATTGGTTCACATCTGAAACAGGGCAACCAGGTCCTGATTTTCCTGAATCGCCGGGGCTTTGCACCCATCCTGCTATGCCGCCACTGCGGCTGGATTGCCTCCTGTGCCCGCTGCGATACCAGCTATACCCTGCACCGCACACCTCCAAGCCTGAGTTGCCACCACTGTGAATCACGAATTCCCGTGACACGGCAATGCCCGGTCTGCAGTGGCAGCGACCTGGCTCCCATGGGCATGGGTACCGAGAAAACCGAGGAACTGCTCAAGCAGTTTTACCCGAATACCCCGGTATACCGGATCGACCGTGATTCCACACGCAACCGGGACAACCTCCATGCCCTGCTGGACAATGTGGACAGTGGTGAGCCCTGTATTCTGGTTGGCACTCAAATGTTATCCAAAGGTCATCATTTCCCCGGCGTCACACTGGTTGCGGTACTGGATGCTGATGGCGGACTGTTCAGCGGCAACTTTCGCGGACAGGAACATATGGGGCAATTGTTAACCCAGGTAGCCGGCAGGGCCGGCCGGGGCAGTCTTGTCGGCGAAGTGATTATCCAGACCTACAACAGCACTCACCCCACCCTCCAGGCCCTCGTACAGGATGGCTACAATACCTTTGCCCGCCGGCTACTGGAGGAAAGAAAGCAGGGCCGCCTACCCCCGTTTGCCTACATGGCTCTGATTCGCGCGGAAGCCAATAACCGTGCGCTGCCGGAGCGCTTCCTCAACGCCATCAGGACAGCGGCTAGTCAGTATACTGCCGGGGCCAGTGTCATTGGTCCCATGCCCGCGCCAATGGAAAAACGCAGCGGGATGTTTCGGTTTCAGTTGTTGCTTGATGCCCGTCACAGACCTGCCCTGCAACAGGTACTTGCCACACTCATGCCCATCCTGGAGAGCCATGGCGACAGCCGCAAGCTGCGCTGGTCAGTGGATGTGGATCCGGTAGATTTCACCTGATCCGGCTTTTTACTGGAAGCCATTTCAGGGATAATTCGTCCAGGAACAAATCAGTAAGTATTTACTGCCGCAAAAAAAGTTGGAGTAGCTGAGCTAAATTCAGACTTTCACCAGCCAGCGGACAAACCCCCGTTTCACCACAACAGCCCTGAAGTCACTATTAATTAACTATGGCCCAAGATTTTGCCAAATCCCGAAAGTCTCCTGCCAAGGCCGGGAACAAAAAAGCACCGCGTGCGGCAACCCGCAACCCGGCGGGTAATGACAGCCACTGGAGCTGGTTTTTCTCCGGCCTGTTAAGCGGCCTGCTGCTTTGCGTGATCGGGTACTACGCCATCAATCATCTGCGCACCAATTCCCCGATCACGGAGAATGCCGCCGCGAGGGCACCGGCCGAGGAAAGCACTGAGACCCAGCTGGATTTCTATGAATACCTGCCCCAGGCCGAGGTGGAAGTGAACGTTGTACCCGTTGAAGTGGCCAACAATACGTCCCAGGAAGAAAGCAATCCGGTCACCTACCTTCTGCAGGCCGGTTCGTTTCTGGATCCGAACGATGCCGAGGAGCTGCGTGCCAGGCTGATCCTGCTGAATATGGATGTGCGTATTCAGCCAACACCGATTTCCGGCAGGACCTGGTACCGCGTCCAGGCCGGGCCCTTCATTGGCAGGCGCAGCGTTGAATCTGCCCAGAACACCCTGCGGGAAAACAATATTGACCCCATTCGCCTGAGAATCTCTGACCAGTAAACCCCGCACCTTGAATTTTCCAGGCCTGCCCCCACATCCGCTAGACTGACCAGATTCCAGGAGTCCCCATGGAGCAATACAGAGGAACAACGATACTGTCGGTGCGCCGAAACGGCCAGGTAGTGGTCGGTGGTGATGGCCAGGTCAGCCAGGGCAGCACCGTCATGAAAGGCAATGCCCGCAAAGTGAGACGCCTCTACAATGACAAGGTCATCGCCGGTTTCGCTGGCGGCACCGCAGATGCCTTCACCCTGTTCGAACGTTTTGAGGAACAGCTGGAAAAACATTCCGGCAAACTGACACGGGCGGCCGTGGAACTGGCCAAACTGTGGCGCAGTGACCGCGCCCTTCGTCGTCTGGAAGCACTGCTGGTGGTCGCGGACAAGGACAGCTCATTGATCATTACCGGTAATGGTGATGTCATCGAACCGGAAGACAGCCTGATGGCCATTGGTTCCGGCGGCAGCTTTGCCCAGTCTGCAGCCCGCGCTCTGCTCGACAACACCGATCTTGATGCCCGCAGTATTGTCGAGAAAAGCCTGAACATTGCTGCTGATATCTGCGTCTACACCAATCACAACCTCACCATAGAAGTACTGGATAACTGAGACTATGTCGGATTTCACCCCGAAACAGATTGCCGCTGAACTCGACAAGCATATTGTCGGTCAGCAGGATGCCAAGCGCGCCGTGGCCATTGCCCTGCGCAATCGCTGGCGCCGGATGCAGCTGCCCGAGGCGCTGCGCCATGA
>Ga0181593_10001752_pt1 | contig 19834 bp, 18 predicted proteins | sample 071ome_19_FD_133756 | JGI IMG/M metagenome (GOLD analysis project Ga0181593, IMG submission 133756) | Coastal salt marsh microbial communities from the Groves Creek Marsh, Skidaway Island, Georgia - 071413AT metaG (megahit assembly) | ecosystem: Environmental > Aquatic > Marine > Intertidal...
CATATAGATCAGGAAGTCCAGCTCGGTTGCCGGAATCTCACCCAGCAGGATAAGATCCTTTTCGGCGTGCAGCTCAGTCATCCGCTCATGATAATTGGTCGCGGCGATCTCAGCATAATTTTTGAAGGACAGGTTCATTGTCCCAGAGGTCGGCACCAGACCCTGATAGTAGCTGGGGCTGGTATAGGTCATATCCATGGCCCCGTTACGCACACCTTCTGCCTGTTTGAAAGGCGGCATCACTTCCGGGCCGCCGCGCCAGTTGATTTTTACCTCACCGGCAAATTTTGTATTCACCTCTTCGACAAACATCCGGAACGGGTTGGTGATATAGGCTGGCTTGGGTGCCAGTGTTACCGCATTGATCACGACTTCAGCAGCGGCGGTTTGCACCAGCGCAGCCGTTGCCATGATCCCGGCAAAGATGGTTGATTTCAGAAATTTTTTCATTTTTCCCCCCTATAAAGGTTGTTAGGCTAATTGGGCTGTCCAGGCATTATACCCATAGACCCAATCTGCATTACTGCCTTTTTTCAGCCATTCATTGGCCAGTGAACTTTCTTGAATTCTGGCAGTGCGTGGTTTGCGCTCAGCTTCATATTGCCGAAGCGCCTCTTTCAGACCATCGCGATCCACGCCCGCAAGCGCCCGAGCCAGCACAACAGCATCTTCTATTGCCATGCAGGCACCCTGCGCCATAAACGGAACCATCGGATGGGCCGCATCTCCAAGCAGCGTTGCATAACCGCTGGCCCATTTTGGCATAGGCTCACGAATATGCAAGGCTGATCGGGTAACATTCTCCAGCGCGTCCAGCAGGCGGCGCGCATCGGGGTGGAAATTGGTATAGGCCTGACGCAAGTCAGACACATCGCCCGGCAGGGTCCAGCCTTCTTCAGACCATTCTTCCTGCGGCAGCGTCGCAAATACAAAAATCTCCTCTCCCTTGGTCAGGGGGAAGGTCACAATCTGTTTTTCCGGGATTTCCCCCCACCATTTGGTAAAGGCACCCAAATCCGGTAAATCCGGGGCTTTCTCGCGCTTGAACACGCCTCGGTAAGAGACCATGCCGGTATATTTCGGCGCATCTGCGCCCCATAATTCGCCGCGCACCGCTGAATGAATACCATCTGCCCCGATAACCAGATCCACCTCAGCCCTGCTGTCATCGGCGAAATGAAGGATGCAGCCAGAGGCGCTGTGAGACAAGCCGACTGTTTCCTTGGAAAAAGCAATCACCCCATCTGCCAGCGGCCCGCTGAGCGCCGCCAGCAAATCTGCCCGGTGAATGGTCAGTTGCGGCGCCCCGTATTTTTTTTCTGCAGCTGAACTCATCGGCAGGCGGGAAGTCTCCTCGCCGCTTTGCCCATCCCGGCTAATACGAAAGGTCGGCCGCGCCGCCATATCGCGCAGAACCTCACCAACCCCCAGCCTGTCCAGAGCTGAAACAGCGTTCGGAGTCAGGTTCACATCCGCCCCGACCCGGTTGAAGCTGGCCGCCTTTTCAAAAACCCGCACATCATGGCCAGCTTTGATAAGCCCTATCGCCGCCGCAAGACCGCCGACACCGCCACCGCAGATACCGATAGAAAGTCTTGCCATTCGCTCATTCTTCCCTATATGTTCTATATTGAACTATATGTTCATATTGTAGAGCCTTAAAATAGGCCGGTCAACTCTATAAGGATAAATCATCCATGCCAAACAGGTCTGAGGATTCGCGCTATCTGGTGCCGCCCGTGGAGCGGGCCTTGAAGCTATTGCGCTATATTGCTGAGGGTAACAGCTGCCATAATTTCAGCATTGTCGCCCGCGATCTCCAGATCAACCGCACCACCCTGATTCGCCTGGTCCACACGCTTGAGACGCACCGCATGATTGAGGCCACAGATGATCAGGCAGGCTATCGGCTGGGGTCCGGGCTGGTCAGCCTTGGCGCGCAGGCTATGCATGGCCGCGATATTGTGCGCGTTTGCCAGCCGCTGCTGCGCAGCCTGTGCAACCAGACAGGCATGTCGGCGCATCTGGGGATACTGGATGGCCGGGATGTGATTTATCTGGCCCGCGAGACGCCGAACGCGCATCTGGTCAGTAATATCCGGGCTGGCTCACGCCTGCCGGCGCATGGTTCTTCAATCGGCCGGGCGATATTGGCCCGTATGCCGGAAGCGGAGATCAATAGCCTGTTTGCTGCGGTGACGCTGGAGAAAATTTCGCCGAAAACGCCGCAGAGCTGTGCCCAAATTATCCTTCAGGCAGAACAGGACAGGAAACGCGGCTTTGCCTGGAGTGAGGGCAATTTTGAATCCGGCATTGGTTCCTGTGCGGCCGTTATTCTGGACCATACCGGCCAGCCTGCTGGCGGTATCAATGTATCAGGCCCACAAACCCGCTTTGCCCGGGTCAATGGTAACAAGGCCTCAGAGATCAGCGCGGCAGTGCTGGCTGCTGCGGAACAGGCCTCTGCAGCCCTTGGATACAGCCAGCAACGCTGACCCGGCCAGCAGCTAGTCCTGCTCTGGCCAGCGCGCCCAGGGATGAGGCTGGCCGGACAGATCATGATAGACAGATTTTTGCCGCTGATAGGCGCGCAAGCCAGCCCGCCCCTTTTCCCGGCCGATACCGCTTGCCCCATCACCGCCAAATGGGGTGGAAATGGAAAATTGCTTATAGGTATTGATCCAGACCGTGCCTGCCCGAATCGCCCGTGCCATGCGCCAGCATTTCGCATAATCGCGTGACCACAGGCCGCAAGCCAGCCCATATTCATTGTCATTTGCCTCGGCAATAACATCCGCCTCATCCTCAAATGGCAGGACCACCAGAACCGGGCCGAATATCTCCTCACGGCAGACGCGCGCCTGATTATCCAGCCCCTCTATGATGGTGGGCAGAAAATAGGCCCCATCCTGCAGCTGCGGCTCGGTTGGCGGGGTGCCCCCGCACAGAATGCGCCCGCCTTCCTCACTGGCGAGGGCCACATAGGCCGCGACCGTCTCGCGCTGGTCTGGATGCACCATTGAGGAAACCTGAGTCTGGCTGTCAAAGGGATGGCCAACAGACAGACGCCGGGTTGCGGTGACCAGCCGGTCCACAAATTCGCGATAGATGCTGTTTTGCACAAAAAGCCGCGATCCGGCGATGCAGCTTTGCCCGGTAGAGGAAAAAATACCAAATAAAATACCGGCGATAGCAAGGTCGATATCACAATCCTCAAAGACGATGCTGGGTGACTTTCCCCCCAGCTCCAGCGAAACCGGCATCAGCTTTTCCGCCGCCGCATGGGCCAGCTGTCGGCCTGTCTGGGTGCCGCCGGTAAAGGACAGCTTTGCAATGTCCGGGTGAGTCACCAGCAGATTACCCACCTCGCGCCCGGAGCCCGGCAGCACCGAGAGCAGACCGGCTGGCAAGCCTGCCTCTTCTGCTACCCGCGCCAGTTCCAGAGCAACCAGAGGCGACCAGCTGGACGGTTTCAGCAAGACCGCATTGCCAGCCGCCAGCGCCGGGGCCACCTTCTGGGCATCTGAGGCAATTGGCGAATTCCACGGTGTGATCGCCGCGACCAGCCCCAGCGGTTCCTGCACTGAGCTGGTCTGGTAATCGCCGCGCGGCACCGTCAGCAGATCATCTGCGGTTTCCAACACGGCTGCAAAATAGCGAAAAGTGCCCGCTGCTGAGGCGGCAAGCGCGCGCGTCTCGGCCTGTGTCTTGCTGGTATCACGGCTTTGTATCCAGGCAATCCTCTCATTATTCTGCGCCAGCAGGTCCGCCATCCGATAAAGGATGCCTGCGCGTTCATGGGCTTTCATACCCTGCCAGCCCGGATCAGCCTGGGCGATGCGCGCCCGCTCTATCGCCAGCTCAGCATCTTCAGATGATGCGCCGGACAGGGTCATATTAACGATGTTTTCAGCCGCAAAATCGGATCGGATAGGTGCGCCGCGCCCGGTCTGCCATTGCCCCCCTACAAAGATGAGATCATCTCGGAATTCATACATCGGCTTGCCTCAAATCACCATTGCCTGTTCTCTGGCCAGAACCGCCCTTGCGATACTGAACACGGTTGAGCGCGAAGTTTTCGGATTTGCCGGAGAGGGTTTGCCCACTAGCTTTACCGAAAAGCTGAGCGCCGCGGATTCAACTTCAAATTCATGGCTGTTCTCGCTGACTGACGGGTCGGCTATCAGACTCACGCGGGTTTCCTCCATGCCCATGCCAGCCAGAGCCAGAGTTGCGGCGACATTGGCATTTTTCGGAAATTGCCGGGCTGCCTCGCGGGCCGAGCCGGAAAAAATCTGCTGCGCTTCGGTCAGGCCGGCCAGTTCAGCTGCTGAGCCCGCCGCCGTGCCGGCCCAAGCCAGCGGCGGCTTGCGGCCAATATAGCGCACCGAGACAAGGCCGGATAATCTGGCCGCGCCCAGCGCGTCAATACCGCCAATCGCCCCGGCTGGCACAATCAGCTGCGCCCCGCCATCACGGGCCGCCTTTGTCAGCTGCTGCAAGAGATCAGCGTCAGCCAGCGCACCGACAGAGGCAATCAGAAAATCACAGCCCTGCTTGAGAATCTCGGCCCCGTAAGAGGCGACCGCCTGATGCCCGGCAGCTTCCACCACCAGATCCGGCTGGGCGGCAAGCAGATTATCCAGCTCAGAGCAAACCTCCAGCCGGACTTTTTTTGTGCCCAGCTGCGCGCTGACCGCCTTTTGCGTCTCAGCCAGCCTCACTTGCCGGACCAGCAGCGAGAGCCTTTCCGGCCCGCCTTCCGGCTGGTCATAAAGAATCGGAATCAGATCAGCAGCAATGGCCCCATAGCCTATCAGGGCAAGATGCCGCTGGGTCATTTTGCCCCTCCAGCTGCCCCGGCAGGCGGGCCGGCAAAGGCGGTGGCAAAAGGCCCGATAGCTATCATATCAACCTCTACCAGCGCTGGCCCCTTGACAGATAAAGTCTTGTCAAAGGTTTCGGCGAAATCTTCGATGCGGGTGACTTTGCTGTGCGGCATATCCACAGCCGCGCAGAGTTTGGCAAAATCCGGCGTTTTCAGCTTGGAATAATGCCGCCGCCCGCCATATTGGGCATCCTGAATATTCTCTATCACCCCATAGGCTGCGTCATTCATCAAGAGATAGGTGATATCCAGCCCTTCATCCACTGCCGTGATCAGCTCTGCCATGCCCAGCTGCGCCCCGCCATCCCCTAGCAAGGCTATGGTGCGGGTCTGAGGATTGGCCAGAGCGGCCCCGACAGCCATCGCAATTCCCTGGCCGATACCGCCGCCCAGCGCGTGCACGCCCAGATGCGGGGCGGCTATCTGAACATAACGATTGCCAAAGGTGGAGTTTGAGATGGTAATGTCGCGCACCCACGCATGCTGGCCGGCCGGCACCAGTGACAGGAGATGATCTGCCAGCTCCTGATAGGGGCCAAGCCCGGCCCGCAACTGCCCTTCAGACTGGGCGCGGGCGATGGCGATCTCATGCGCCAGCTGCGGATCAACATCCAGCCTGTCCGGCAATTTTTCCAGCAGGGCGGCCAGCGTCTGGGCTGCATCACTGCACAAAAACAGGTCCACCGGATAGTTACGCCCAGCCTGTGTCGGCTCAGCATCAATTTGCACCAGCGGAGAGGGCAGCAGCATTTTATTGTTCTGGGTTTCATTGCCGCGCAAGCGCGATCCGACCACGATCATCAAATCACATTTACTGTAAATCTCGCGCGCCTGCGGGGTCATGTTAAAGGCGCCCAGCGTTGCGGCATGGGTTTCCGGGACCACCGCCCGCCCCTGGGTTGAGGTCACCACGCCAAAGCCCCGCTCTACCAGAGCCAGCGCTTCTGCCCCGGCCTGCCGCGCCCCGCCGCCCAGCCACAGCATCGGCCGCTTTGCCTTCACCACCATTCCGGCCAGCGCCTCTATCGCCTGATCATCAACCGGCGCAAGGGCCGGTTTTGGCGGCCGCGCGGGCGGGTTGGAAACAGCTGGCAAATGCTGGACATCAATCGGAATTTCCAGACTGACCGGGCCGCTGGGCGGGGTTAGGGCTGCCCGCATCGCCGCTTCGATAGTGCCGATTACTGATTTTTCATCCCAGATACGAAACACCGCCTTGGACAGCCCGGCCAGCATGGTGGGCTGTTTTGGCACATCATGGATAGCGGCGCGATCCCGGTCCATGAACGGGCGGTCAATCTGGGTTGTGATATGCACCAGCCTGCTGCCTGCGGTCAGGGCCTCGGCCTGGGCCCCGGCGGCATTGCCAGCAGCTGTGCCGGTTGAGGTCAGCACAACCCCAACCTCTCCAGAGACACGCGAATAAGCATCCGCCATATTCATCGCCCCGGCCTCACCACGCGCCGGAACAAAGCGAATGCGCCCCTGCTCAGCAAGCGCGTCCAGAATCGGCATATTATGAATAGAGATAACGCCAAAAACAGTGCGCACCCCGAAATCGGCAAGCGCCCCGGCAATCTGATGGCCAACGGTCTGTGTCATAGCAGGACTTTCTATAAATTTTCAAACAAAGCGCGATACGCCGCCGGATATTTCCAGCTGCGCCCCGGTGATATAGCTAGCGGCGGGTGAGGCCAGAAAGATCAGTGCCCGCGCCGCCTCCTCTGGCTGGCCAAGACGGCCCAGCGGGATTTTTTTGCTGGCCGCAAGATTGGCATACCAACTCTCGCGGCTGACAGATTTATCCTCGCGATTATCAAACCGGCGCTGCCATTGCTGGCTGTCAACAAGGCCCAGCACAATAGAATTAACCCTGATCGCCGGGGCCAATTCGCCAGCCAGGGATTTCAGCAAATTTTGCACACCGCTGCGCGCTGCCGAGGTGCAGACCATATGCGGCTCCGGCTGATAGGCGAGCAGTGAATTCACCCCGACAATCGCCCCGGCAGAGCTATTTTTCAGCATGGTTTCAAAGGCTCTTATTGGGTGAATCTGGCTAAAGAATTTCAGCTCCAGCTCCTCTCGCCAGGCTTCATCACTGGTATCAGCAAAGGTGGAAACGCGGCCCTGCCCGGCATTGGTGATCAGGCCATCACAGCCGCCGAACCGGTCTGCAACCTGGCTGGCAAAATCGGCCACCGCCTCTTTATCCAGAACAGACAACGCCGCGGCATAGACCCGCTCGCTGCCATATTCGGTCTGCAACGCCGCATAGGCTGTGTTCAGCCGCTCAGCCCCTCTGGCACAAAAGGCGACGCGCGCCCCGGCATCCAGAAAACCCCTCACAGCAGCCAGTCCAATGCCGGACGAGCCGCCTGTCACAACCACAATCTTGTCTGTCAGCTGCAAATCCACCTGCTTGCTCCTGAACCGGAAACTACACGGAAAAACCCGGGTCAGGCCGACCGGCCATCACCGCGCGCTGGGCCGGGGTTGGCGGGCCAGCTGTCATCCATTGATCCATCGATTCTGGATCATTGCGTGACCAGATTTTCGGCTGATGAGTCGCCTCTTCAATTTGCTGCACCTCAGCAGTGAATTCGATAACAAAACCGGAGGGCGAGACAAAATAGGCGAACGGGTTATTGCCCGGCCCGTGGCGGCCCGGTCCCCAGCTCGGCACTTGGCCACTCTGTTTCATCCGCCCGATACCCCGCATGAAGCTGTCAATGCCGGGCATTTCAAAAGCCACATGATTGACCGAGGCATATTGGGCGCGCACCAGCGCGATCGCATGATGATCATGGCTACAGCGCAGAAAAACCATCTGATCTGCTGAATAATCGCTGGTTCGGAAACCCACCACCTCTTGATACCAGACCTCGCCGCCTTCCATATCCGGCGTGTTCAGCACTACATGTGAGAGCTTGCGCGGATAGGCCGTCCGATCTGCTGGCTGGCGCTGCTCAACCCCGGCTGAGACCCGCAAGCGCCGCTTATCCGGGTCCAGCAGGTCAAACCCATAGCCGCCAAAGGGATCATCCAGCCGGGCAGGCTTGCCCAGCACCTGACCACCCTTTGCCACAATCTGGGCATGGATGGCATCAATCTCTGCCTCGGTTTCCATGCCGAAATGGATATGGTCAATACCATAAACACTGTCTTCTTTCAGCCCATAGATACATGGCTCAGAGCCGGTTCCGCTCAGCCAGACCTGGCCTTCTTCTTGCCGGGCAACCTCCAGCCCCCATTGCTTGACATAAAAATCAGTGGTGGCGGTCATGCCGGGCGCGCGCATCACTATACCCCGCAAAAATCCGAAACTTAATGGTTTTTTCATCTTATCCCCCTTTCGGGTCAGGCACCCTTTTGGATCAAGTCATCCCGGCTTCAGCTCGGCTGGCCAATAGCGGCCAGTTTCTTGAAACGCTCAATAAATTCATCTGGCTTTTGCAGATAGACAGCATGCCCTGCATCACCAATTTCCTCAATAGCCGGCTGATGCCCATGCTGACCGGCCCAGGCCGCAGCCGCACTATAGGTCTGTTCTGGCGGCGTGACCAGATCACCGCTGCCAATAATGAAGCCGGGCTCAACCTGCAGCTGGGCCATATCGGCTATCAGATTACCAGAGGCCAGCATCCGCACCGCCTGCTGATAGCCGGGCGGGTTGATTTTGGCCATTTCCTGAAACACTGCCTCGACCAGCTGCGGGTTTTTTTCCGGCGCATGAAGCAAGCGGGCTGAGCGGGCGCGGGCGAAGTCTTCTGGCCCCTGTTTTGCCAGCTCTGAGAGCCTGTTTTGCATCGCTTCTGGCATCACCCCGCCAACCGGCACCTGATACCCCAGAGCAGGCGAAGCCAGCACCAGATGCGTTACCCGGCCCGGACAGCGCAGCGCAAAAGCTGCCGCCATCAGACAGCCCAGCGAATGGCCCAGCAGACACATCTGATCTATCTGCTGGCTGTCGGCGAACCGTTCCAGAGCCTCGGCATAATCCATCGCCAGCGGCCAATCTGCCTTCAGCGGTGTCGAATCAAGATAGCCGGGGGCGTTCCAGGCAATCAGATGCCCCTGCCCGCCAAACCGTTCAAGAAACCTGGCAAAGGACTGGGCGCTGGAGCCGATCCCATGCAAAGCCATCACCAGCGGCCCGCCACCCGGACGCTGCAGATAGGATATGCCGGTTCTGCGGTCGAGTGCGGCTTGCGTGTTATCGCTCATGCCGGACCTGCCGTTGACTTACACTGTGGCAATAAAATCCCCCTTGGCAAACAAAACCATCTGGCGACCAAAATCGAGCTTCTCAGTCACGGTCAGCTGCCTGTCCCTTATGCGGGCCGCCTCATGCTGACCACCATGTAAACTGTTCAGGATTGAACAGATTGTTCATATTTTGCAATTAACGCGCGATCCTGTCAAGCCAATAGAGGGCCCGAACTGAACCCGGTTTGACCACGGATTGACCCCGGATCAGGCCCGATTTGAACCCGGATTGAAACCTGATGGAACCCGGCTTCAGAGAGTTATTTGCAAGGTTAGCTCGGCTCAGCCAAGGCCACAAACTTCCGCGGCGGCTATCTGCCAGCGACCTACCAGGGCCGGATAACGAGCTGTTCTAGCTCTGCATAGGCGGCCAGTTCAGCAGGCAATACCGGCTGATAATCCGGCCACCAGTGAAACGGTGTTTCTGAGTCCTGATAGGTGGTTGACAAGGGCCCGCCCTTGGTGCGGAACAGATAGATATTTCCGGTCAGGCTGCCATAGGGGCCATGCGGAATTTTTGGCGGCCGCCAAAAATACGCCCCTGGCCGCATCAGGCCGAGATTACCATGCACTTCGCCGGAGATTAAAAACATCTCCTCCACAACAGGATGCACTTCCGCCCGCTCTGCCCAGCGCAGGCCCATAGTGCCCAAAATCCAAGTCTGATCGCCGTTCTGCGGGTCCTCAAACAGCATCCGCCGGCCGGCACCGGCAGGAAATTCAGGATGAAAATTACCGGTATAGGGCAATGTCATGGCATCAAGCCCCGCAACCAGCCGCGCCGCCTCAAAATCGATAGTTTGTGAATCCGCCAGCTGAGGGTCGGCAGAAAAAAAAGTCACCACCACCGCCCCGTTCGGGGCCGACAGGGTCTGGCGCTGATAGCCAGCTGGCAAATGACCATAACCCAAATAGCCATGCGTCTGGGAACCAACCGAAAATTCCCCGTCCAGCACCAGAAATTCCTCATCGGCGCTGAGGCATTGCCCGGCCTCTGCTTGCCAGTTTTTCGGATAATGCACCAATAGAGAGCAGGCGCCAGTCTCGCTGTCTTGCGATAAAATCCGGGCCCGCACACCCGGCCTTATTTCGGAAAGCAAAGTTTCATTCCAGGGCAATAGCTGGTTCTGGATAAATTCAATACGGGGACGCGCCATGCTCACCTCCTGTTTTTGGGCTTGGCAGAAAAATCCAGCGGTGGCGGTATCGCGCCGGGAAAATGACAGGCCGCCCGATGTTCGTCAGAGCCTGACAACACAGGCGTCTCAGCCAGACATTGCGGCTTTGCTGCCGGGCATCTGGGGTGAAAGGCACAGCCAGAAGGCCGGTTAATGGGCGAGGGCGGATCCCCCTTTAATATCAGCTTTTTATGTCCGCCCCGGTCAATGCGCGGTGTCGCGGCCAACAGGGCGGCAGTATAAGGATGGCGCGGCCGGGCTACTATCGCCTCGGCGGGCCCCTCCTCTACCACACGCCCCAGATAAAGCACCAGAATACGATCTGCTATCTGATGCACCAGCGGCAGATCATGGGCGATGACCAGATAGGCTACTGCGGTGCGCTGCTGGATATCCTGCAGCAGATTTACAATCTGTGCCTGAATTGATACATCCAGCGCTGAAACAGGTTCATCTGCAATGATTATCTCCGGCTTCAGCGACATAGCGCGGGCAATCGCGATGCGCTGTCTTTGCCCGCCGGAAAATTGTGCCGGGCGCAGACTGGCCGCTTCAGCTGGCAGACCCACCGCCTGCAGCAATTCCTGAACCCGTGCCTCAACCTGATCCGGCGTGTGTTTTTGCAGGGCATTAAGCGGTTCAGCAATGATGCGGCGTACTGTCATGCGCGGGTCAAGGCTGGCATAAGGGTCTTGAAAAATCATCTGCATATGCTGGCGAAACGGTCGCAGAGCCCGGCGGGAGAGCTGGCTAATTTCCTGTCCCTTGACCAAAATCCGCCCTTTTGACGGGGCAATCGCCCGCATCATTGTCAAAGCCAGAGTTGATTTGCCTGAGCCACTTTCGCCGACCAGCCCCAGCGTCTCGCCCTGCTTTAGCTGCAAGGATACGCTGTCGAGGGCTTGCAGCTGCCCTTTGGGTGTGTCAAAGGCGACCGAGAGGTCTTGTGCTTCCAGCAACAGGCTCATCCTGCGGTTCCCCTATGTAATGCGTGGTGACAGGCAACCTTGCGGCTTTTTCCAGCAGCTGACAGCGCTGGCATTTCTGCACAGGCCGGGCTGGCAAAGCGGCAGCGATCACGAAATGAACAGAATTGACGCAAAGCGGCTGGCGGGGGAGGTTGTCCCGGTATCGGAACCAGCGGGCGGCCCTTATGGCCAAAATCCGGTACTGCTTCTATCAGCCCCGCCGTATAAGGGTGGCGCGGGTCAGCCAACACAGATTGGGTTGGGCCTTCTTCGATAATCCGGCCATGATAAATCACCGAAATACGATCAGCTATCTCTGCGGCTACGGCCAGATCATGGGTGATCATCAGACCGCCTGCTTCAGCCAGCCGGTCACGCAAAAGATCCAGTATCTGTGCCTGAATGGTAGTATCCAGCGCGGTGGTCGGCTCATCCGCGATAATCAGCCCGGGACGGTTGACAATCGCCAGCGCGATCATCACCCGTTGCCGCAACCCCCCGGAGAGCTGATGCGGAAAAACCGATAGCCGCTCGCGCGCTGCCGGCACCCCCAGCGAGGCAAGCACCGCCTCTGCGATGGCCAGCGCCTGTTCTTTGCTGCTGCCCTGATGCCTGCGGATGGTCTCAGATAATTGAGCGCCGATAGTGCGCACCGGATTAAGGCCAGTCATCGGGTCCTGAAACACCATTCCGATAGCCCCGCCGCGGATGGTGCGCCATTGCGTATCAGAAAGTCCCAGAAGCTCTTGTCCGTTCAGCCGGATAGAGCCGGAGATAACCTCTACACCCGGCGGCAACAAGCCCATCACACTAAGGGCCGTCATCGATTTTCCCGACCCGCTTTCACCTACCAGACACAGAATTTCGCCCTTGCGAATGGTCAGGTTAATCCGGTCAAGCACCAGCAATGGTGCGCCTTGGTTGCTGGCCAGGCCTACGCTCAGCTCTTCTATCTCCAACAGCCCGGTCATGAGGCCCGCCCGCTATTGCGCCGTGAAATGGCAGAGATGCCATCCCCGATGAGATTAAGGGCAACCACCGAGAAAATAATCGCCGCGGCCGGGGCCAGCATCATCCAGGGCGCGACAACCAGACTCTCGCGGCTTTCAGACAGGATATTGCCCCATGAAGGGGCGGAGAGTGGCACGCCAAGCCCCAAAAAGCTCAACGCGCTTTCTGCTATCAGCATATCTGCAAAGGTGAAGGCAAACATGGTCAGCAAGGTTGGCCGCAAGGCCGGCAAAACATGAAACACCATTATCTTGGGCCAGGCAACACCCGCCAAATCAGCGGCCAGCACATAATCCCTTTGCACAATGCTCATCGCTTCGGCAAATACCACCCGCGCTGAAATCGGCCAGGTCGCCAGACCAAGTGTCAGGGCAAGCGGCCAAAATCCGCGCCCCAATAGCGCGATAACAGTGACCGCGATCACCAGGCTGGGAAAAGCAATTACCGTATCAATAACCATTCTGATAATCCGCCGCGGCCAGCCATCCAGAGAGGCCGCCACCAAACCGATAGCCGTGCCGACAATAAGCGAAATGCTGGTCGCCACCATCGCAACCCCCAGCGCCCAGGGCATCCCGGCTGCGACCCGGCCAGCCAGCGATCGGCCCAGCTGATCAGTGCCAAGAAGATAGCCATCCAGCGCGGGCGGCTTGAATCGGGTCATCAAGCTGCCGGTATTCGCTGATTGCGGGGGATTGAGCCCAAAGACCAGGGTTAAAACCACTAAAATGGCGGCCATGCACAGGCCCAAAATCAGCATCGCATCTGCCATGGCAGGCTTCTTGAAGCCCGCATGACGACGTTTGAAAAGGCCAAAGGCTGGTTGTGTGCTCATACCGACTGCCTCGCTGTTCGGAGCCGCGGGTCAATAACAGAAAAGGCAATGTCGGTTACCGCGTTCACCACAGAGACCAGCACCGCGATCACGAAAACTGCTGCCTGAACGACCGGAAAATCGAGCCGCTCCACACTGCTGATCAAAAGCGCGCCAAAACCAGGCCAGGCAAAAATCACCTCAGTTATCAGCGAGCCTGACATCAAAAACGCGAATTGTGTGCCAATGAGAGCTGTTGCCCCCAAAAGGGCATTTGGCAGCGCATGACGCATCAGCAGGGCGGCATCACTGGCCCCGGTCGCACGCGCTGTTCGGATATAGTCTTCTGCCATCGTCTCCGCTGTGTTGGCGGCAACGATACGCACCATCTTTGGAACCAGAAATGAGGCCAGCGTCAAGGAAGGCAAGAGCCAGCTTGACGGCCCCTGATTGCCTATCGAAGTCAGCCAGCGCAGCTCTACCACAAATAGCTGGATCAGTAGCAACCCCACAATATAGCCGGGAATACCCTGCAAGATAAAGACCAGCGCATTGGTCCATTTGCGTGACCGGGCGGCCGGGCGAAAGCCCAGCCAGGCCCCCAACGGTATTGAAATCGCAGCCGTGATCACCAGCGCCAGCAAGGCCAGCAACAAGGTAGAGCCAAGCCGTTCCATCACCAGAGCCAACGCATCTGTCTGAGCTGTCAGGCTGTTGCCAAAATCAAGTGACACCATCGCGGCCAGATAGCGCAGATATTGAATCAGCAGCGGATCATCAAAACCATATCTCTGGCTGATCAAGGCAACTGTCTCGGCATCTGCCTCCTCACCAGCCAGCACCGCTGCCGGATCACCTGACAGGCGCAGCAAGAAAAACAGCAACGTGCTGATCGACACCAGCAACACCAATAACTCCAACCCGCGGCGGCCCAGCGCCCGCAAAATTGCTGAGTCGGCAGTCATGCGGCCACCCGCTCTATCAACGCCCCGGAGGGCAGGCGATCAATTTGTGTCAGACGGCCATCATAGGGCGGGGCGGCACAATGCCGACCCTTTGCCAGCGGTGCCTGACTGGCCAGAGTTACCATCATCAGGCCAGGCACCCAGCCGGGCATCGATCCGGGTATCGATCCGGGTATTGATCCGGGCTGGCCTGTGCGGGATACGGTGCCAGCCGGATAGGCATCCACCTCGATCAGACATCCTCCGGCCAGCTGCAGGGAGGAGATTCGCACCATCTGGTCATCTGCCAGCTGTAGCGTTTTTTGCAAAACCGGCACTTTGACCTCCCGATCTGTTACAATATCGCCAACCCCTTCTGTGGCGAGCCAGGCGCGGTCAGCCTCCAGATCAGCACTGGCCAGCACCGCGATAAACGCCCGGTCAACCGGCTGGCTTGCCGGGTAGAGATTGAGCGTTCCTTGATAGGCCCTGATATCGGTAAGATAGGCAGCCCCGCCTCCCGGCACCGCCACCTGACCGGCGCGAATTGCCGCATTACTGCCCAGCGCAGCCGGGTAGCCAAGCGGGCGGAAACCTGCCGCAACCGCCTGCTCAAAAACGCTGTCCAAATCAGCTACGGAAAACTCCACCGCTGCCCAGCCCAGCGAGGCCAGCGGCTTGTCCGGCCAGTTTGCTGGCTCGGCAGCTGGCTGTTTGACCTCTATCAGACGAACACCGCCGACCCTGCCACCCAGCAAAACCCACCGCGCCCCGCAAATTTCCGGGGCCGCATAGGAATCGGCGATTTCCTCTTCAATTCTGCCCTCAGCCACCGGCCTCAGATTCAATCCGGCCTGCCAGGCAGCAAGCGCCTGTTCCAAATCTGCCGTAGCTAAGGTTACCCAGAGTATGGGACCAGCAAGTGGGGTATGAGGACGCATCGGGGAATCATGCATTGAAATAACAATTTAGGCTATTGTATATTCACAATCATTGACACCGGGCCTGCATACTGTCAAGGCAGGCCTCAGCAGCAGAAAATAGCCGATAACCGCCCGGCGGCAGGGATGAAAAAAATAAATGGCAAATTTACAAAAACCCACTGGAGCAGCTGATAAAATTGACGCGCTGCTGGATTGGCCTCAGAAAACGCTTCCAACGCTGACCACATTGCTGGCGTTGCGCCGGCGCTGGATGGCGCATGATTTCACCGCGCTCAGGGCCCAATATGAGCAGCTGGTCAGCGCTGGTCAGGCCCCGCAAACCCAAGCCGAAGCCGAGCCGTTGATCCAGTCTCTGGCCTCGGCCTCATCCTTTCAATTCATGCATCGCCATATTCAGGATCGCACCTGGCGGCTATGCGAGAAAATTACCGAAGCGCGCAGCACAGAAATTCAGGCGGCCTTGCAGCCAGATGCCACTGATCTCGGCACACTCGAAGCAGATGAGCAGCTCGCCTATCCGGCCTATTACACCTTTGATTATCATCGTCAGGCTGGCGGTATCTGGCGCGATGATGCTGCTGCGGCGGTTTATTTGCTGGGGGCAAGAATCGTCCATGTTGGGCGCAATTCTGATTTCCAGCTACATGATCAATTTGTTGATGAGATAGAGCTGTCCGCCCCGCCGGAGCGTATTCTTGATCTGGGTTGCGGCTTTGGGAAAACCACTTTTTCGCTGAAACGGCGCTGGCCAGAGGCGGAGGTAGAGGGGATCGATTTATCCCTGCCCTGCTTAAAGCTGGGCCAAAAAATGGCGACCGGCAGAGAGCAGGCGATCCGCTGGCGGCAAGCTGATATGGAAGCCCTGCCTGTTGCCGATAACAGCGTTGATCTGGCAGTCATTACCATGGTGCTTCATGAAATGCCGGAAGCAGCGATTCGCAACAGTTTTGCCGAAGCCTGGCGGGTGCTGCGCCCGGGCGGCAAGCTGATCACGCTGGAAAACCGGCTTATTGGAGACCCGTTCCGCGATACATTGCTGAAATGGTATAGTGAGCTGATCGATGAGCCTTACTGGGAGCCGTTCCGCCATCTGGATATTGAAGAGTTGGCGCGCGATCAGGGCTTTCAGAAAACCCGCTTTGAAAAATGGTATCTTGCTGGCACGGATGGCCCGGCAGCTGAGGCAGACCCCCGCCGCTGGTGCACGCCCTGGGGCCAGATGATTGCAGAAAAAGGGAGCTTATGATGACCGATTCTCCGCATATTCGCGACACTGAAATGCCTGACCATCCGAACATCTCGGTGGCGGCGTTGCTGGAGACCCGTGATATTGATCATTTATCCACGGTGCTGCACGCGCTGTTAGAAGAGGTCGCCACCCTGTCCGTGCGGCTGGCCTGCCTGGAAGCCAAAATAGAGGGGCAGCCGGAAAACGCCCCGGTTGAGCTGCAAGAGGTGCAAGCCCATGTCGCCGCGCTGATAGCCAGAGTTACAGATTAAATCTGAAAAAAAGACCCGGCACCAAAAAAAGTGCCGGGCCCGCTTTATTGCATCTTCTTATCTGCTGATAGTCACAGCATCATAATTGACGCTCCGGTTGATGTAGCTCAGACCGCTGACCGAAGCGGCGACACCTGTCACATCCACCTGCTCAACCAGGAACAGCGCAGGCAGCACTTCCATTGTCTTGGCGTGCAGCTTTTGCAACAGGCCACGGCGGGCTTCTGGATTAAACTCTTCAAAAGTCGCCTTGAATAACGGGGTCATGCTCTCATCACAGAAATGCGGCACACGCTTGGCACAAGTCATATAGGTATAGGGCCGAATCGTGTCCATATAGGGCGCGGTATTCCAGGAGGAACCAAACATCTCTCCAGGCCAGGTATTTTTCAGGAAAAAGCCCAGCCACTCAGGAAAGCGGATTTGCTGCAGTTCTAGCTTGATTCCCACGGCCGCCAGATCGATAGCGGCTTGCTGATAGATTTCACTATCCGCCGGGAAAGACCCAACCACCACATGGGCGGTTGCCGAAAACCCATCCGGGTAGCCTGCCTCGGCCAGCAGCTTCTTGGCCTGTGCCGGATCATAAGGATAGGAGGACCGGCTTGGATCATAGCCAAACGCAGTAGAGGTTCCAGCCTGGCTGGCCCCCTTGCCCAGACCGGCCAGCAGCACCTCAGCGATCAAGTCCCGATTCACCGCCAGATTAGCAGCCTTGCGGACTCTGACATCCTTGAACGGGCTATCTGGATTGGCCTCTGTTGCAAAGGCCAATGACATGACCTGCGGGGCGGCACTGGCCGCGACCTTCATGCCTGCTGCTTCAATCTGTCCGATATTATCTGGTGAAAAGCCAAAGCCCACATCTATTTGGTCAGACAAAAGCGCCTGCAGACGCGCGGCCCGCTCAGGCAATTCCACAATTGTTACCCCATCAATTTTGGGCGCCCGCCAGCTGGTCTTATTGGCAACCAGACGCGCTTCATTGGTGCCCCAGCCCGCTACCTTAAAGGCACCTGTGCCGACCGGGGTTTCAGCAAACCCTTCCGGCCCCAGCTGTGCCCAGGCACCCGGCTCAACGATAAACACCAGTCCCAGCTTGTTCGGCAATACCGGATCCGGCCCGGAAGTGATGATATCAACAGTCATATCATTCACCTTCGCAACGCCGCTGATATTGCGGACCTCGCCGCCAACAGATGAGGCGCGGCCTTCTTCGGTCAGCAGATATTCAATAGTCGCTACCACAGCGTCCGCATTGACCGGCGCACCATTTGAGAAACTAACACCGTCTTTCAGAACAAAACGCCAGCGCGTTGGCTCTACCGATTCCCAGCTTTTCGCCAGCACCGCTTCCGGGCCGCCCGTAGCACTGATCCGAACCAGCGGATCAAACACGGCATCCCACACAAAGACTGACGGAACCGACCGCCCGGTAAAAGGATTACCCTTGCCAGGTGGCAAATCCCAGACGCCCACCCGCAGCGTTTCAGCCACTGCCGGGGTCAGCGACAAGAACAGACTTGCCACCCCGGTCAGCAACATTGTTTTGATGAATTTCAGCATTTTTTCCTCCTCTGTTTATTGGTGGTATTTCTTGGTCACCATATCAGCTTTGACTCCCCTAGTCGAAGCCCAAAGCTCAAAGCCGGGGTGATCGACATTCCGCCGACAAAAGCATTGCCTGACAATAGCTCTCGTCCCAGAATTTCCCCGGCCGCAAACAAGCCTGAAATGGCTTTCTGGCTGTCATCCAAAACCCGGCAGTCACGGTCAACCACCAACCCGCCACTGGAGGTAGCCGTTGTTCCGTGATTGCGCACAGCAAAAAAAGGCGGCTTATCAATCGGTGCCGGGCGATATTGCCGGCCCAGCGGGTCAGCGCTCCCATCGCTGAGCGCCTGATTATAGGCCGCTACGGTCTCTGCCAAACCAGCTGGATCAATGCCAGCCATTTGAGCAAGTTCAGCCAAACTATCCGCCTTGGTAAAGGCTGGATGCACATTCCAGACAGCTTGCCGACCGGCGGCCTGCCAGCTGGGCAACAGGGGCGGGGCCGCATCGGCAATCGCCGCATCCCAGACAATCCAGAAGGTCATATCCGGCACTTCTGTCATCGCCTTTTGCTGGAGCGGCCGGTTCGGCTCATCTTCACGCAGGCAGCGGGCCCCGCTCTGGTCCACATAAATCTCCCAGGGCGGGCGGGCAGGCATCAGCACCGGATTATCAGCCCGCGCGGTGCGGCGGCTGCCCGGCGGGTCTTCGATACCGCCGACATGCGGCAGAAAATATTGCGCTTTTCTGATTGCCGCGCCGATTTTTTTGGCTGCCAACAAGCCGCCACCCCTATTCGCCGGCTCCGCCCCGCCATAAAGAGCCAGACCAGCTGTCATTTCTGCAAAAACATCTGGATTTGCGGTATATCCACCAGTGGTCAGAAGCGTTTGCGCCGCCGCCACATGACAGGCCGACCCATCCGCACGCGTCAAGAACGCGCCGGTAACTTGGCCCGAGACCGTATCAAGGGCTTGCAGCTGATGGCCGGGCAGGAATGTTACCTTGCCAGCCTCTATCTCGCGCTGCAATTCGGGCATGATCACCTGCGCGATAGACAGGCCGCGTTGCCGCCCCCAATAGGTGCGCGGCACACTATAGGCTTCAAGCTCGTGCAGGATGGCCGGGCATTGCGGGTCCCAGTCAATGCCCAGCTGATCCAGCCAGGCAATGGTGCGCGGGGCCAAATCGCAGGCCAATTTTACCATTTCAGCATCTGCTGTGCCGCCTGTTATGCGCGCGATATCAGCCGCATGGGCTTGCGGGCTATCCTCTATGCCCTTCGCCTGCTGCAGCGGCGTTCCGCCAGCACTTACATGACCAGCTGCGCGCCGCAAAGTGCCGCCGGGTTCTGTCTCAGCATCCGCCAGAATCACCCGCGCCCCACGCCGAGCCGCAAAGATCGCAGCCGGCATACCTGCCGTTCCAGCCCCGATGATAAGGACATCACATACGAGGTCTGAGGCCCTATCACCCTTGTTTTGATCTGCTTTATTCGTCAAACAACTCACCAGTCTTAGGCCGGTTACGCCTGCGCAGCCCCCGATTATGACAGACTCATCAAAAGGCGTGCTGATGAAACCCCTGCCATAAAACCTTGATTAGTCTTTAATGGTCTGGCGAGGGAGTCAATGCTTTTTTGCCAGGCTGCCGGGCGGGCTACCCAGCTGCTGGTTGAGGCAATTTGACAGGCCAGCCTTCCGAATTGCGGCCCGATCAGCTGGTCATGATTGCCTCTATTCATCACCTTTATAGGCGGCTTGCTTC
>Ga0181593_10001753_pt1 | contig 19832 bp, 14 predicted proteins | sample 071ome_19_FD_133756 | JGI IMG/M metagenome (GOLD analysis project Ga0181593, IMG submission 133756) | Coastal salt marsh microbial communities from the Groves Creek Marsh, Skidaway Island, Georgia - 071413AT metaG (megahit assembly) | ecosystem: Environmental > Aquatic > Marine > Intertidal...
AGTATCTCGTCGGCGCGGGGGGCGTCGTTGACCCAGACCTCCATGCCGTCGAAATGACTTCTGACATAGGCCGCGTCCTTGTGCCCCAGGGGGACGTCCAGGGTTTGACCTGGTCCGCCGCGTTTCTTGGATGACGGGACCAGGGCCGCGCCTTTCTCCACCGCCTTGCGCAGCGGCGCGCCGAGCTTGGGGTGCAGGATTGCCGCGCAGTGCTCCAACTCGCCGTTCTCGCCGACCATCGCGGCCTTGCCGTAGCTTTCCGCCGCCGAGGGCTCGATACCGAGAGCGGCGACGGCGCGCTCGCCAAGAAGCCCGCCTAGTTCAACGCCGATCTCCATCAGATCCGACAGATCCTCGACATAGCGCTCGGCGAACGGGTTTTCGATCACCGCGATCGCGGCGGCCCGACGGGTCGGCGGGTTGATCTCGCGTCCCATCTCGCGATGGATCTCGTCGGTAACGGTTATCAGTTTGCGGATAACGGCCTTGCTCATCCCGTGGTCTCCAATTCAGTTTCGAACTCTATTCGGGTTTGATCCATGGCGTCGCCCAGGACACGCGTCGATGTTGCGAGGGAAAGGAACGCCGCCTCGATCAGTCCCCTGTCTCGGGCCTTCATTGCATATCGGTAACCGGCGTCCAACGCGGCGTCGATTTCGTTCTTCTCCAGATCACGGACGCCGGTGGTGACCAGGCGGTCGCCAAGGTCGCTGTCGGGATAAAGCGCGCGGGCCGGTGCTCGCTCGATCTTGGGCGAAGTCGGTAGATCCACCGCGTTGGCGATCATTGTCGCGGCGGCATCGGCGTCGGCGGCGTTCCCCGCCAGGACAGTCACCGCGTCGGCGATCCCGAGGCTATGGCTGCGGCCATGGCGGCCACTGGTGGCGATACCCCGGATGGCATTCTCGGCCGAGACCGTCGCGCGTCCGGCGACCCGACCCACGACCGGATCGCCGACCAAGGCGGCGACATAACGTTCGCCCGCCCCCAGATGAAACGCGATATCGCCGCCATTGTTAACGAAGGCCCGCGAGAGTCTCCGCCCGACGATCAGGCTGGCGAGTACCTCGTCGGCTACCGCGCCGGCGACCGCGGCCATCGGTGTTATGAAATCATCGGCGAAGGGGAGAGCCGCCGCTTTCATGCGCTTGGCGATATCGCCGGTCGGGGCGACATCCCGGTCAACGCCGAGTCGTAGCATCGCCAGTTCGTCCACCAGTTCCACCAGGACCGTGCGAAACCGCTTCCGCGCTTGGCGATACGCGGCCAAGACCTCGTCCCGCGCGCCCTCGGCCTCGATGATCAGGTCGATCGGGCCGTGTTGAAGATGCAGACGCCGACCGTCCGAGATCAGGGCCGCGATGGGCCCGTCATCCTGGAACGTGGTCGCGCCGGCCCTCATCCCGCCGTGTCCTCGCGATTCCAGCCGTAGTGTCGCCGGTCCGAGGGCCAGGGATTTTCCGGGCGATGCATGGCCTTGGTCCGACCGCCGAGGATATGATCATTCTGCGGGCCGAGCCCACCCTTAAGGGCATCCCCGAGCGGCATCACGTGATCCATGTGTCCGCCGAGCGCCTGATAGTCGGAGCGGCGCATGGTGAACTCGATCGGCGCCACCAGTGCCGGGGTCGGGACATAGCCGAACGCGTTTTCCGGCATCTGGGTCACGTCCGCCATGACCGTGATCCCGCCGCCCGGCCAGACATAGCAGGGCGCGCCACCGACGGTGATCACCGTCAGCATGTTCTTGACCGACCGGGTGAGTCGGACCGGGTTTTCCGTCACGCCGGATCGGAGCGATCCACCGGCCCCGCCCATGAATAGGACCGAGCACATCGCGGGCTCGCAATTTTCGGTAATCCGCTCCACCGACCCAACCAGTGTTTCCGGCAGATCTCGTTGAACCGGTTGAAGGTCGTCGTCGAGCACGTAATAGGCGGACTGCTCGCCGGTGGTGGAAACCATCAGCATGGACTGGCCAGGCCGAGCAATCTTGGCGTTGAAGGGCTCCAGGATCTTCAAGGGGTCCTGGAGATCGGTTCCGCCCCAGCCGGTGCCTGGCTCGGCGACCTGAAAGTAGCGGCCCGGTGTGGACTTGCGCCCGTTGATCCGAATACCGGTCTCGGGCCAGCCGATGACCTTGCCCGCCTGATGCTCCGAGACGACACCGGTGATATGATCGTCGACCACGACCACTTCGTCGACCAGGCCTCGCCATTGCGAGGCGAACATGCCGATGGTCGCCGATCCACAGCCCACCCGCATGCGATTCTCGAGGACCCCGTTGATAATCGGCGGCTGTCCGGCCTGGACGATGACCGAGCAGCCGTCATCAATCGTCAACTCGACGGCTTCTCGGTTGCAAAGCGCCAACATCGACGCGCAGGTAACCCGACCTTCTTTCTTGCCACCGCCGGTCAGGTGGTGCACCCCGCCGATCGACAGCATCTGTGAGCCGTACTCGCCGGTGGTGACATGGCCGATGGGCTCGCCGTCGACCCGCACCAGGTTGCGTTCCGGGCCGAGATGCCGGTCGGTGTCGATTTTCACCTTCACGCCGCAATAGCTGAAGATCCCCTCGGTGACCACGGTGATCATATCCACGCCGTCGATCTCGCTGGAGACGATGAAGGGCGCGGGCTTGTAGTCGGGATAGGTGGTCCCGGCGCCGACCGCGGTAATGAATGTCTCGCCATCGGCCAGCACGTCGCCTTGCCAGGGGTCGGCGTCATCCTCGCCGTCCAGAAACGGCACGACCTTGCCGCCGCCCTCGATCCGGTTCTCCAGGATCGTCAGCGGGTCCAGGCGCACCAGTTCGCCGCCTTGATTTGCGTAACGGTCACAGGCGCCGGAGCGGCCATCGGCGATGTAGCACATCACGGGACAGGCATCGCAGCGGATCTTCTCAACAGCGGGCTTGCGTTTGGTCGCGTTGTCGGAAACTTGCTCGGTCATGCTAAGCGCCTCCTTGTTCCGTCGATCCGGCGGCTCGGATCGCCGCGCGGACCCGCGCCGGCGTGGCGGGGGTTCGATGAACCCGCGCGCCACTCGCATCCTTGATCGCGTTCAAGATCGCCGGCGCCGTCGGGATCAGCACATGTTCTCCCAAGCCCTTGGCGCCGCGCGGCCCGAGCGGGTCCGGCACTTCCACGATAATGCACTCGATATCCGGCACATCGCCCGCCGTGGGAATTAGGTAGTCGTGCAGGTTCTCGGTTCGGCCCGGGACGTATTCCTCCATCAATGCCAGGCCGATCCCCTGGGCGACGCCGCCCTGAATCTGCCCCTCCACCAAAAGCGGGTTGATCGCGCGCCCGACATCATGCGCGGCGACGATCCGTTCCAGCGTGACGGTGCCGAGCGCCGTGTCGACCGAGACGACCGCGAGTTGGGCGCCATAGCCGTAAACCGAATAGGGTTCGCCTTGCCCGAAACGATCGATCGGCGTGGTGGGCGGATCGTAGGTTTCCTCCGCTTCCAACACATAGCCTCGTTCGTTCACCTCGAGACCCGAGAGGTCCAGCCACCTTGTTGCTCCGTTCTCGCGCACCGCCAGGCCGCTCTCGTCGATAACAATCTCGGCGCCGTCGCCCGCATTGGCGCGCAACAGGATTTCCCGCCGCATGGTCCCAGCGGCAAGCGCGACCGCGGTCCCCGAAACCACGGTCTGCCGCGAAGCGGAGGTCTTGCCGGCGTCCGGAGTCACGTCCGTGTCGGCCCCGACGATTTCCAGATCCCCGATACCCACTCCGAGCGCGTCGGCGGCGATCTGTACCATCACGGTGGTCGATCCCTGTCCGATATCCACCGCCCCCTGGTGTAGGACGATCCGCCCGGCCGGGGTCAGGCCGATCCGCATGGTCGAGGGATTGGCCATGGAGGTGTTGCCGCAGCCATACCAACAGGTCCCGATGCCGATCCCGCGTCGGATCGGACCCTCGGTGGCCCGGTTGAAGGCCTTGCTCGCCGCTATCTCCTCGCGCCATGCTGGCTCCAGCGCCTCGAGGCAGGCCTTGATGCCGACGCCTTCGCGAAAGACCTGGCCGGTTACCGTTGGCTGATGGTCCGACAGCGCGTTGGCGAGACGAAACGCCAACTGGTCCATTCCCAGTTTATCGGCGAGGTCGTGATAGAGGCTTTCCTGGGCGATCGCCGATTGCGGCACGCCAAAGCCGCGAAACGCGCCGGCGGTCGGCCCGTTGGTGTGCACCGCCTTGCTCCGCGCCCGATAGTTCGGTGTGAAATACGGCCCGGAGGCATGGATCGGCACCCGGTTGGCGACGGTCGGCCCCCAACTCGCATAGGCGCCGGTATCGAATATCCCCTCGAACTCCATCGCGGTGATTTTACCCGCCGCGTCACAAGCGACACGGGCGGTGATATCCGACGGATGACGCTTGGTGGAGCTTTGCATCGACTCGCCGCGGTCGAGGATCATCGCCGCCGGTCGGTCGAGATGCCAAGCGGCGAGCGCGACGAAAGGCTCCACCGTCAGGTCGATCTTCGAGCCGAAACCACCGCCACAAGCCGTCGGGACGATCCGCACGGCTTCCTTCTCGATACCCAGAATTCCCGCGAGGGCCTCGCGGTCCATGTGCGGCGCCTGGGTCGAGGCCCGCACCTCTATCCGCTCGCCCGTCCGAACCGCGTATCCGGCCTCTGGTTCAATGAAGGCGTGTTCGATGAAAGGGGTGGAGAAACGACCCTCGACAACATGCGCGGCGCACGCGAAACCCGCGGCGGTATCGCCGCGTTCCACATAGCCCTCGACCAGAACATTATCCGGGCGGTTTTCGTGCAGTCGGGGCGCCGATGGCTCCAGCGCTCGGCTCGGTGTGGTTCGCGCCTCCGAGGCTTGCCAGTTTACCGGAAAGCGCGACAGATCCAGAGCTCGAACGATCTCGGGGGGGCCGACGACGAGCGCGATTGCTTCCCCGGGAAAACGGGTCATCCCGTCGGCGAGGACCGGCTGATCGGCGAAAGCCGGAATCACACCGTGTAGATTGCGCCCGGGGATATCGGCGGCCGTCAGGATGAGTTCAATCCCGGGATTGTCTCGCCCGTAAGCCTCGAGATCACCGAGTGTGAACCGGGCGCGGGCATGGGGGCTTCGGACGGCGCGAACCAACGCCGCGCCTTCGGGGATCGCGTCCGCTCCGAAAATCTCGCCGCCGACAAGCTTCGGCGCGCCGTCTAGACGTGCGATGGATTGTCCGACCAAGCCGCCGATTTCGATTTCCTGGTCAACCGAGGCGGCCTCGTCTACCTCGCCGGCTGCTTCCAGTACCGCGTCGATTATCTTGCGATAGCCGGTGCAACGGCACAGGACACCGCCGAGCGCGTCCTCGACGTCTCGGCGGGACGGCGCGGTTGAGGTTTGAAACAGCGACGCGGCGGCGACCATCATTCCCGGTGTGCAGATCCCGCACTGCGCCGCGCCGTGCCGCTTGAAGGAGCGGATCAGTCGTTGCCCGATCGGCGTCCCCACGACGCCTTCGATGGTCACGACCTCGCCGCCGATAATCTGACCAGCCGCGACCAGACAAGCGCAGGAGACCTCGCCGTCGACCAGGACGGAACAGGCGCCGCAATCTCCCGCGTCGCACCCGACCTTGGTACCCTTGAGGCCGACCGATTCGCGCAGGAAACCGCTCAATCTGGTGGCGGGATGAACTCCGACGGGAACAGTCCGTCCATTGATCAGCGCGTCGCCCGTCATCGGCCCAGTCCCTCGGGCAGACATTGGAGTAGTGATCGCCGGGTCAGCTCAACCGCCGCGTCCATCCGGTAGTCAGCCGGCGCGCGGATATCATCGATCGGCGACAGATCGGCCAGGTCCGATACATCGATGTTCTCGAAGGTCTCGGGACGGGCCGGATGCCCTAGTAGTTTGTTTTCCAGACCCGACAGCCGCGTCGCCACCGCCGAGCACGCGCCGACCGATATCGCCGCGTCGGCGATTTTGCCATCTCTGGAAATCTCCAAGCGCGCCGCGACCATGGCGATGGAGATCACCAGATAGACGCGGGATCCAAGCTTGATAAAACTGGAAACTCCGGTGGCGGAGGATTTCGGCACCCGGATCTCGGTGACGATTTCGTCCGATGCCCTAGCGGTCTCGCGGTTCCCCTGAATAAACGAGGCGAGCGGCATGTGGCGCTCTCCAGCCAGCGAACGCAGGACGATCTCGGCGTCGAGGATCATCAGCGGCGGTGCGCCATCGGCGGCGGGCGAGGCGTTGCAGAGATTGCCCGCGACCGTCCCCCGGTTCTGGATCTGGACCGAACCGACCTCTCGCGCCGCCAGCTTGAGGGTATCGAAAGCCGGCGGCAGGTTGGCCTTGATGACATCGCTCCAGGTGGTGAGGGCGCCGATCCGCCAGCACGTCTCGTCCTCGCGGATGCCGCGCAGCGTCCGAAGGTTGGAGATGTCGAGCCCCGGCTTTTGGGACACACGATCGCGCAGGCTTGGGAAGTAATCGGTTCCGCCGGCCAGGATGGTCCACTCGCCGCCGGACAGTAGCGTCAACGCCTCGTCCAATAACGCGGGACGGGCGAAACCCAAGAAGCTCTCCGAAAGCCGTGTTCCGTCCATGAAGGCTCCCAATTCAACTCGCTCGTACGTTTCGATGACCAACGAAAAATCATTCGTATACAAATGAAATATAGGTGTCAATCTGTCCAACTGGATGCGCCGCGACGCTTGACCGCCGCGCTGAAAATCGTTTGTATACGAATGATCATTACCGTCCAAGGGCGCGGGAGGGAAGCCATGACTTTCGTTCGCAATTGCTGGTATGTCGCTGGCTGGTCCCACGAGATCCCTCGTGAACTTTCGACCAAGCGAATCATGGGCGAGGACATCGTCTTTTATCGTACCGAGGCCGGCGCTCCGGCGGCGCTGGAGGATCAATGCCCGCACAAGCGTCTGCCGCTGTCGATGGGGCGCCTAAAGGGTGACGCGATCGAGTGCGGCTATCATGGCATGACCTTCGGAGCCAATGGCCGCTGCGTTCGTATCCCGGGCCAGGACAATCTGCCCGAATCCGCCCGAGTGCGCTCCTATCCGGTACATGAGGTGAATGGCATCGTCTGGATCTGGATGGGTGATCCGGCGCTCGCCGATATCTCCAGGATTTTCCAGATTCCCGAGATGCAAGCCGAGGGTTGGGCGCCACATTTCGGCGACGGCTTGTACATCGCCGCGAACTACGTGCACCTAGCGGATAATCTCTGCGACCCCGCCCATGTCGCCTATGTTCATCCCACGACCCTGGGCAATCCCGAGAGCGAGGGCGTCCCCGTCGAGGTCGAGCGTGACGGTCATACGGTGATCACCTCGCGTTGGATCCGCGACGCGCCGCCGATCGGGTTCTTCAAGGCGCTCGATATCTTCAAGGGCCATGTCGATCGCTGGCACTACTACTACTACCACGCGCCGAATATCGCGGTGATCGACTTCGGCAGTATCGAGACCGACCGGAACGCTAGCGAGGAGGAACGACAGTTCGGCGCGCGGCTTTTCGCCATCCACTTTCTGACGCCGGTCAGCGAGACCGAGACCATCGACCATTGGATGCATATACGAAACATCGCCGTGGACGACCCTGGCATGGGCGATCGGATCAACGAGCAGTTCCGCGTTGCCTTCGATGAGGACAAAGTGGTTCTGGAGGCAATTCAGCGCCGCGAGGAAAAACCGTTGGACCGACGCCCGGTGCGGCTCGCGATCGACAAGGGGCCGAACTACCTGAAGAAAATCATCGCCGAGATGGCGGAGCGGGAAAGCCCGGAAAAAGCCGCGGCCGAGTAAACCCGCACGATCTGTCGTTTGGTCCCGTCGATCTGGCCATGTCATTCGCGCATGGCTGGTTTGATCTTTCGCCTCTGCTCGGTTCCGGGGTTTTACCCTAAATGGGAAAAATCGAAACCGGGGCCGGCCAAACGATGGCGCGGCCAAGCAGGGGAGTGCGAGCGATGAGCATGTTTCAAACCGTTGGGCTGTCCTATATTGGCGCGACCTTTATCCTAGCCATGGTTTTGAAGACCATCGCCTGAGTATCAAGGCGCGATTTCGAGGTCTTGAGGTCCGTATCCTCCAGGCCTACCTGTTACTTCACGTCCTACTGCTTTCTCCCGTCGCCCTGGCGAACGGCAGGGCCTTGAAATGGGCCGCGTGATCGAATGAACGCCGCAAGGGATTAACCGTCGCGAGGTCCTGCCTTACGCCAGGACGACGGAATCACTTATGGCCACCCGATCGTCACGTCGAGCCTGGGGCTCCGAGATCGATATCAAGTGTCAACGGAACGTGGTCGCTTAGGCCCGATCCGACCCACTCTTCGAAACCACCGACGTCAAGCGTAAAGGGCCGGCGTGTCCAACACTCGCGTATGAAGACGTAGTCGATGTGATAGGTCGGCCCGTCAATGGTCCGGTCTCGCCAATAGAGCGTGGGATCTTCCTCCTCGCCCGCGACGATGCCACGTGCCGCGTGGTAGGCGCTGACCAGGTCCAGCCGGCCGAGCGCGGTAATCTCGTTGGCGTGGTTCATGCGCCAGCCCGGCTTGTCCCAGACGACATGATTGTTGAAGTCTCCCGCGACGACCGCCGGGCCGTCCTTCAAGAATCGGCGATAGCGCTTCAAGGCCTCTTGCAGGTAACCCGGGTTGGTCTTCTGGCGATTGCCTTCGTTGGCGTTTTGCGCCCAAACCCCGAGCAGCCGCAGCGGTTCGAACATGCCGGGGAGGCCATGGACGCTTACTGGCGCGATCCAATGCAGGCGCGTGTCATATCGATACTGGCTCATTTCCAGCGTGACGCCGCCAAGGCCGATGATCAGGAGACCCTTGTTCGGCTTATTGCCGATCCAGACCAGGGAGTGATCGGCGATCGTGGGCTCTCGCGCGATCAGTCGGTCCGGCTCCGCCGCTTCCGAGATGATCGCGACGTCGGGGCGCAGGCTCAACAAGGCGTCCCATTTGCGATGCAACGCCATGGCGCAATTCCAGGCGACGAGACGCATGGGGCGCGGGCCTATCTAAATCGCCACCTTCTCAAGGATCAGATAGCAATGGACGTAGTCCATGGCGTGCCCTTCCGGCGCTTCCCGGACCAGGGTCTCGTAGCTATCGTAGAAACGATCGATGATCGCCTGGCGTTCCTCGGCGGGCCGCGCTGGTGACAAGCCGCTGGCGAAAGTGGCCTCGCTCCAGGACCGCAGGGTCGGGATGTACTCATGTGCGAACCGCGCGGCGTCGCCGTGTTCCTTGAAATCGACCGCAAAAGGGCAATCGACCACGCGGGTCTCCACATGCTCCATCCTGAGGCCGGCTTGATGGACTGGGTTCGCCGGATCACGGAACGGCGCGGTGAACTGCTCGACGGTCCGATAGCTCTGGGGAAAGTTGGTGTTGACGAATTCCTCCGCCGTGATCACCCCCTGATCCCGCAGATCCGCCCACAATTGGCTGAAGGTATCGAACATGTCGACCCCGCCGGTGGAACCGAGATAGCGGCCCTCCTCGTCGATGCCGAAATTGAACAACGCCAGCCGACCGCCCGGCGCCAGGTCGCGCGCCCGGTTGAGCAGCATCCGCTCCCAGTCGAGGCGTCCCTGCTCCACATAGGCCTCGCGCTCCGCTCCGGTGGCCCCGACCATATGGACATGGTTCGAGATCACGCCGGGTTTCTCGCTTATGTAATGCGAGGCCGTCGCCGAGAAACCCAAGTTGAGGGTTCCGGCGGGGAAGATCGGTTTATGGAACGAGGTCGCCGAGGCGAAGACATAGAGATCGTCGATCTCGTCGATATAGGTTTCGATGTCGGTCTGGCCGTGGATGTTTTGGAACACCTGGCTGAAATCGTTGCGCGGCAAGTCCGTGTAGACCATCTGAAGCGGCCTCGACGGCGCCCGACGGCGTACCTCCTTCAAAACGGTTCCCACCATCGTTACCGATGTCCCGCCATCGGCGCAGCCCATGTCGGACATGGTGAAGGGCGTGCCGTCATCGGCTGGGTCCATGCGCTGGATCGCGTCTAGAATCAGATGGGTGGCCCGGTCGATGGTGTGCTTGGCGCCGATGGTCGCCTTGGAATAATAGCCACCGCCCTTCATTGACATGAAACCGGCGGTCGCGGCGGGCTTGCTCATGGGATCTCCTCGGCTCGAAATTCTCGACTACTCGGCGGCTTGCGGGGTTTTCTCGCGGTTCTGATGCGCCCAGGGTCCGGCATATCCCTTGGACCAATCCGGCGGCGTCTCGCAAGGCCGCGGGTCATGGCTTGAAACCAGCGCCGGTTTTCCGCGCACGATCGTACCGGCTTTCGGGCTTTGAATCGGGTTCGCGCCATAGGGGAAGGAATCGGCGGATGAATAGACGTTCAACAGGAACGGCCTCGACCGCTCGGATAGATTCGGCGCCGAGCCGTGGATTGTTCGACAATTCAGCAGTACCAACGAGCCCGCCGGGCCGACCAAGGTATTGGCCAGGGACATGTCGATCTTGTCCTCGGGGATGCTCAGCACCCAGTTGCGGTTCTCGTCGTACATGCTGTGCAGGACGCCGTCATGGCTGCCGCGGATGGTGATCAGGGGGCCTTGTTCGACATCGCAATCCTCGAGATAAAGGCCAACCGTCACTGGGCTGTAATCGGTGTGAGGCCAGGCCTGGATATCCTGATGCCAGTCGAACTTCATCCCGCCCTTGGCCCATTTGAAATTGAGCTTTGAGTGGTGGTACTTCACGTCGGGACCAACCAGATCGGCGGCGGCCTCGACGCTGGGGGAGGATCTGGCGAATTCCCAAAAATCTGGGTGATGATCAACGGGACTGGAAAGCCGTTTCAAGCGCGGGGACTCGGTGGAATGACCGTCCTCGACGATATAGACACCGTCGGACGTGGTAACAGCGCGACCGCGCTCGATGATCTCTTGCGAGGCCGCGCGAAGGCGTTTGAGCCAGGCTTCGGACACCGCGCCTTCCACCAGGACCGCGCCCTCCTCGAAAAACCGTTCGCGCTGGGCCTTGGTCAGAAGTCTCGACGGATGCTTGAGAATATCGTGCTTGAGCATGTCCGCTTTCCCACCCTCGGATCACTCGGTGAATTCGACCACGATCCCCGACAGCGCGGAGACCAGTTGAACCGCGCCCGCCGCCCTCCGACTTTCGACCCCCGCCGCGTCGAGAAGACTTACCGTTTTGGCCAGATCCTCGACGGCGATTCGAAATCCGGCGAAATGCGCGGTTTCCCCGGGGCCAGGGGTATCGCATCCGAACCGGTCGCGAAACGCCGCCGTTGTCACCATAGAGATCGACCCGAGGCCCGTGCGCACCGAAACCGTTTCTTCCTCCACCGTGACCGCGCCATCGCCATGGGTGCCGGCGAAGAAGCCTCGGTGCGCGCGCGGCTCGGGCGCCACCATGATGGTCTCGGCGGCGTGGTGGGCGCCATTCGCGTGAACCTGATAGGCGGGTTTCCAGAAATGCTCCGGCGCGTGTTGCTGGCAGGTGAAGAAGGTTGTCTCGGGCATTGTCGGATCGGTCACGAAGGCGAGCGAGAAGGCAACCGTCACCTCGCTGCCATCCGGTAGTTTCGCCTTGCGCGAGAAGTCGACATTCTCGAACGCGTTCAGACCCGCCGCGAGAAAGTCGGCGCGGTCGGCCCTGGCATCCTGGCTCTGAAACACCAGCGAGGACATTCCCTCGCGGCGCGCCAGAAAGTCGGCGTTGCCGCGGGCGAAACTGAAAACCCCGGGCGCGTGATCGGGAATGATGGAGGCATCGGCGATCCCGACGACTTCCAGGAAATTGCCCTGCATCTGCACCAGGAAGTTTTCGGTCCCGAACGGGTGCAGCGCCCTGGGCGTGGTCGTGAAGCCCAGGCGCTCGTAATCGGCCCGCGCCGCTTCCAGGTCATTCACCACCATGACCAGATGGTCCAGGCCCCGATGATCAAGACCAATTGTCATCCCATTTTCTCCCGGTGAGGGGTTACGCGGCGCGCCTAGCGGTTGGCTGCGCCGCCATCGACATTGATGGTGATGCCGGTCAGCCAGGCCGCCCGGTCGGAGCAGAGGTAGACTGTTATGTCGGCCACCTCCTCGACCTTGGCCGGTCGGTTGAGCGGCATGCCGGCGAAATAATCCTGCCAGCGGCTTTCGTCGCCCTTCTCCTCGCGCGCCTTGGCCTTGAGCAAGGTCGTGATGCGTTCGGTCTGGACCGGGCCGGGGCAAATACCCAGCACCCGCATCCCGTCCTCAAGCGCGTGCGCGCCCATGGCGTTGGTGAAGCCGATGATCGAGGCGTTGCCGGCGGAGCCCGCCACGTAGTTGGGATCGACGCGAACCCCGGCCAGGCCGATGACATTGAGGATCACGCCGCCGCCACTATCCCGGATCAGGGGATAGAAGCGCCGGGTCATGTTGATATAGCCGAAGACCTTCAGATCCCACGCCTCGCGCCAGGTTTTCTCGTCCACGGTCTGGATATCGCCGCCGGGGATCGCGCCGGCGTTGTTCACCAGAATGTCGATATCGGCGCAGCGCTCCGCCAGGCTGTCGACATTCGAGGAATCCGAAAGATCCAGCGGATGGATCGTGACCTCGACGTCGTGCTCGGCGCGGATAGCGGCGCGCGCGGCCTCAAGGTCCGCTTCGGTGCGGGAGGTTAAATGCAAATTGCACCCTTCCGCCGCGAAACCATGGGCGCAGGCCAGTCCGATGCCCTTGGAGGCTCCGGTGATCAGTACCGTTTTGCCGGCGAGATGCAGATCCATTGGGTCAAGTCTCCGTGGTGGTAGGGGCCGATGGGCAGCGATCTTGAGGCGACAACAGCCTATTTGGCAAGCCGAGCCCGCGTATCAGCACATACCCGTGAACCACGCCCAGCGAAACCCTGGGCGCCCGGGCCCGCGTGGTTCAATCGGTTTTGCTTCTGATCAAGCGAAACCTCGGGCTAGACTGGCCGGAAACTCGCGTTGTGAATGTGTGACGGGAACGATTCCCAGAAGGAACCGAATTGGCGAGCCAGGGTTCGAGTGAGTTGCGTGCCGAAACACCCAACGTGAAACTTGGAACCGTGGTGCTGCCCTTCGTGACCTGGGCGGTGATCGCGGTCATTGCGCTGAGCGCCCTCGCTTATGTGGTGATCACCCATTTGAACGATCTCGACCGCGCGACGCAACGCCATCTCGCGACCACGGCCTTGAAGCTGGAGCGTGATCGGATCGAGACCCTGGCCTCGGAATACAGCTGGTGGGATGTCGCGATCGAGGAGTTGTTCCCCACGCCGAACAAGGCATGGATCGAGGAAAACATCGGGCTGCATGCCCACGCCAATCTCGATATCGATCTAACGTTGGTGGTGGATCGCGAGGATCGGATTCATGTCGCCTACAGGGACAAGGAATTTATTGAACTCGACCCTGGCCTGGTCCAACGCGCCGATATTCGTAACCTGATCGACAAGGCCCGTGCCTCGCCGATGGATCCGTTCGAAACCACGAGCGGGTTCGCGGAGATCATGGGGCGGGTCTACATCCTCGGCGTGAGCGCGTTTTCGCCGGAGATCCCACCGTAGGGGGCCCCGCCCGACCTGGCCCGACCGGTTCTGATCTACGGTCGGTGGATTGGCGAGGGGTTTCTTGAAACCCAGGCCGAAAACTTCGGTTTCGAAAACTTGAGGCTGGTGTCGACCCCGGAGCAGGCCAATCTAACCCTGTCCTCTCCAACCGGCGCCGCCGTGGCCGGTCTCGCCTGGGAGGCCGGCGCGCCTGGGGCCGAGCTTACCACTCGGTTGATCATTCCGGCCGTCGCGGTCCTGACGGTTCTCGGCGTTCTCGCGGGTTTTTTCCTGCGGCGCGCCCAGGATATGAGCAAGGCTCTCGCCGCCGCCGCCAAGATCACCTCGCTTCGCAATGAACAACTGCGGCAAAGCGAGAGCGCCGCCGTACGCTCCCAAGCCCTCGCGGAGCAGGCGAGCACGGAGAAGGACCAGGCGCTGCTCGAGCTACAAACGCGAAACGACGAGCTGCTCGCGGCACGCCACGAGGCCATGCAGGCCAGCCAGGCCAAGACCATGTTCCTCGCGTCGATGAGTCATGAGCTTCGCACGCCCTTGAATGCGATCATCGGGTTCTCCGAGATCCTCAAGGACCAGCGCTTCGGGCCCTTGGGGTCGGATCGCTACGTCGATTACGCCGACAACATCCGGACCAGCGGGACTCATCTGCATCCTTGATCAACGATGTCTTGGACATCTCCAAGATCGAAGCCGGCAAGATGACGATCGAACCCGAGCCGGTATCGGTGAATGATTTGGTGACCGGCACCCTTAAATTGTTCAGGGAACAGGCCCATGCCGGCGGCGTTTCGATCTCCTCCGATTTGGACGCTCGTGATCTCTCGATTTTCGCCGATCCTCGGGCGATACGGCAGATCCTGGTCAATCTCCTCGCCAACGCGCTCAAGTTCACCCGACCTGGTGACGGGATATCCGTTACCACAAGATTCGACCAAGTGGACGGGGAGAATACCGCGAGTGACCGAGTAGCGATCGTCGTGTCGGATACCGGGGTCGGTATCTCGTCAGAATTTCAAGAAGTGATTTTTCAGCCGTTCAATCGTGGACCGGGCCTCTCCGACCGGGATGGCGGGACCGGGCTTGGGCTCGCGCTGGTCAAGGCCTTGGCTGAGCTGCATAACGGTCGGGTGACGCTGAAGAGCGAGGAGGGCGCCGGAACGGCCGTTACGATCGAGCTGCCGATTGGAATCGTGTCCTAGATTTCTCTGAACAACTGACGCTCGGTCTTCCAATCTTGCCTCGGGCGTCGCACACTCTCACCACCACATCGAAGCCGGAGGGCGTCATGAGTGAGCGGACCTGGGATCCGATCGAGTTCGAACTGTTGCGCAACGCGGTGGTGTCGATCGCCGACGAGATGGCGCTGACGATCATGCGCACGACCTATTCCGGCGTTCTCCGGGATAACATGGATTTCTCCACCGCGTTCTGTGATGCCGAGGGAAAACTGGTGGCCCAGGGGCTGACCTTGCCCGGCCATCTAGGCTCGCTGCCGACGGCCTTGGGCGCCGTGGTGGAGCGTTTCGGGTCGGTCATGAAGCCGGAGGATATGTTCTGCCTGAATGATCCGTTCAATGGCGGCATGCACTTGCCGGATATTTTCATCTTCAAGCCGATCTTCCACGAGGGAAAGCGCATCGCCTTCGCGGCGACGATCTGTCACCACACCGATGTGGGCGGGCGTGTCGCCGGTTCGAACGCCTCTGATTCCACCGAGATCTATCAGGAAGGGCTGCGAATCCCGCCGATGTACATGTACGAACAGGGCAAGCGAAACGAGACCCTGTTCAGCTTGATCGAGGCCAATGTCCGGGTCCCGGTGAAGGTGTTCGGCGATATCCGGGCCCAACTCGCCGCGTGCAATATCGCGGAGCGCCAGTTTCTTGATCTGGTCGCCGAGCATGGCGTCGACACGATGACGAATTTCCTGGTTGATTTCGTCGACTACACGGAACGGGTCACCAAGGCCGCCTTGCTTGAGCTGCCCGATGGGGAGTGGAGCTGCGAGGACTGGATCGATGATGACGGCGTCGATGTCGGCAAGCCGATCCGGCTATTCGTAACCTTCCGCAAAAAGGGTGACAGGATGTTCGCCGATTGGACCGGCACGTCCGATCAGGTCAAGGGCGCGATCAACAACACCCTGTCCTTCACCAAGGCGGCGACCTATTGCGGGGTGAAGTCGATCCTGCCGAACGACGTGCCCGCCAATGAGGGGTTCTTTCGCTGTATCGACGTCACGGCGCCGCCGGGCACGATCGCCAACGGTGTCTTGCCGGCGGCCTGCGCGGCGCGAGGCTTGACGGGCTTCCGCATGGTGGATTGTGTCCTCGGGGCCCTGGCCATGATGTTGCCGGACAAGGTCATGGCGGCGTCGGACGGCGGCAATACCGGGGTGTCGATCGGCGGCTATGACGATGACCGCAACCCCTTCATCTATGTCGATTTCGCCTGTGGTACCTGGGGCGCGCGTCCCTGGGCCGATGGGTTGTCCGGCAATTCGAACCTGTTCGCCAATATGGCGTCGCAATCGATCGAGGTGTGCGAGGCGGAAAACCCGGTCGAGATCCTGTCCTACGAGTTTGTTCCGGATCGCGCGGGGGCCGGCAAGTTTCGCGGCGGCGCGCCCTATCGCCGTGACTATCGCCTGCTGGAAAAGGAAGCGGTCCTGCAAGTCCGTTCCGACCGAAATGTCTTTCGCCCCTATGGTCTGTATGGCGGCAATCCCGGCGCGGCGTCGCGCAACACGATGAACCCGGGGGCCGAGGATCGACCGCTTGATTCCAAGCTCACCATGACCATGTACGCGGGCGAGGTGTTCCGTCACGAGTTGGCCGGCGGCGGCGGTTGGGGGGATCCCCTGGAGCGTGAGCCCGGCATGGTCCTGCGTGACGTGCGAAATGAGCTGGTCAGTGTCGAGCGCGCCTTCGAGGATTACGGTGTGATCGTCGACACCGAGGCCTGGACCGTTGATCTGGCGGGGACCGAGCGCCGACGCGCCGAGATCCGAGCCGCGCGAATCGGCGACGCCCAGGCGGTGCTGTGGGAAGACTGGCCGCGCGCCGATCAGGCCGCCCAATAAATCTGTCGGATGGGAATTTGGATATGAGCACGTTTCGCGTCGGCGTCGATATCGGCGGCACCTTCACCGACATCGTCTTCCTGAACGCCGGGGGTCGGCTTTTCACCAAGAAAGTCCCCTCCAGCATCGACAACTACGCGCGCGCCATCGTCGAGGGCGTGGCCGAGGTTTTCGCCGATGCCGGGATCGGCGCCGACAATATCCACGAGATCCGGCACGGCACAACCGTCGCGTCGAACGCGATCCTCGAATTGAAGGGCGCCCGGGTCGGGTTGATCACCTCGACCGGCTTCCGCGATGTTTTGGAGATACGCACCCTTCGGATGCCGCGGCTCTATGACCTGGCATGGGAAAAGCCACCGGCCCTGGTGGATCGCTATCTTCGTCAGGTTGTCGACGAGCGGGTCAACGCCGACGGAGTCGTCGAACGCGCGCCGAGCCGGGAGGATATCGAACGCGCCGTCGACAAGTTGCTCGAGGAAAAGGTCGAGGCGATCGCGGTATGCCTGATCAACGCCTATGCCAACCCGGCGCATGAACGGGCGATCGAGGCCGTGATCCGCGAGAAGGCGCCCGACCTGCCGCTTTGCATCAGTGCCGACGTTCTGCCGGAAATGAAAGAGTACGAACGGACGTCGACAACCGTCATCAACGCCTATGTCCTGCCGGTTGTCGGCGCCTATCTCGCCTCTCTGCGCAAGGGATTGGACGCCGACGGAATAACCGCGCCGATTTATCTGATGCAGTCCAACGGCGGCCTGACGACGGCGGAAACCGCGGCGCGACTGCCGATGCACATCATCGAGTCCGGCCCGGCTGGCGGCGTCATCGGTAGCCAGGCGATCGCTCGGGCCTCGGAACTCCAGGACGTGATTACCTTCGATATGGGTGGGACCACCGCTAAAACCTCGATGATCGCCGGCGGAGAGGTGACCCGCGCGTTGGATATGCAGGTCGGCGGCGGCATCATGCACGGTTCGCGCCTGCTGACCGGGGCGGGATACGCGCTCAAGGTTCCGGCCATCGATCTCGCCGAGGTCGGCGCGGGCGGCGGTTCGATCCTGAGCGTCGACGCGGGCGGGTCGCTCAAGGCCGGCCCACATAGCGCCGGTGCGTCGCCAGGCCCGGTTTGCTATGACGCCGGCGGCGAGGAGCCGACGATTACCGACGCCAATGTCCTACTCGGCTACATCAATCCGGGACATCTGGTCGGCGGCGCGCTCAAGCTGAACCGGGACAAGGCCGCCGAGGTCTTCGAGGCCAAGATCGCCAAGCCGCTCGGCCTGCCGCTCGACGTCGCGGCCCATGGAGCGCATCTTATCTCGGCCTCCAACATGATTCGCGCGATCAAGGCTGTTTCCACCGAGCGCGGGCGCGACCCACGCAACTACGCGCTCTTCGCCTTTGGCGGCAATGGACCGCTTTTCGCGGCGGGCATGGCGGCCACGATCGGCATCAAGCGGGTTATCATCCCGCCCTCGCCGGGACTGTTCTCGTCCTTCGGACTGCTCTACGCGGATGTCGAGCATCACTATTCCCGGACCTTCAGGCGCTTGCTTTCCGAAGCCGATCCCGGCGAGTTGACCGCGGCGTGGAACGGCCTTGCCGAGGACGCTCTTGCCCAGCTCACCGAGGAAGGCTTTACCGGGGCGGCGGCGGTCGTCGAGAGGTCCGCCAGCCTGCACTACAAGGGGCAGATTTACGAACTGTCGGTCCCGGCGCCGGAAGGTGACCTGGACGCCAACAAGCTAGCGGAACTCGCCGAGCGTTTCGGCCAGGAACACGAAACCGTCTACGGCCATCGCGCGGGTCCCGAGGAGCCCGTGGAGCTGGTCAATATCGCGGTCGTCGGGCGTGGTGTTTCGGAAGCCAGCCGCGTGCCCGACCAGCTTCACGCCGACCTCGCCGCGCGTCCCAGCGATAGTTCCAGGCAAGCCTATTTCGGTCGTGATCACGGATGGATGGAAACGCCGGTGATCGCGCGGGCCGATCTCGAACAACCACGCCAGGGCCCCGCGATCGTCGAGGAATACGACGCGACCTGCCTGATCCCGCCCGGCGGCACGGCCTCGCTCGATCGGTTCGGCAATATCGTGATCGACCTTTGAGGATGCGCGGCACCCCGCATTCATGACCGACACGGCCACCTTTTCCGGCGTGCGCCGTCCGGCGGCGTTTCTCGACCGCGACGGCATCCTCAACGAGGACGTAGGCTACGCCCACCGACCAGATCAGATCATCTGGATTCCCGGCGCCATGCAGGCCGTCAAGCTGTTGAACGACAGCGGCTTTCACGTGTTCGTCGTCACCAATCAGGCGGGTATCGCGCGCGGCTATTACACCGAGGAAGACGTCAACGCCTTGCATGAGTGGATGCGCGGGGCGCTTGCATCCAACGGCGCGCGGATCGATGATTTTCGTTTCAGTCCCTTTCATCCCGAGTTCAACGACGGGCAATTCAGCCATCTCGCCCATTGGCGCAAGCCGGAGCCGGGGATGCTGATCGACCTGATGCAGAACTGGGCCGTCGAAATCGAACGGTCTTTTATGATCGGTGACCGAGACTCCGATGTTCAAGCGGCCCGAGCCGCCGGTGTGAGAGGCCATCTTTTCCCTGGTGGAAACCTGTTGAACGCCATTACCCGGATCTTGGCGCCCGAGCGGCTCGATTGAACGTTTTTTCTGTCCCGCCACCTGATCAACTTGTATGACAGTGTCGGACCGGAAACTCGATTTAGCCGCTATTTCTTTGGGTTTACGGGCGGCTGTGTGATAGATCACATTTAAGACAAGCGCTCTGGTGTTTTCAGGGTTCGCGCTTGCGTCGTTAAACGGAGGAAGTGACGTTTCGATGGCTTTCGAGCGTGACATTTGGGGGGATGAAGCCGGCGCCTCGCGGTCGACGGTGACAACGCGATTCCTGCGCGATTTTCGCAAGATCCCCTCCGCCGCGACGCCGAGTATCGTGCTTGCTTCCTTCATCTCGAACGTTTCCGCGATGGCGCTGCCCTTCGCGGTGCTGATCGTCTACGACCGGGTTGTCCCGAACGCCGCCGAGCACACGCTGACTTTGCTCATGGGCGGTGTCGTGCTTGCGCTCGCGATGGATGCCATGGTTCGCGTGTCGCGTGGCTGGATCGTCACCCACCGCGCCAGCCGATATGGACA
>Ga0181593_10001755_pt1 | contig 19821 bp, 17 predicted proteins | sample 071ome_19_FD_133756 | JGI IMG/M metagenome (GOLD analysis project Ga0181593, IMG submission 133756) | Coastal salt marsh microbial communities from the Groves Creek Marsh, Skidaway Island, Georgia - 071413AT metaG (megahit assembly) | ecosystem: Environmental > Aquatic > Marine > Intertidal...
ATATACATGGTGTTCTCGTTTATTGCAGCTTCTGGCAAGACGAAAGTTTCTCCGTACTTGTTGTGAAAACGTTGAGCTACATCTCGCGTTATCTCCAAATGCTGCAACTGGTCCTTTCCTACAGGAACCCTTTGAGCATCGTAAAGAAGAATGTCGGCAGCCATTAGCATCGGATAAGTAAATAACCCTGCGTTTACGTCTTCTAAACGACCAGACTTATCTTTAAAAGAGTGTGCAAGAGTTAATCGCTGATAGGGGAACAGACAGCTTAGGTACCACGACAATTCTGTAACCTCTGGCACATCACTTTGTCTGTAGAATACGGTTTTATCTACATCTAGTCCGAAAGCTAGCCAGGCTGCAGCAGTTGCAAAGGTATTCGCTTGCAGGGTTGGCCCATCTTTAATCTGAGTAAGCGAGTGCATATCAGCTATAAATAAATAAGAATCATTTTCTGCACTATTTGCTAGTGATATAGCAGGCAGGATTGCTCCAAGTATGTTTCCTAGGTGAGGAGTTCCCGTACTCTGTATTCCGGTAAGGATTCGTGCCATTCTCGAATTTTAGTTTACATAGTTACAAAAATTTAAAAAGTTATACTTTCGAATTCGTGTTGAGATTTATTAAAAATATCGGCTACATTTTTTATAAGGTGTGGTTTTACGTGGTATCGGCTTTGCCAGTACTTGTCTTCTCTCCTCTTTTATTGATTGGAGTGAGCTCAACTAGAACCTATCCCCTTGTTTATTGGTGCGCCCGTTCAATATGGGCACCATTTATTCTTCTTATGATGGGAACACCCATTAGAAAGGTATTTGGTTCTGAAAAACTGCCCGATACCCCAGCAATTATGATTATGAACCATACAAGCATGCTTGACATTATGCTTATGCTTCGCATTTGTAAAAAACCTGTTGTTTTTGTTGGTAAAGCTGAATTACAGCGAATCTGGATTTTCGGATTTTTTTACAAACGAGCGGTCATTATGGTTGACCGATCGAATAAAGAAAGCAGAAAAAAGGTTTATCAAAGTGTTCAAGAGCGAGTTAAAAATGACGCCTCTATTGCAATATATCCCGAAGGAGGTGTTCCTGACTCTTCTGTATTAATAGATCGTTTTAAAAATGGAGCTTTTTCAATGTCTTTGACTCATGATTTGCCCATTGTTCCAATTATCAATTACGATTGTAAAAAACGAATTAATTGGGATCTTTATCACGGCGGCCCAGGTGTGTTGAGATATAAAATAATGCCCGCGATAAAAGCGGGCACTTATGCTAAAGATGAGCTTGAGCAGTTTCGAGACGAGGTAAGAAACCTCTTTATAAAAGAGCTGACAAACGAACCACCTATGAATTAACGTGTTTAAGGGCTTCGTAAATCTTATTTTCGATTTCTTCAGAGAGATCAGGATTATCTAGAAGCAGTGATTTTACAGCGTCTCGACCTTGACCTAGTTTACTGTCTTCATAACTGAACCAAGAACCACTTTTTTTAACGATTTCATAGGCAACGCCCAAGTCGATGATTTCACCCACTTTAGAAATTCCTTCCCCGTACATAATGTCAAACTCAGCCGTTTTAAAAGGAGGAGCGACCTTGTTCTTTACTACTTTAACCCTCGTTTTATTACCCATTACATTTGAGTCTCCGTCTTTAATTTGACTTGAGCGACGAATGTCTAAACGAACAGAGGCGTAAAACTTCAGCGCATTACCACCCGTTGTTGTTTCTGGATTACCGAACATTATACCAATTTTTTCACGCAATTGATTTATGAAAATTACGGTGCAATTTGTTTTAGAAATGGTTGAGGTTAATTTTCTAAGAGCTTGTGACATCAATCTGGCGTGCAATCCCATTTTAGAGTCACCCATCTCACCTTCGATTTCGCTTTTTGGGGTGAGTGCCGCTACCGAGTCAATAATAATAATATCGATGGCTCCTGATCGAATTAAATTATCAGCAATTTCAAGCGCTTGCTCACCGTGGTCAGGTTGAGAAATAATAAGGTTGTCGATATCTATTCCCAGCTTTGCTGCATAAAAACGGTCAAAGGCATGCTCTGCATCAACGAAGGCAGCAATACCTCCCGCTTTTTGAGCTTCAGCTATGGCATGCAGGGTAAGCGTGGTCTTACCAGATGATTCAGGGCCGTATATTTCTATAATTCTGCCTTTCGGAAAACCACCAACGCCAAGGGCTGCATTTAAGCTGATAGAACCTGAAGAAATTACTTCGACTTCTTGTACAACCGAGTCTCCCATTTTCATAACGGCACCTTTACCGTAGGTTTTATCTAATTTGTCTAAGGTTAGTTGAAGTGCTTTCAGCTTCGCGTCTTGTTCTTTGCTCATAATCTATTCATTTGGACTATTTCCAAATTTAAAGCATTCCAATGCATCATTGTTGCAGAAGAACGAAATTGTTGAAAAAATGTACTTTTGTTTAACTTTTATCTAGTCTTTCAATCTTTAAAATGTATAGCATGCAACTGTACAACACCTTAAGTGCGAAGGAACGGGCAATTCTTATTGAGCAAGCTGGTATTGACCGGTTAACGATCTCGTTCTACAAATACGCACACCTTAAGCATCCTCAACTCGTTCGAAATCATTTGTTTTTAGCTTGGAACGAGCTAGATGTTCTTGGTCGAATCTATGTAGCCAAAGAAGGAATTAATGCACAGCTTTCTGTTCCTGCACCTAATTTCGAAGCGTTCAAAAGCCATTTAGACAGTATTTCATTTTTAGAAAACGTAAGATTAAACATTGCAATCGAGCAGGATAATATGTCATTTCTGAAATTGAAGGTTAAATTGCGTCATAAAATTGTTGCTGATGGTCTTGATGACAGCTCTTTTGATGTGACCAATAAAGGGGTTCATGTGGGTGCAGAGAAATTCAATGAACTTATTGAAGATCCAGAAACGGTTCTTGTAGATATGCGAAACCACTATGAAAGTGAGATTGGGCATTTTAAAAACGCAGTATGTCCAGACGTTGACACCTTCAGAGACTCTTTAGATCTTATCGAAGAACAGCTCAAGGAGCATAAAGAAACCAAGAAGCTAGTGATGTATTGTACTGGTGGTATTCGTTGCGAAAAGGCCAGCGCATATTACAAGCACAAAGGCTTTAAAAAGGTATATCAACTTGAGGGGGGTATTATTGAGTACACCCGACAGGTTAAAGAAAAACATCTGGAGAATAAATTCTTAGGCAAGAACTTTGTCTTTGATGAGCGTCGTGCAGAAAGGATTTCTGAAGACGTAATTGCCGTTTGTCACCAATGCGGATCGCCATGTGACACTCATATAAATTGTGCTAATTCGGGATGTCATTTGCTTTTCATTCAGTGTGAGCATTGTGCTTCAAAAATGAATCATTGTTGTAGCGCTGAATGCGCGGAGATTGTCGCACTGCCCGAAGAGGAGCAGAAAGCACTTCGAAAGGGAAAAACAGTAAGCAACAAAATCTTTAAAAAAGGGCGATCTCCAAAGCTTAAATACAAGGCTTAGTTGTAGTCGATTTCGCTTTGTTGTACCTTTAAGGTTCATTTTCGAATTATGTCGTGTGCATCGTGTTCAACAAGTAAAGATGGAAAAGTAAGGGGCTGCAAGAACAATGGCACTTGCGCAACTGACGGCTGTAATAAACTCACTGTTTTTGATTGGTTAGAGAATATGTCATTACCTGCAGGGCAAGCTCGTTTTGACGTCGTTGAGGTTCGTTTTAAAAACAGCCGAAAACAATTCTTTAAAAATTCAGATAAGCTTCAAATACTAATGGGAGACGTAGTAGCTACTGAAGCACCTTCTGGTCACGATGTCGGTATTGTAACGCTAACCGGAGAGTTAGTAAAGGTTCAAATGAAACGCAAGGGAGTTGCAGCAGACGAGCCTACTTTAGGCAAAATATATCGCAAAGCTTCGCAAAGAGATATTGAAGTCTGGCATCAAGCTAGAGAACGCGAAGATGAAATTCAGAAGCGGGCTCGTGAAATTGCAATCTCATTGAATTTGGAGATGAAGATCTCTGATGTAGAACTTCAGGGAGACGCCTCTAAAGCCACCTTCTATTATACGGCAGAGGCTAGAGTTGATTTTCGTCAATTGATCAAAGATATGGCCCGTGCCTTCGGGCTCAGAATTGAGATGAGGCAGATAGGATATCGTCAAGAAGCTCAGCGTTTAGGAGGTATCGGTTCTTGTGGCCGAGAGCTTTGTTGCTCAACTTGGCTCTCAGACTTTAGGTCGGTAAGCACCTCTGCGGCGAGATACCAGCAACTCGCTTTGAATCCGCAAAAACTCGCTGGGCAATGTGGAAAGTTGAAATGCTGTCTCAACTTTGAATTAGACACTTACCTTGACGCACTTAAAGAATTTCCTCCGACAGACTGTAAGCTTCAAACCGAAAAAGGAGTGGCTTTCTGCCAGAAGGTAGATATATTCAAAGGACTATTATGGTTTACGTATAAGAATGATGCCACGAATTGGCACGCCTTAGACAAGTATCGAGTTAATGAGATTTTAGCTATCAATAAAGAAGGTAAAAAGATAGATTCTCTTGATGCTTATCAAATTGAAATACAGACAATCGACGAGATGGCAGCGGACACTGACCATTCTTTAATTGAGGATAGTTTAACACGTTTCGATCAACCAAAAAGAAGAAAAAAGCGAAGAAACAAAGGCAGAAAGACCAATGAAGTCAAAAACTCTAATGGCCAGAAGCAGGCGGGTGGCCCAAACGAGGAAAAAACTTCTTCTAATAAGCATAGAAGAAATTCGGGACAGAACCGAAGAAGAAATCAAAATCAAAATCGAGAGAATAAATAATAGATGTATCGAAAAATAATCGTCTTTCTCTGGGCTCTGTTTGTTTTCGGAGTAGCAGGTGTTTACTTTGTTTTTCATAGCGCAGCTACTGGTAGGTTCGGTGAGATGCCAACCTTTGAGCAATTAGAAAACCCCGAGTCTAATCTCGCCACTCACATTTATTCTTCTGACAGTGTTCTATTAGGAAAATTTTACCTCGCAGATAATAGAAGTCCTGTAGACTATAGTGAACTTCCGATTTCGCTTATTGATGCTCTTGTTGCCACTGAAGACGCTCGATTCTTTGATCATTCAGGTATCGATTTTCGAGGCTTCGCAAGGGCCGTAGTCTTTCTCGGTAAACGAGGAGGAGCTTCTACTATTTCGCAGCAGCTCGCCCGACAATTATTCGTAGGGGTTCGATCTAGAAATTTGAAAGAAGCACTACAGCAAAAGATTAAAGAATGGGTCATTGCAGTGCGATTAGAGCGAAACTATACTAAAGAGGAGATCATTCAAATGTATCTCAACAATTACGATTTTAATTATCTCGCTGACGGAATTGAAAATGCTGCTCGAATATATTTTAACAAAACACCTCAAGAATTAGAGGTAAAGGAGAGCGCAATGCTTGTTGGCATGCTCAAAAATTCTTCGCTCTACAATCCGGTTCGTAGACCAGAACTAGTTATTTCTAGGAGAAACACGGTCTTAAATCAAATGGTCAAATATGGTTATTTAGGGGAGAAGGCAGGTGACTCATTAAGACGTACACCTCTTGACATTCGTTTTACTCCTGAAAACTCTCACAACGAGGGAATGGCCACTTATTTTAGAATGCATTTGCAGTCATGGCTAAAGAATTGGGTACGTCAAAACCCGAAATCGACAGGGGAAACTTTTGATATTTATAGAGACGGGCTACGGGTTTATACCACTATTGATAGCAGACTACAGCAAAACGCAGAAGTGGCAATGGAGACGCACCTCTCTAATTTGCAAGCAGCGTTTTTCAGACAGCAGAAACAAGACAGTAATCCTACCGCGCCATTCATCGACCTAGAGTTAGAGCAGGTCGAGGAGATCGTGGACCGAGCCATGCGCAATAGTGATCGATGGAGATCACTCCGTGCTCAAGGCAAGTCAGACACACTGATCAAGGCTAGCTTTTATATTCCAAGAGAAATGACCGTGTTTGATTGGGAGGCCCCTAGCCGAGAACGCGATACAACAATGACTCCTTATGACTCAATTTTATATTATAAGTCGCACCTGAGAGGGGCGCTTATGAGCGTTGAACCGCAAACCGGCCATATTAAGGCCTGGGTTGGAGGTGCAGATTATAAGCATTTTCAGTACGACAATGTAATTCAAGGTGCGCGGCAGGTAGGGTCCACATTCAAACCTTTTGTTTATGCAGCAGCTATTGATCAGTTGCGCATGTCTCCATGCGATCGACTTCCCGATGTTCCTTACTGTGTCAGTGCAGGAAGGCATGGGAACATTGATGCTTGGTGTCCAAAGAATTCTGGCGGAAAATTTTCTGGAGAATCAATTACACTGAAGCATGCGCTGGCCAATAGTATTAATACGGTCACTGCTCAACTTATCGATAAGGTAGGTCCTGCCTCTGTGGTTTCTGTAGCTAAACGATTGGGGATTCAAAGCAGAATACCTGCGGTTCCTGCAATCGCTTTAGGAACTCCTGATATAAAGGTTTTTGACCTTGTTTCTGCTTATAGCGCATTCGCAAACCAAGGGGTTCATGCTAGCCCTGTTTATGTTACTCGAATCGAAGATGAGTCGGGAAATATTATCTATGAGGCTGTTTCTGAAACCACAGACATTTTCAACAAAGAAATTGCTTACACCATGATTAGCCTGCTCAAGGGAGTGACCGAGGCTGGATCGGGAGTTCGATTGAGACACAATTGGATGATTGACAATCCGGTGTATCAAGAGGTTGTTACAGGGTATCCGTATGAGTTTAAGAATCCTATTGCAGGAAAAACGGGGACCACACAAAATCAATCTGACGGATGGTTCATGGGAATGGTTCCTAATCTAGCTACCGGAGTTTGGGTCGGAGCCGAAGACCGATCGGTTCACTTTGACAATATCACCTACGGACAAGGAGCGACCATGGCCCTTCCTGTCTGGGCGAATTACATGAGAGAAAGCTATAATGATTCAATTGGAATTTCTTCTGAAGACTTTATTAAGCCTGACCAAATACAGATCAACCTTCTATGTAACGAGGCCAATCAGGTAATTCAGGAAGAAAAGTCTGAAGATCTAGAAGAGTTTGATTTCTAGACCTTCAGCACTTTATTGGGCTAAATTGTTTTCGTTCTCGTTTCTAATTCTTGGACTAGGAAGACGCTCAAAGCCCATATTGTACAGGGTAAATCCAAAGATATCCGTGTACTGATCGATGGTCTTACTCACCGGTGTTCCCGCTCCATGACCAGCATCCGTTTCAATCCTTATTAGTGCAGGTAGTGCCCCCGCTTGTTTGTCTTGTAGCTCAGCGGCAAACTTGAAACTGTGCGCAGGAACGACTCGGTCATCGTGATCTCCAGTTGTAACTAAGGTTGCAGGGTACTCAACCCCCTTTTTTACATTGTGTACAGGAGAATAACCTTTAAGATACTCGAACATTTCTTTTGAATCTTCTGCAGTACCGTAGTCATAAGCCCATCCTGCTCCAGCGGTAAAGGTATGATAGCGCAACATGTCTAGAACGCCCACGGCTGGCAAAGCAACCTTCATAAGGTCTGGTCTTTGAGTCATGGTAGCTCCAACAAGTAGCCCTCCGTTAGATCCTCCTCGGATAGCCAAGAAGTCGCTAGAGGTGTAACCGCTTTCAATCAGGTATTCGCCAGCGGCGATAAAATCATCAAAGACATTTTGTTTTTGGAGCTGAGTACCTGCTATGTGCCAATCTTTGCCGTATTCACCTCCACCCCTTAGGTTAGGAACAGCGTAGACCCCTCCAAGCTCCATCCATATCGCATTTGCGGCACTAAAAGATGGAGTTAAACTGATGTTGAATCCTCCATATCCGTATAGGAGAGTGGGATTTTTACCGTCTTTAATCAAGCCTTTTTTATAAGTGATCATCATGGGCACGTTGGTACCGTCTTTAGAAGTGTAGAATACTTGTTCAGAGATATACAAATCAGGGTTGAAATCAATATCGGGGCTCCAAAAAAGTTCAGAAACACCCGTTTCTACATTATAAGAATATCGGCTAGAAGGCGTGTTGTAATTAGTAAAAGAGTAATAGAGAATTGTTGCGTCTTTTTTGCCTCCCAATCCACCCACACTGCCTAGGCCCGGCAGAGCAACCTCTCTGACGAGCTTGCCATTGTAGTCATATTGATATGCCTTAGACAATGCATCAATCATGTATTCGGCAAACAGGTAGTTTCCGCCAGTATTAATGCTCAAGACGTTTTCGGTTTCAGCAATGAGGTCAGTCCAGTTTTCTGGAGATACATTTGGGTAAGTGGCAGTAACAACCTTTCGGTTTGGCGCCCCCAAATCTGTAGTCATAATAAGCCGGTTTCCTACGTTGTCTATAGGGTAGGTGTCTGAATCTTCATTGCTAAGAATGGGTTCTATAGCTCTGTCGGACACCCTTAAGTCTTGTATAAAAAGCTTGTTTCCTGAAGTGGTGTTTGATGCTGAGATGAAAAGAAAACTCCCGTCATCAGAAACAGAGCCGCCGATGTAGCGATGTTTTTCATTTGCTTTTCCTCCAAAAATCAATTGGTCTCTACTTTGTGGGGTGCCTAGCTCGTGATAATACAACTTGTGCTGATCGGTCTTTGCAGACAACTCACTACCATCTGGTTTGTCATAGCTAGAATAGTAAAAACCTTCGTTTTTTCTCCACGAAACACCACTGAATTTTACGTCTACAATAGTGTCTGCAATCTGAGTTTTATTTTCGGTTTCAATGACAATAATTTTTCTCCAATCACTTCCACCTTCTGAGATACTATAGGCAGCAAGACTTCCGTCTTTGGTGAAGCTAAGCCCCGCAAGAGAAATGGTTCCGTCTTCGGAGAAAGTGTTAGGATCTAAGAAAATTTCTTCCTCAGCGTCATCATCCGCTTTGCGGTACAAAACAGATTGGTTCTGTAGCCCGTCATTTTTATAGAAATAAGTATATCTCCCCTCAACAAAAGGGGTTCCAACTTTTTCGTAATCCCAGATCTTTGTAAGACGTTCTTTTAAATCTTTACGATACGGAATTCGGTCTAGATAGCCAAAAGTCACTTGGTTTTGACGTCTTACCCAACCAGCAGTTTCCTCTGATCGATCATCTTCAAGCCATCGAAAAGGGTCTTCTACTGATTGTTCAAAAAAAGTGTCTCGGACTACTGCTTTTTTAGTTTCTGGATAGCTAAGGGACATAGTGGTTTCTTTTTGCTGACAACTGCTCAAAAAGGAGACAGTGACTAGCATGCTAATTCCAAAATAATAATGTTTCATTTGAGTCTTTGTTTAGACTCAAAAAGTACAAAATTAAGGAAGATCTGAATTAAGAAACGACGCCTGAATGAACTAAATATTCTGCAATTTGAACCGCATTCGTTGCGGCTCCTTTGCGAAGATTGTCTGCAACGATCCAAAGACTTAAGCAATTGGCCTCTGAAGGATCTCTTCGAACACGACCTACAAACACTTCGTCTTTACCGTGTGCCTTACAGGGCATAGGGTACTCGTTATTCTCAGGGGAATCTTCAATGACAATACCTGGGGTTTGCTCGAGAAGGCGGTAAACATCTTCTAGTTCAAAGTCGTTCTTAAATCGAATATTGACAGATTCGGAGTGCCCTCCTGCTGTAGGAATTCTTACTGCAGTTGCAGTGATTTTTAGTGAATCATCAGAAAGAATTTTTAGAGGCTCTGTCATCAGTTTCATTTCTTCTTTAGTGAACCCATTTTCTTGGAAAATATCACAGTGCGGAAGCGCATTGCGGTAGATCGGGTGAGGATATGCGCGGTCTCCTTCAACCCCTTTTTCTTCATTTTCTAATTGACTTACCGCAGCAACACCAGTTCCTGAGACAGACTGATAGGTAGAAACGACTACTCTATCGATTACAAAAGCCTTATGGAGTGGAGCCAGGGCGAGTACCATTTGAATAGTAGAGCAGTTGGGGTTGGCAATGATGTAATCTTCAGAAGTTAGTTCTGTTGCATTGATTTCAGGGACCACTAATTTGTTGCCAGGATTCATTCTCCAAGCAGAGGAGTTATCAATTACCCGTGTTCCGACCTCAGCAAATTTAGGAGCCCATTGGATAGAAGTGTCACCACCCGCTGAAAACAAGGCAATGTCGGGACGTCTATCTACAGCCTCTTCAAGCCCAATAACAGTTAATTTTTCACCTTTGAAAGAAAGTGCTTTACCCACAGATCGCTCTGAGGCAACGAGTAATAATTAATCAATTGGAAAATTGCGCTCCTCAAGCACCTGAAGCATTACAGTTCCTACCAGGCCAGTAGCCCCAACAACAGCTATTGTCATAAGTATTCTGATTTGAGCTGCAAATGTAGGCTAAGCTAAAAGATTATTAAGATAACAATATGTTATAAATATAACATCAAACAAACACTCTAGGTATTCTAGGGCCAATTCCAGTAAGTAATTCATAAGCTATCGTTCCCGATTGCTGGGCAAGCATTTCAGCTGTTAATCCTTGTCCCATGATGATCACTTCCTCACCGACAGACACTTCTAATCGGCTAACATCAACCATGAATAGATCCATACAAACCATACCAACAACAGGAACAAGTTGGCCTTTAATTAGCACTTTACCTCGGCCATTACCCAGGTCTCTTGTGAATCCATCGGCGTGTCCTAGGGGTACAGTAGCTATGGTCATAGGTACTTTTGCAATGAATTGACGGTTATAACTCACTGACTCTCCTTTTTCAATCGTTCTTAGATCGGATATATGCGAAAACAGTGTACTTATAGGCTTCAATTGCTTGTCCAAAACAGGATCATTTGCGTATCCATGAAGAGCAATGCCACAACGAACCATATCGAAATGGGCTTCGGGATAATTAAGAACTCCCGAACTATTTAATGCGTGTTTTTTTAGGCGCTTACCTAATGATTGCTCAATGATTTTAACGCTTTCCTCAAAAACTCTAAGCTGGTCTTTGGTAGTTGATTCCAGCTTCTCATCTTCACTACCTATCAGATGTGTCATTACATGTGAAAGGTTGATCTCAGGGTTCTCTTTGATCAGTACAAGCGATGTGTTAATCTCTTTCGGTTTAATTCCTAATCGGTTCAGGCCAGTATTTAAATTTAAATGAGCATCGATTTTCTTTGTTGATTGGAGTTGAATAATCGCTTCTAAAAACCGAATCGAGTAGATACTAAGTGACAAGTCTTCGGCTATTGCTTCACCCAGATCTTCAATTTGAGGATGAAGTACAAGAATAGGAAGTGTTATACCAGCTCGTCGAAGTCTAATCCCTTCGGGAGTATAAGCCACACACAGGGCATCCGCACCAAGCGCCACTAACCATTTACTAAGATTAATCAGGTCGGTGCCGTAACCGTTTGCTTTAACCACCGCCATAAGCTTGACCCCATTGCCTGTAGTATTTTTTAAAAACTGAAAGTTATGTTCAAGCGCACTTTGGCTAACTTGAAGCCTTGTTTTAGCGATCATTCCGCTTTTTTTCTTCTTTCTTAGCCTTGTGAAAGGCAGCCCTGCTTAAAGGTTCGTATTCTTGATTTTCACCCAGAAGTACTAAACTATCGCCATTAGCGATTCGATGTGAATAGTTTGCAAGATTACCTGTTCGTTTACATATAGCATGAACTTTAGTAACGTATTCGGCGGTGGCCATTAGATTAGGCATTGGGCCAAATGGATTGCCTTTAAAATCCATATCGAGCCCCGCAACAATTACCCGAACCCCTTTATTGGCGAGATCATTACAAACAGAAACGATTTCATCATCAAAAAATTGAGCCTCATCGATCCCAACGACATCGCACCCATCTGCCAATAATCGAATATTTGCAGCTGCAGGAACTGGAGTTGAGTTAATCTGGTTGCCGTCGTGTGACACCACCATGTTTTCTTCGTATCTGGTGTCTATTAAGGGCTTGAAAATCTCTACACGTTGTTTAGCAATTTTTGCTCTTTTCAGTCTGCGAATGAGTTCCTCGGTTTTTCCAGAGAACATGGAGCCGCAGATCACTTCGATCCATCCAGAAGGAGCAGTAGGTGTTACAGAGTTTTCTAAAAACATTCTCAAAAAGTCTAATATCAAAAATAGTAAGATTTAACGCGATTACAGCCCCGCGGCTTTCTTTTAGATTGTATTTTTATTCAAAATTGTATTATGAAAATATCATCGCTTTCATTCACTTTTAGAACGGCTTTTTCGAAGAGATTTGAGCGCATAGCAAAGCAGGTACTCTTTCGATCAAAACATGTTCCCGAACGAAATCCACAAAAAGAAGATTTAATAACACCGGGAATAGAGACGATTAGAAAATTGGTCTCTGAAATCGAGAAATAGGTTCATGACAGGCAAGCTATACGTCGTACCCACTCCCATAGGCAATCTTGAAGACATTACTCTTCGAGCACTTCGTGTGTTGAGAGAAGCAGATTTAGTTCTCACTGAAGATACTAGGGTTAGTCTAAAACTTCTAACCCATTTTGAAATCAGTGTCGGTGTGCACGCCTACCACCTTAACAACGAACATCACACCACAAAGAAATGGATAGAAAAGCTAAAGGAGGGCAAGCAGATTGCACTAGTGAGTGACGCTGGGACTCCAGCTATTTCAGATCCAGGGTTTCTTTTAGTACGCTCTGCAGTCTCAGAAGGAATCGAGATTGAATGTCTTCCAGGCGCTACGGCTTTTGTGCCGGCTCTTGTAGTTAGCGGTCTCCCATGTGATCGTTTTGTTTTTGAAGGGTTCTTGCCTCCAAAAAAGGGGAGAATGAGTAGACTTGAGTTTTTGGCCGCTCAAAACAAGACAGTGGTATTTTACGAGTCTCCCCATAAACTTCTTAAAACCTTAAATCAATGCGCTGCCGTTTTTGGTATCGAGCGCCTTGCGAGTGTCTCACGAGAATTGACAAAAATGTATGAGGAAACCATACGCGGAACTTTGTTTGAATTGGTCAGGCACTTTGAGGAAACTACCCCGAGAGGAGAGTTTGTTTTAGTCATTGGCCCTGAAGCTAAAATGCAGGATTAACCTGTATATTTAAAAAACGAAACAAAAAAACATGCAGAATCATATCACTACAAAATGGAAGGGCGGTATGCTCTTTGAGACAACGAGTTTAACGGGAACTACTTTTCACATTAATGATGGCAGCAAAGACAAAAAGCACACCCCTGTTACACCTAAAGCGCTCATGCTTTCTTCTTTAGCAGGCTGTTCAGGGCTCGATGTAGCCTCTCTTATAGATAAAATGAAACTTAAAGTAGATGACTTTCGTGTCGAAACTTTTGCCGATTTAACAGCCGAACATCCTAAGACTTATAGCCACGTTAGAGTGGAATACCATTTTGAAGGTAATGAACTCAACGAGGAAAAATTACAGCGCTGTGTTGATCTCTCTGTTGAGAAATATTGCGGAGTAATGGAAATGTTTCGCCAATTTGCGCAATTGAAAATTGAAACTATTTTTCACCAAAAAACCGCATAAATGCGGTGGGTTCAAAGAGATAAACCAGCCTCGTCTTGGGTAGATTCGCTACACGAGGCATTTAATCAAGACCCTTCTAAACCCTTAGATCGTAAGTTTTCTCGAATACTTGTTAGTCGGGGCATAAAAACTTATGCTCAAGCGTTAACTTTTTTTAAGCCAGGAAGCGATGAGCTGCACAATCCTTTTTTAATGAAGGATATGGATCGTGCGGTATCTCGTGTTAAGCAAGCTGTCTCAGAGGGTGAGCGAGTACTAATCTTTGGCGATTACGATGTCGATGGTACTACTGCAGTGGCTTTGGTTTATAGTTACCTTGAGAAGCAGGGGGTTGAGGTGTCGTATTATATTCCTGATCGCTATTTAGAAGGCTACGGTCTTTCTTATCAGGGGATTCAATTCGCAAGGGATAATGACTTTTCTCTAATCATAGCCCTTGACTGTGGAATTAAATCTATTGAAGAAGTCGATTTTGCCAGTAGCCTAGGGGTTGATATGGTGATTTGTGACCATCATAAACCTGGAGATGCGCTACCGAACGCCATTGCTGTTCTAAATCCTAAGCGCTTAGATTGCCAATATCCCTTCAAAGAACTTTGTGGTTGTGGGGTCGGATTTAAGCTTTTGCAAGCCATCGAGGCTAGCGAAGGTCGAGATTTAGAAAACTTGATGTCTTTAACCGATTTGGTGGCCGTTGCTATCGGAGCTGATGTTGTGTCAGTGATGGGTGAAAATAGGGTATTAGCCAATTTAGGGCTTGAGGTGTTAACCAAGAACCCTAGACCTGGCTTCAAAGCTTTGTTGGGGCAGTCTAATAGAGAATTAACCAGTCTCACAGACCTTAATTTTTCTTTAGCCCCAAGAATTAATGCTGCCGGTCGCATGAAACAGGGCACCTATGCTGTGAGTTTGATGCTGACCGACGATTTTGGTGGCGCCAAAGCCGAGACTCACGCTATCGAACAGTTTAATCAAGATAGACGAAGTACAGATCAAACGGTTAGTGAGGAGGCCCTTCAGCAAATTGCAGCACTAGGCGAAGAGAATCGATTTAGCACTGTTGTTTATCATCCCAATTGGCACAAAGGGGTGATCGGTATTGTCGCTTCACGACTCATCGAAGTTTATTATCGACCAACTGTTGTTTTTACAAAAAGCGGAGAACATCTAGCTGCTTCGGCAAGATCAGTACATGGATACGACATTTACTCAGCTATCGAGGCCTGTTCTGAACACTTAACTCAGTTCGGAGGCCATGCTTATGCGGCAGGGTTAAGCCTTAAAGAGTCTTCCTATAATAAATTTAAAGAAGCCTTTGAAAACTATGTGGCCAATACATTAAAGCCAAAACACAAAGAGCCTGAGATAATTTATGACGGCGTGATCGAACCTTCGTTTATCGCTGAGAGAAATTTTCGCATTTTGAAGCGGTTTGAACCTTTTGGCCCTGACAATCCTGAGCCTGTGTTTCGATTAAACGGGGTGCAGCTTGAACAGGTACGATTGATTGGTGCAGATGGGAAACATTTAAAGGCACGATGCCATTCTTTTGATCTGATTGGTTTTGGTTTTGGAAAGAAGATTGATCGAGTCAAGAACAAAGTAGATTTACTTGTAACTATAAGTGAAAATAACTGGAACGGAAAGTGGCAATTGCAGTTAAAGCTGAAAGATCTTAAAGAATCTCAGGAAAAGTAACGTCGTCTCGAAGGCTATTGAGGGTTATTACGCCTTTTTCCATCACGGCATAGCTGTCATAGTTTAGCCAATCCCCCGTGTTGAAATAGAATGAGCCTTTATTTAAATGAACTTTCATTGGAAAATGACGATGCCCAAATAAGAAATAATCGAAGGCTTCTTTTCTTAGTTTTTCTTCACAATAAGCGATGAGCCATTCATTTTCTCTGCCCTTAAATGTAACGTCTTCATCACCAGAGATGAGTTTATTATTAAGAGAGGCTGATCGACCTAGTTTTACAGCAAAATTTGGGTGAAGTCTCGAGAAACACCATTTAGCCAAGGGGTTGGTGAATAGCTTTTTCATGCGCTTATAGCCTTTGTCCCCAGGCCCAAGACCATCTCCGTGACCGATGAGGCATCGTTTGCCTTGAATTTCAAAAAGCTGTGGTTCATGGAAGACTGGGATGCGAAGTTCTTTTTCGAAATAGTCTCCCATCCAGAGGTCGTGATTTCCTACAAAGAAATAAATGGTCATGCCCTTATCGCGTAGCCGCGCCAAAGTTCCTAACACCCGAGTAAACCCCTTAGGAACTACTTCTTTATATTCATACCAAAAATCAAAAAGGTCACCTAACAAGAATAACACCTCAGTCTTCCCTTCAAGGCTTTCTAACCATTCAACAAATCGCAGCTCTCTATCACGGCTCGATGGTTTGTCTGGCGCGCCGAAGTGCTGATCACTGGCAAAATAGACAGGAAGCGTACTATTTATCTTATGCATTGCGTCGATTTTTGAAAGCGGTAAGAATGGATCGCGCCTTCTTAGTAAGGGATAGTTTACCCGACTCCTCCGCTCTTTTGAAAAGCAAATCTTCGTAGTGCTCGGTTCCTTCCCATAGCGAGTATTTTAAAGCGGATAGTGCGTCTGGACTATAGGTAGCGAGTTGATGTAATTTTTCTTCTAGGGCTTTATCTAATTCAACTTCTGAAGAATATACCGACTGGTATAATTTATTATTGTGAGCCCATTCTGAATTCTTCCATTCATTCGGATTTAGGGCAAATTCTGCCATCGCTCCTACGCCTATCTTTCGGCTAACTACAGGTTCGATCACTAAGGGCGCAATGCCGATTCCAATTTCAGATAATTTAATAGAAGCCGTTTCTGTAGCATAACAGTAATCGCATGAAGCTATAAGTCCGACGCCACCTCCTACCGACTTACCCTGGACTCGTCCAATTATCATTGCCTTCGATCGTCGGATTGCTAAAATGACTTTAGCGAACCCGCTAAAAAAAGCAGTTGCCTGTTTCTCATTTTCTAGCTCAAGCAATTCATCGAAGTTAGCCCCAGCACAAAAAACAGAAGAGCCTTCAGAGGATATGACTATAGCACATAGCCTAGACTCATTGGCCTTGTCGATGAGATCGGCTAACTTATTCAGCATTTCACTAGTCATCGCATTTTTCGACGGATGACCAAATGTAATTCTACCGATACGGTCGTTGATCCTAAGTTCTAAGGTATAACTGTCCATAATCCAAAGGTAATACTATCTATAAAAGCTTTTCGTAGCAATGAAAGGGGAACGGGCTTTTCTCTTCAAAGTACACGTCTCCTAGTCGCACATAGCCTCGTGCCTCGTAAAGTTTATTATTACGCAAATTCTTAGAAAAGGTGTCTAATCGAACCGATATTGCCCCTAATTCTTTTAAGTGGTTTTCGGCAAAATCCAGTAGTATTCGGGCGTAACCCTGACCTTGATGATTAGGGTGAACACACAGGCGATGTAAGTATCCGTTAATAGCGTCTTCAGTTGCCCATTCAATTGGCTTGTAAACTGCATCTTTTCTTGTCGATATCACAATAGCACCGATGATTTCTCCATTAACCTCTAGTACAAAGAGCTCATTGTTCATTAAGTCCTCTTCAAACCCTTCAATAGAGGGATAGTTTTCATTCCACTGAAAGATTCCCATCTCACACATGTGTTTAGCGCAGGCTTTCGTTATTTGAATGATTTTTGTGAGATCCTTTTTTAGGGCAAAGCGAATCATAGAGGGTTCTTTTGCATTCTAATTTAACGAAGCCTTAGCAAATTTTTGTCGCCGCCAGACATTATCTTTGAATAGTAGAATTCAGGATTCATGAAAAAAGCGGTTTTATTTTTCTTTTTTATCCTTAGTAGCGGCTTTATTAACGCGCAACAATTAGTTAAAGGAACGCTAAGCGATCAATTCGCTGCTTTGCCTCTAGGTACTGTTGAAAATTTGACGCAAAAAACATCGATCACGACGGATAATAGCGGTGATTATGAGATCATGGCGAATATTGGCGATCGCCTGCAATTCTCATTTCCTGGGAAACGGAGTCTTATTTTTGTAGTTGAGGACGTAACGCGTACACTCAACGTTCGATTAGAAGATGAAATTACCGAGCTAGAGAATGTTGTGGTTACTCGAAAGGGACAAAAGACCTTAAAAGAGCTTTATAAAGAATACAATTCTAATCCCGCTATCGTTAAAACGGTCTTCGGTTATTTGGATACAGAATCTGCGAGTTATCAGATTAGAACAATGAACGAAAACAATATGGTTCAGGCGGGTGGAGATCTTGCAACCATGATTCGAGGCCGATTTCCAGGCGTTAAAGTTGCTAATGACGAACAAGGGTTCCCGCAAATTTTTTTGAGACAGACTGCTAGTTTTAGGGCAATTCCTGCTGGCTATGATATCGACAATGTTCTATATGACACCTATCCAGCTTGGTTAGACGCTAATACCATTTTTAGATTAGCTATCATACCATCGCGATCAGCGAATACTAGATACGGGTCTTTTGGAGCGGGGGGAATGGTTATTATTAATACCAGGAATGCAAATATTCACCCTGTTGGTGAAGACGGAAAACCCATTGATCTTGCTCGTTTAGATGACAACTTTTTTAAACATGAGGTACTTGAAGACAGTGATCGTTACGATTCGGAACACGCAAAACTCATTCGATCTTTCGAACAGGCACAAAACGTAATCGACTATCTAGATAGAGCAGGAAATTCATTATCTAATTATGACTGGATTACAGTTGCCCAGAAAATGAGCGAGCTTAATTTGAATAAGGAGCTTGTAGAATTACATCAAACCTTTCTTGCCAAATATGGCGATCATGCCCCTTCTTTAAAAGCTTATGGATATTGGCTTCATTCGATCGGAGACTTTAATACATCACTGGCCTTTTTTCAAACAATCTTTAAGCTTCGGCCCAATTATTTACAATCGTATATAGACCTTGCAGACACCTACGAATCTTTAGGACAATTGCCTAAAGCGTTATCTTTATATGTTCGAGCAACCAACCTAGTGACTTCTGAATTTATTGTCACTCCTTCAGAGAAGGGACAGCTGTATAACTTCGATCGCAGTTATGATTCATTTTTGAAGCGAAACAAGAAAGCCTTTTCAGCTTTAGACTTTGAGTGGAATTCAGAAGAAGCAGGCACTGAGGTTACGCTTTATTTTGATGAAACAGAAGCTGAGTTCGAACTCTTTTTTGTCAACCCAGATAATCGATATTTTACTGAAAATTACAGCACATGGGAGAATCTAGACCTTATTAATAGCAACAAAACTTTAGGTTTGTCTAGCCTCGAATTTTTTATCGATCAAAATTTGAGAGGGGAGTGGAAGGTGTATCTGAAATATCTTGGAAATAAAAAACAAACTCCGTCTTCTATTAAATTAGTGGCGCGATCGAATTATCCGAGTTCGACCCATACCGCAACAACCGTATTCAAAAAACTAACAGCTGAGGATGAATTGGTACTACTGGGAACGCTTAGGAACTAGTATATCTTAGTTTTTCTTCACCAGCGAGGTCGATCGAAGTGTAGTGTTATTTCTCGAAATATAGGCCCTGCTTGCGGAGTTGCTGAAAGACCTTCTAGGTTGGTATGAATCTTTTCTTTCTTGATCTATAATCGATTGATTTAGCCCTCCGGTAAGGGTACCTACTTCTCCATTAAAGCTTCTTCTTGCCCATTCTTGTAATCGATAAAAATCTGAGGAGGATCTAAAAGCCCCAGTTTCAAAAGAGTAATTAGACCAGTACCAATTATTCCAGTACCAATTATTGTTGTAATTATATCTAGGAAATTCGGTCGTTTTAAAAAACTCAAAAACATTTTGACTTACGGTAATTGTGTCTCCGACGCTTGTAATCACTCGCATTGACTCCTTTCCCTGACCAAAACTATAAGTGCTTACAAGAAATACAATGATGATAGTAATTAATTTCAACCTCATACTTTCAATATAATGAATATATAATTGTTGAGTTAAAACAGAAAAAATGCCCATGATAAAATCATGAGCATTGTATTAACAAAACAGTCTGAGTTCTTAGTTTTTAGGTAGTAAAACTCTTAAATGTTTCACTGCGTAGTCTTGAACCTCTTCGGTCTCGCCTCGCTCTTGAATGAGTTTAAGGAACTTTTCGTCTTTTTGAAGCTTATCATAAAGCATCAGATGGTCTTCTTCGTTGAGTCCAGACACAGCCACCCAATGAGTAGCGCCATTTGGTTTATTGATATCATAAGTTCCAAA
>Ga0181593_10001757_pt1 | contig 19813 bp, 16 predicted proteins | sample 071ome_19_FD_133756 | JGI IMG/M metagenome (GOLD analysis project Ga0181593, IMG submission 133756) | Coastal salt marsh microbial communities from the Groves Creek Marsh, Skidaway Island, Georgia - 071413AT metaG (megahit assembly) | ecosystem: Environmental > Aquatic > Marine > Intertidal...
CCAGCTACTGGGCTGTCTGTAATAGCGATAACGGACAGCAACGTAACATGTAACGGAGGTAATGATGGAGGAGTATCTGCCGTGGCATCTGGAGGCACAGGAGCAATCACACTGACATGGAATGGAGTTCTCAACGGCTCTTCAATAACGGGACTGACTGCTGGACAATATGTCGTAATAGCGAGCGATGCCGTAGCTTGCACCGCTACTGATACCGCGGTGGTAACCGAACCAACACCTGTGATTGCTACGCTAGACTCGTTAACAAACCCTACATGTCCGGGCGATGCCGATGGACAAATTACGGTGACTGGCTCAGGAGGAGAGGGTACGTACTCATATGCATGGGCAAGCGGAAACACAAGCAATCAAGAAACTGGCTTGTCTGCAGGAGTTTATTGTGTAACCATTACCGATGGAGATGGGTGTGATGTGGAATACTGTGACACTATAGTCGATCCGGCTGGAATGACCAACACTTTTACGGGTGTGCAAAATGCTACTTGTGGAGTTTGCGATGGAGAAGCCATTGCAGTAACAACGGGAGGAAATGGCTCGAATTACACTTACATATGGAATAATGGTGTTACTATAGATACCAACACAACGCTTTGTGTGGGCGTGAATACTGTAACCATTACAGATTCGCTCGGTTGTGAGTTAATTGATGCTGTACCAACAAGCGAGGACGGTGCAGACACAGTTACAGCTGACAGCATTCCAGGTACGTGCGGAAATTGTGATGGAGAAGCGTTTGCGATTTACAACTGTAATAATGGGCCTTGCACCGTGTCTTGGACTGCATTTGGTTCGGCTACGGTCATAGGTACATCGGATACGATTTCTGATTTATGCGCAGGAACATACTTTGTACAACTCACCAATAATGCGGGATGTTCGAGTGTGGATGAGGTTGGCGTGACGGTGCCAGATACGATATTGCCGAACGAAACTATTGTGGATGTCTCGTGTGGTGGAGGTGCTTCCGGCAGCATCACCCTAGCACCCACTGGAGGCAGCGGTGTATATACCTATACATGGAGCAATGGCGCTGGAAATACTGCGACCAATACTAATTTGACTGCAGGCGACTACACGGTTACTATCGCTGATAATGCAGCCTGTGATACAGTCATTACATTCACAGTGAATCCAGGCAGCGACATCATATTGAATGAAACAATTGCCGATGCATCGTGTTTTGGTGAGGACGATGGAAGTATTACACTGGCTCCAACGGGAGGCGCAGGTTCCTTCACGTATGAGTGGAATCCAATACCTGCAAATGGTCAAGGAGTACAGTCAGCAACGGGACTTACCGCTGGAGACTACTTTGTAACCGTTACTGATGTTAGCTTGTGCTCAGTAAATGACACATTTACGGTCGGTCAAGGTGATGAAATTGTTCAGACTGCCGTATCCATTGATTCAGCAACATGTGGCATTTGCGATGGAGAAATCGATCCGACATTTACTGGTGGTGCGGGCGGTTTCACTTTTAGTTGGAGTAATGGCAGTACATCCAACATTAATTCCGCCCTGTGTTTTGGTTTCTACGAAGTAACAGTAACGGATGCCAACACCTGTACCGAAGTGTTCGGGTATCCAGTTTCTGAGACTGATGGTCCAGAAATTTCACTATCTGGGCAAGGAACAAGTGCACAAGGGGTATGTGATGGAGAAGCTTACGTTACTGTAGTAAATTCTCAAGGCAATGTATCGTTTACATGGAGTACTGGTTCTACTAATGATACGATTACCGGCCTTTGTGCTGGACAATATGTTATTACAGCAACAGATATCAACGGTTGTTCAACTGTAGATACAATCAATATCAACGAACCCAATTTATTGGAGGTTCAATTTGCTATAACCGACATTACATGTGCCGGTGGTCCGTGTGACGGTGAAATTGTAGCGATTCCAAATGGTGGTGTTGGCCCATATACCTTCGACTGGAGTAACGGCTCTACGAATGATACTATATCTGGTTTGTGTGTAGGCACGTATACAGTCACACTTTCCGATGTTAATGGCACTCAAGTTATTGACTCTGTGACTCTGGTGAACCCTAGTCCATTTGTGATCACACCAACAGTGGTCGCAACCTCATGTCCAGGAACGTGCGATGGTAGTATTAGTTTATCGATCACCGGGCCGGGTATTCCGAGTATTATTTGGGATAATGGTGATACCACTGCCACAATTTCCAGTCTGTGTGCAGGAGAGTATCGTGTAACTGTAAGTGATACTTCTGGTTGTGAAGACAGCTTGGTTATAGAGGTTACTTCTCCACCAGCGTTGACAGCAACAGCAACCAATGTTATTGAGCCCGATTGTCAAATACCAAACGGAAGTATCACAGTTACTCCTGGTGGAGGCAATGGAACATATAGTTTCGAGTGGTTTGATTTCCAAATGAATCCATTAATTCCAGCTCAAACTTCCGCTACCGCAACCAATCTCTTTGCTGGAATTTACAACTTGATTCTTTCAGATATAAATGGTTGTCAAGACACGTTTGAGTTTATTCTAAATAACCTCAATGCTCCATCTATTGGCCTTGATACCGTTATAGACGCCAGCTGTTTTGGAGTATGTGACGGAGAAATTCAAGTTACGGTAACTGGCGGCACTGCACCCTATGTATTTAATTGGTCTAGTGGTGGAACAATGGAAGACGATTCTGCGCTGTGTGCTGGTATTGATACTCTTGTAGTCGCAGATTCTAACTTATGCTTGGCTTTCGCCTCCTTCGAAGTGTCTCAACCAGATGAGCTACTCATCACCGAACTGACCAGTACTGGAGTTATTTGTGGTGATGATTGCGATGGTACAGTCTTCGTTGCCGCAGCAGGAGGCTCAGCTCCTTACACGTATAATTGGAGCAATGGAGTATCAGATACCAGTCAAACTGACCTTTGTGCTGGGGTGTATCAAGTCACAGTTTTAGATGGCAATGGCTGTGAATTGGTTGATTCTGTTGAAGTGCAAGGACCAGAATCAATTGTAGTAAGCATTGATTCCACAACCGATGCTACGTGCGATTACATAAGTGACGGTAACGTCATAGTATCAGTAGCTGGTGGTTCGCCTGACTATGTTTTCACTTGGATTGATCAAGACAGTAATGTTTACACATCACAGAATTTGAGAAATGTTCTGCCAGGCACTTACAATTTGACCGTTACAGATACCGCTGGCTGTACAGCCATCACTGAGGTTCAAATCGGAGTGCGGCTTGCCATATTCGCAGGCGCGGGTGCAGATATCGAAGTCTGTCCTAATACTACAGGAGTTGAACTTAGGGGTGCGGATTCCTTGTCAACATCGAGGCGCTGGATTCGTGAAGATGGTGAGGTGCTGAATGAGGGTAGAATTGCTCAGGTAGATTTAGTTGGAGATACATCCATTGTTGTTTACGAAGCATTTAATGAAGAATGCGTGGCACGAGATACAGCATTTGTGCTTGCTAGTCTTGGCCCACAAATGGATGCTGGACCGGACTTAACTATTGAGCCTGGTGAAGAGATTGTCATTGGAGGCAATCCAACCTCACGGGCTGGAGTAACAGAGTTAACATGGACTCCTACAGCTGATCTAGATGATCCATCCGTAGCCAATCCATTGGCTTTCCCAATACTCACAACACAGTTTTACGTATCTGGCGTAGATGAAGATGGATGCTTTGGAATAGATAGTATGCTTCTAACGGTTGAGAAAATTGTTGATCCAGTTGGTGGATTCTCTCCTAATGGTGACGGTGTGAATGAATTCTTTGTGATCGATCGAATTGAGAATTTCCCTGATGCACAGGTCAACATATTCAATCGATGGGGTACACTAATCTTCGAGTCAGACCCAGGTTACACTACTCCATGGGATGGAACATTTAATGGAAAGACCTTAACGGTTGGTACATACTACTACATCATAGACTTAAAGGATGATGCGGTAGATGAATTAATCACGGGACCAGTAAGTATCCTTAAATAATGAGAGCCATGAAGAATATCATATTTTATATCGCCTTGTTCATAGCTTCAGTAGGAACGCTTAATGCTCAACAGTTGGAACAGTGGACTCAATTCGATTTGAATGAATATACCGTGAATCCAGCTGTTTCAGGATCAGATGAATATTTCCATGCCAATGCCATGTTTAGAAATCAATGGGTTGGAATTACGGATGCACCTCGCACGTATTACTTGAGCCTCAATGGTCCGGTTTGGAACGATCGCATGGGAATTGGTGGATCCGTTTTTAACGATGTGGTTGGTCCATTGAGCAAAGCAGGTATGCAATTATCCTATGCATATCACATAAAATTGACGCCAGAATATAGACTCAGCTTTGCATTGTCTGGATCGATTTTTCAATGGTCAGCGAATGGGGCTGAAATGAATCTCGAGAACCCTCAAGACATCGCTATCAGCAATGGTAACATGTCTGCGTGGGTTCCAGATTTTGGGTTCAGCACACGCTTCTTTATGAAGAATTTCCATGCGGGAATACACATACCTCAAATTACCAACTCCCAGTTGCAGTTGTTTGCTGATTATGCGGGTACGCTCAGCGAGTTAAATCGGCACTTCTATTTAAACCTGGGCTATCGCTATGATATCAATGATGATTTTGCGCTTGATGCGGCCTTTTTTAGCCGTTATGTGAGCTCCATTTTCATGCAAGAGTTAAACGTAAGATGCACCTACAAGGAATCTGTTTGGCTGGGCACATCGGTGCGAATGCCAATTCAGCAGGAGTTTGCCAATGCAATTGCATTTATGCTGGGTTATCAATTCCAAAACAATATGCACATTGGTTACAGCTATGATCTTGATATCGGAAAGATTGGTCAGGCATCCAGAGGTTCGCACGAGATTATGCTGGGCATACGCTTCACTAAGAACAATAAAGAGCCCCTAATTCCACACGAGGAAAAATAGCGCGCCTCGGACAATTGGTTAATAATTGGTAACCTAGCCAGTGCCTAATTGAGTTCACTTCTTGAGAACATACATTTGCACCAAAGTTATTGACTATGTATGTGGAACAGCTTTACACTGGTTGCCTAGCTGAGGCAGCATATTACATCGAATCAAATGGCGAGGCGGCCATCATCGATCCGCTGCGTGAAACTGAGCCTTATCTGGAGCTTGCAACCAAAAGAGGCGCTAAAATCAAGTACATATTTGAGACCCATTTTCACGCTGATTTTGTCAGCGGTCACGTGGACTTAGCTCAAAAAACAAAGGCTCCTATTGTTTACGGACCTACCGCCAATACAGACTATGAAATACTCGAAGCAAAGGATGGACAAGTATTCAATATTGGGGATGTAAAGCTGAAGGTGTTGCACACTCCGGGACATACGCCAGAGTCGAGCTGTTACTTGCTGTTTGATGAAAATGGTCGTGAAGAAGCAATTTTCACCGGAGACACGCTGTTTATAGGTGATGTTGGGAGGCCAGACCTTGCTCAAAAGAGCGGAGAAATTACAGCTGAAGATATGGCTGCAACGCTTTATGATTCTTTGCGTTCGAAGATTATGCCGCTACCAGATCATATTACTGTATACCCAGGTCATGGAGCAGGATCAGCTTGTGGCAAGAAGATGTCATCGGAAACGTCAGCATTATTGGGCGACCAAAAGCAGTCAAATTATGCCTTGGGCGATCTTACTAAAGAGGAATTTGTCAAGGAGTTAACCACGGGTATTTTACCTCCTCCGCAATACTTTGCCAAAGCTGCAGCACAAAACAAAAAGGGTTACAAGTCAATCGATCAAGTGTTTGAATCATCCTTAAATGCGATGTCTGTAGAGAAAGTGCAAACGGAGATAAAAAACGCCTCTTTGGTTATTGATACAAGACACCAAGACGATTTTCGTGATGGTCACATTCCAAACTCTTGGTTTATTGGTTTGAATGGTCAATTTGCGCCTTGGGCTGGAGCGCTTATCGAAGATCTTCACCAAAATATTGTTATTGTTGCTGAGGCAGGCAAGGAAGAAGAAGCCATCATGCGCTTAGCGCGTGTTGGGTACGATAATGTTGTTGGTTACCTCGATGGAGGGATTGAGGCATGGAAAGCATCAGGTAAGTCTGTAGGTCGAATTAATTCAATAACCTCAGATGATTTCGCAAGGAATGGCAATGGAGATGCGCAAGTTATGGACGTAAGAAAGCCAAGCGAGTACGAACAGGGTCATCTTGCTGAGGCACGTAATATCCCTTTAGATTTTTTCCTTGAGGAGCTAAAACGGGTTGATGTTTCAAAACCTTATGCTGTTCATTGTAAAAGCGGTTATCGATCAATGATTGCTGCGAGCATTTTGCAAGCAAAGGGGATGGACAATATCACTGATATCATTGGAGGATTTGATGCGCTTAAAGAAACTTCAGCAAAGATTGTAGAGCCAGAAATGGCCTAATGCATTTCTATAGGGGCAAGGCTAAACCCTTGATCTCGGTAATATTTGAGACACTTGGGCAAGGCTTTTTCCAGTCTTGGCCATGCCTTTTCACTGTCGTGGAACACAATTATGCTTCCAGATTTCACCCTGTTTGTAGCGTAGTGAACACAATGTTCTATTGAAAGGCCTTCTTCAAAGTCGGCAGATAGATCGCTCCACATCACGATGCGATACTGATTTCTTAGATGTGTGCTCTGCGATCGGGTGATACGCCCATAGGGAGGTCTGAAAAGCTTTGAGTTTACATGGCTGGCACAAGTTTCAATATCCTTGAAATATTCTGAGTTTTTTGATTTCCATCCGCTAATATGCTGATAGGTATGATTGCCAATAGAGTGGCCTTCATCCGTGATTCGAGCGATAATTTCTGGATGTTGCTCTGCGTTTTTACCAATCAAAAAAAACGTAGCCTTAGCGTCATAGACCTTTAATTGATCAAGCACCAATGGTGTGATGCTCGGATGAGGACCGTCATCAAATGTGAGATAAATCTCATTGGAATCGTTTGGAATATCAAACGTGAGATGCTTGCCAAGTGGTTTGATTATTTCTGGTGTGTGTTTGGGATAAATCACGCCCTAAAAATGGTTTAATTCTTGGGCATTTTGCAAATTGAAAACTTATTACTTTCGTAGCCCTTTTAAAAAAGGATGCCCGATCGTCTAATTGGCAGGACAGCTGATTTTGGTTCAGTCAGTCTAGGTTCGAGTCCTAGTCGGGCAACAAGTAAAACCCTCAAGCGAAAGCTTGGGGGTTTTGTGTTTTAATTCTGAGCCAAACTTGTTTGAGCGAATTCATAAAAACACAAAACCATGATTGCAAGAGCAATCGGTTTTGCTTGGGCTGTCCACCCCAAAGGTCCATCACGCCAAAGGCGTGATAATCCTAGTCTTTATCAGAGCCAAACTTGTTTGAGCGAAAGCTTGTGGGTTGTGTTTTACCAATAGGTCCGAGTCATCTGATAATTGATGTTACCCAAGTAAAACCAAATGGTGCGTTGAGTATCATTGCAGCCTTCAATAATTTGATTCATAAATGAACGAACGCAGTACAACCAATTTCCTTTTGCTCATCATGGTAATTCCTTTGGTGTTCTATATCCTGCATATACTATCGTTCATTTTCATACCCTTATTCTTTTCGATGTTTATCGCACTGCTGTTTTTGCCATTGATGCGATGGCTGCAGAGAAAGAAACTACCTACCACATTGAGTATTCTGACCATAGTAGCTTTAATCACCACAATTATTTATGCAGGCAGTCTTTTGATCAAAATATCCTTCAATGAAATCATGTCTGCCGACAGTGACTTTTTCGAAGTTGCAAAACACAAGCTTCTAGCGCTGGTCAGCTCGGTTGAGGAGTTCCTTGGTATTGAACGTTTGGCAAACGAGAGCTTCATAAGCCACTATGTGGATAGTGTAAATTTGGTGGGCAATATTGCCCCTACGCTTGAAGTGGTAAGTGGCACAATCACCACCACGTTGATGACGGTTTTCTTTGTAGTGCTCTTTCTTGCCGGGTCCATCAATTTTCAGGATGTAATGCACACCGTGCTATTTAAGCAGAAGTATTCATCGGTAAAAACATTCCGTAAAATCGAGAAGGACATCATCAAGTTCATCTGGGTAAAGTTTGTGATTAGCTTCTTCACAGGCGTGGGGTTTACCCTCGCATGCCTTGCATTTGATGTAAGTTTCCCTGTGTTTTGGGGCATGTTTGCATTCCTCATCAATTTCGTTCAAATGGTTGGATCAATTGTTTCCGTAATTCTTCTTTCCCTGTTTGCTATGGTTGAGCTTGACCCAACAGGCACGTTGCTCTTTTTTATACTAATTATCATTGGTGTGCAAGTCTTAATGGGCTCTATCTTAGAGCCAATATTCTTAGGTAAAACATTCTCCATTAATGTAATTACGGTGTTGGTAATGCTTATGCTTTGGGGCTTTATTTGGGGGGTTCCTGGATTGGTAATGGCTATTCCTATTACCGTGTTTGTCAAGATCGTGTTAGAGCAGTTTCCAGGTACACAAGTGATCGCCCAATTGCTGTCGGGAGAGTAAATAGCTGAGTCAAACTCTGCTTGATTCGCCCTATCATCAATTAACACCTCCCTTTTCACAAGTAACACTCAAGGAGCTTTACCCTCAGTGATGGTGAGGCTACCTTAGTCCATCATTAAACTTAGATCAGTATGCTTATAAATATGCTGCTACAAATCACCACTAGTGAGGCAAGCGAAGCGGTGTCAGAAACCGCAACAGAAGCGGTGGAACCAACAATGGAGACATTATCAGTACTCGAATTAATCGCCAATGGTGGTTGGTACATCATGATCCCACTGGGTGTGCTTTCTGTATTGGCAATCTACATTTTTATTGAACGGTTCTTAGCCATTCAAAAGGCATCAAAGGAAGACCCTCAGTTCATGAATCAAATCAAGGATTTTATTCATGATGGAAAAATTGATGCTGCTGATCATTTGTGTAAACAAACCGAAGGCACATTTCCTCGGATGATTCAGAAAGGAGTAAAGCGCATTGGTAAGCCGTTGAGTGACATCAGTACTGCCGTGGAAAATGTGGCAAAGCTTGAGGTTTTTAAACTCGAAGAAAGCTTGAGTACGCTCGCCACCATTGCAGGCGCTGCACCCATGATAGGTTTCTTGGGAACAGTAATTGGAATGATTGTCGTATTCCACGAAATGCGGATTAGCGATGCTGGTATTGAGATTGAGCAGCTTTCTGGCGGAATTATGCAAGCCATGGTCACTACCGTAGCAGGTCTGGTTATCGGCATCATTGCATACATCGCTTACAATGTTTTGGTGGCTAGAGTTCAAAAGGTGGTGTACAAAATGGAAGCGACAACGATTGAATTTATGGACTTGCTTCAAGAACCTGCGGAATAATGGCAATTCAATCGAGAAATAAGGTTGAGGTGAGCTTTAGTATGTCCAGCATGACGGACATTGTGTTTTTGCTGCTCATTTTTTTCATTATACTCTCTACACTCGTTTCGCCATACGGAGCCAAGGTTGATTTGCCTACTGGTAAGGCAAGAACTACAGAGCATCCGAAGATTTCGGTAGCGATAAAACCAGACTTGACCTACAATCTTGATGGGCAAGACGTGGGTAAGGATGAACTCAGGGCGTTATTGAAGAAACGCAAAGAAGAGGTTGAAAAACCAGTTATCGAACTACGTGTTGATCAAACTGTGCCTACTGGAGAAACAGTGAGTTTCCTTTCCCTTGCAAAAGAAAATGGATTTAGCATCGTTATAGCGACTAAACCGAAATGATGGACAAGTCTAGCGACAGTAAAAGAAAAGGAATCATTGGGACGGTGGCTTTCCACCTCATCTTATTGATCATTTTTATGTTCACTGGGCTTACCATGCCCAATCCACTACCTGATGAGGAGGGCATGCCCGTAGAATTGGATCTAGGTAACACTGATTTTGGATCAGGAGATATGCAACCTGAGTCCACCGAGCCTCAAGAGATTACCGAACCTGTGAGCGAACCAGTTGAAACTGCCCCCGTGGAGGCGGTGGAAGAAGTAGCTACCCAAAATACCGAGTCTGAAATTGCTGCTCCAAAAGAGGTGACAGAGAAAAAAGTAGAAGAGAAAAAACCAGAATTGGATCAACGCCTAAAACAAGCCATTTCTAATCCATTCCAGACCCAAACCAACAACGATAGCAAAGGTCAAGGTGACAGCGAAAAACCAGGCAATCATGGAAAAGCAGATGGGTCACCGACTGGTGGTTCGCTGGTAGGTGGGGCAGGCGGAGGCGCCTCTCTCACTGGATTTGGAGGCCGCGGATTTAGAAATAAGCCAAGGGTAAAAGGCAATTGGCAAGAGAGTGGCGTGATCATCGTGGAGGTGATTTTCGACCGATATGGAAACTACGTGCGCGCTACGAGCGGGGTTCGAGGTACTACGATTAATAATGCTGCCATGATTAAGGCAGTTGAAGAAGCGGTGCGATCGGCTACCATCGATCCTGACCCCGATGGCCCAGCTGAAAAGAAGGGTGAAATCAAATTTGTGTTTACACTGGAATAATCATGAGGCGTGTTATACTCGTCTTAATGACCACCACACTTTTAAATGCTGGATTTACACAAAGCGATTCAACGAGAATCTTCAATCATTTTAAGGTCCTTTTAGCAGAAAACAGGTCATATAATGACTTGGATTTTTTGAACGCTTCGGCAGACTACATACACGAAGTGTTTTCTAAATACTCTACGACCGCTGTATATCAAGAATTTGATGTAAACGCAAGAACGTATAAAAATGTGCTCTGTTCTTTCGGTCCATCAGATGCACCCAGAATAGTAATCGGAGCGCATTATGATGTATGTGGCTTACAGCCGGGGGCAGACGATAATGCCTCGGGTGTAATTGGGCTGCTCGAACTAGCCTATTTGCTTCAGAATGTTGATCTGAAGTATAGGGTTGATCTTGTGGCCTACACACTGGAAGAACCCCCATATTTTAGAACTGAGCAAATGGGGAGTTATGTTCATGCTAAGAGTTTAAACGATGATGAAGCGGAGGTGCTCGGTATGGTCGTACTGGAAATGATTGGATACTTTGATGACAGCAAGGGCTCACAGGACTACCCAGCGGGGTTTTTACGACTGTTTTATGGAAACAAAGGCAATTTTTCTGATCATCTGAATTATTGGAAGTTTGGTTATTCGGCACTTATGATAACCGACACAAGTTTTTATAGAAACAAAAATTATCATGAACCATGGGACACTCTGGATACCATCGATATCGTGAGGATGGCAGAGGTGATTAATTCCGCTTTTAATACGATTCAAAGGTTGTGACGTACTTGGCGACCTTAAACTATCTCTACCGGCAATTGCCCATGTACCAGCGTGTCGGAAAAGCGGCCTACAAAGCTGACTTAAACTCTACTGTGGCATTGATGAAAGTGCTTGATAACCCAGAGCATAAATTCAAATCGATACATGTAGCTGGAACCAATGGGAAAGGTTCTGTATCTCATTTGTTGGCATCTGTATTTCAGGAGGCAGGGTTTAAAACAGGTTTATATACATCTCCTCACTTGGTAGATTTCAGAGAGCGTATCCGAATTAATGGAGAAATGATTTCGGAGCAACGAGTTATTGACTTTGTGGTTAACCATCGGTCAAAATTTGAGGCCATTGAACTCAGCTTTTTTGAGTGGACTGTGGGTCTCGCGTTCGATTATTTTGCAACAGAACAAGTTGACATTGCAATCATCGAAGTAGGTATGGGAGGGCGTTTGGATTCAACCAATGTGATTCAACCAGAGCTTTCAGTGATTACAAATATCGGTAACGACCACAGTGAATTTCTTGGGGATACACCCGCTAAAATTGCTATGGAAAAAGCGGGTGTGATTAAACCAAATATTCCTGTGGTTATCGGACGGTCTCAGCGAGAAACTGAAGGAGTGTTTAGAAAGGTTGCCTTGCAGCTTGATTCCCCCATCACGTTTGCGGATCAAGAGTTCCCAGACGTGATTCCTGCGACCTCTTTAAAAGGACTTTACCAACGCGGAAATTTTCAAACGGCTACCATTACCATTGAAAAAATGAGGGCACTAGGTTGGGAGGTTTCAGAATCGGCTTTTCAACTTGGATTCAAGAATGTGGTTGACAATACCGGTTTGCGCGGAAGGTGGGAAATACTTCAATCTGACCCAACACTAATCTGCGATGTCGCGCATAATTTAGATGGGTTAACCTTCATTTTTAATCAATTGAAAAACACCCCGTATCATGATCTTCATTTAGTCCTGGGTTTTGTGAATGATAAAAACGTCAGTGAAATATTGGAGATCATTCCAAACGATGCGTTCTTATACTTGACTCAGCCAGATATACCACGGGCAATGCCGATTGATCGACTCAATCAATTGGCCACAGCTGCCGATTTAAATTTTCGGTCGTTTGATACCGTGGCCGGTGCCGTTGAAGCGGCAAAAAAAGAGGCCATCAGTGACGACCTCATTTTTGTGGGTGGAAGCACGTTTGTAGTTGCGGATTTACTTAAGTAATCCTCTTTTATTGCTATCGCTGAGCGGTACCAGTTCGATTTAAAAGTTCAGCACTTTTCATCAACTGTAAACACTCTCTTCTATAGCCTTCCTTGTCTTCTCCAACCGCTGTTTCCGCCAGCTTAATCATCGCGTCATAGTTGTACGACCCAACATGATCGGAGCCGCGCAAAAGCATTCCGAACCCAGCTACAGAAGCGGACCATTTTAGATTGTTCGTAGCACGATCAATCGATCCGACCTTGGCTTTAACGATATGTGACATCAATCTGCTTTTCTCGCCATCAGGTTCTTTATATCGGAGCTTAACAGTCACCACTTCGTCAGTCAATACCGCTTCGGTTATAGGCTCGGATTTTTGATATTTCAAGGGATCGACCCGATTTGAGCTTTTGCCAATAGGCACAATTTCATAAAGTGCGGTAACGACATGTCCTACACCCATTTCACCAGCGTCCTTCTTATCATTGTTAAAGTCCTCTTTATTCAGCATTCGGTTATCATATCCGATTAATCGATATTCTGCAACATTCGCAGGGTTGAATTCCACTTGAATCTTCACATCTTTTGCCACGGCAAACATGGTTCCACCAAATTCGTTTACCAAAGTCTTTTTTGCTTCGGTAATATTGTCGATGTAAGCATAGTTGCCATTGCCTTTGTCGGCTAATATTTCCATTTTAGAATCCTTATAGTTACCCATTCCAAAGCCAAGAACAGTCAAAAACACCCCTTGATCACGTTTAGTTTTTATCAGAGCCTCCATGTCTGAGTCGCTTGCTGCACCCACATTAAAGTCGCCATCTGTAGCCAAAACAATTCGATTATTTCCATCCTCAACAAAATTTTCTAGTGCTACTTGATATGCGAGTTTAATCCCCGCACCACCTGCCGTTGATCCACCTGCGCTAAGATTATCAATGGCATTGTAGATTTTCTGCTTATCATCTCCAGGGGTAGATTCAAGAACGAGGCCTGCCGCAACAGCATAAACAACAATGGCAACGCGATCTTTGTCGCGCATTTGTTGGACGAGGATTTTCATGGATGATTTCAATAAAGGCAATTTGTTTGGTTGGTTCATCGAACCCGATACATCAATTAAAAAGACGATGTTGCTTGGGGGTAAACTTTCTAGCTCCAAATCCTTGGCCTTGATTCCAATTTGTAAGAGTTGGTGGTCTGAATTCCAAGGGGCTTGACCTAGCTCAGTGTAAATATTCACCGGATCTTTTCCTTTTGGTGATTCATACTCGTAATCAAAATAGTTGATCATTTCTTCTACTCGAACTGCATCAACGGGGGGCAATTGTCCATTGTTGATAAATCTACGAATGTTTGAATAGGACGCGCGGTCTACATCGATAGAAAAAGTGCTCAAAGGGTCTTCTGTGGCATAGTGAAAGTCATTTTCTTCTATTCCATTATACGATTCAGTGTTTTGATTTGGTGGCGCTTGTAGTGTGTGCACCCTACCCATGTGTGGTGCCATTTTACGATGCCGTGAGCCTGTTGATATTGATTCCATGACGCTCATTTCTGGCTCCATATCATCATGTACGGCTATGTCCGCAGCGACTGTGGTTTCTACCAACCTTGTATGATTAATATAAGATAATTCTACAGTGACAAAGGTGTTTGTTACAGCTATCGTTTTCGATTTCATTCCAGCTCGCTTTACCTTAATTGAACGAATGGGGTTTTTACTTTCAAGAGCAAAAATCCCTTGCGCATCAGACATTGATTTTTCGTTGGAGTCTGAGGCATTGGTAATTATAGCCTGAGCCACAGGATTACCGTGAGGATCGTTAACTTGCCCTTTGAGGATGTGGAACTTTGTCTGTGCAACAATGAGTGTCGATACAGCAATAAGTGCGAGGGATAAACTGAGCTTTTTCATTGGTTTAAAATTTGATATTTGACCAATGGATGCAGACATGATTCAAATTCCATAAAAAGCGATCGAAACTCGTGGAACAAACAAAATTCATAGACTTAGCTAACGCGCCTGAAAAGAGCGATGAAGAGCTTTTTGCAGAATGTGGACAAAAAGCAGATCGAGAAGTTTTGGCAAAAATCTTTCGAAAGCACATGGTCTTGGTATTTGGTGTTTGCATGAAGTATATAGGCGAAAAGCACGCTGCGCAAGATGCGTCTATGGAGGTGTTTGAGCGACTACTGAATGTGCCTGTTAAAACCGAAGTCAAAAATTTTAAGGCATACCTTTTCGTGATGACACGTAACCACTGTTTAATGAAAATGCGCGGTGAAAAGGTTACGTTCAAAGAAATAACCGATCATGATATGGAATTAGCCATTGAAGTGCATCCTATCGATGAAATGGATTCGTCAAAAGACAAAGAAAAGGCGTTGAAAAAGTGCTTAGAACAATTGAAAGACGCACAGAAATCTTGTGTTGAGCAATTTTATCTGGGTAAGAAGAGCTATTTACAATTGTCTAAGGAATTAAAGATTACACTCAATGCAGTGAAAAGCCATATACAGAATGGTAAGAGAAACTTAAAAAATTGCCTGGAAGCGGCCTGATGAAGCACGATAGCGACATATTGAAGCGAATAAAGAGCTATTTCATGAGGCGCAAAACTACCGATGAAGCCTATGCCTTTGAGCGCGAAGCAGAAAAGGATGCGTTTTTGTATGAGGCCATGGAAGGGTTCGAAAGAATGCTAACCTCGGATATTCAGCAGGCAATGGATGAGCTTGATGACCGATTGGATGAAAAAGCAAAACGTCTGATTTTGCCAGCATATTCGGGTATTGCTGCAATATTTACTGCGCTGGTGGCTGTCGGAATTACATTGTGGTTGACCGTTTTTCGTAATTCGGAGAGCGAACCAGATGTTGCAATCGAAACTCAATCGGAGGAGACTTATAGCCCCAGGAAGGCAATTGGAACATTTGATACAGTGGATCAGATCTTAATGGATGCAGATACCTCATCAATAGGGGTGGATTCTCTAGAAGAAAGCACCTATGCTCTCGGAGATGAATCTGCAGCACAAACGGTGTCGTTACCATCTGAAAGTGTTATAGAGATTGAGCTAGGGCAAAGTGAGTTTAGTTCAGATGAACCAGTTGCATTAGCAGATGATGGTGTTGAAGCCATAGCGCAGGAAGAAGGTTTGGAAACCGCTATCCTAAGCGAGGAAATAGCCGATGATGAAAGCAGGGCATCTGAAACGGAAGCTGAGCTGGCAACTATTGAAGAGGTTGCACAACCGAGGACCGTTTTAAATTCAAGTTCAAAGCAACGAGCAAGATCAGCGGAATCAACGAGTGCGGATTCACCAGCACCTGTAGATGGCTGGAGTGCGTACAATAGTTATTTGAATAAGAACCTAAATGCCTCTGAAAGCATGCCTAGTGGTAAGGTGACCTTGACTTTCGAGTTGGATCGAAATGGTAAGCCTAAGAAAATTCAGGTGGTAAAATCCTTATGCACAGCTTGCGATGCAGAAGCCATACGGTTAATTGAAAATGGTCCGGCTTGGAAGTCTGATGATCGCAAGGCTGAAGGAAGTGTGAACATCACGTTTCCCTAAAAACCCCTCTTAAGCCGCGTAAAAACTGAAGTGCCATAGTTTCGGAAGTTTACGCCATTATCCAGCATGGTAGATTGAGCGAAAATCGAGAAATCCCAGTTGCTCGCTACAGCTACGGAAACCGAAGGCATGACAAAAAGTAAGTTCACCCCAAGAGCATAAATGCCTACAAGCGATGCATTGATCAAAGGTGTGATGGGTCGTGAAACACTGAATAGCGCGTTGTATTTGGTGGGTATAAGATTTTTGGCACTGGGTGGATCTGTCGAGCCGATGGCTGTGCATGCCAAAGCTGCCTGATTCAACGATTGATCGAAACCATTCGAACCGTACATAAAACCCGCCATGATATACAAGGTTCCCTTAAATACATAGTCGGCACTGATGGAGGCCGTGGTGGTGCCTATTGCTTGATAAATCGCTGTGAAGTTCTTTCAGATGATTGCAGAATGTACCACCCTTTTGGCAAATCTGAAATATCCACTTGGGTTGACCTTGCACTAATCTTTCTAATAAGCGTTCCGTCTGTGGCTAGGATAGAGGCGCTGGTAGAAATCTGCAAACCTTCAACATTGATGATTCCAGTTGCAGGGTTGGGAAATAACTTGAAGCCATTATTCACCATTTCAGAGAGGCCATTTGGCCCACCTGGCCCACCGTCTTTTTCTTTAATTTCAAACTTGTCCGTATCTGCGCCATCACCTCCACTGCCGTTCGCATTATTAACGGCATTTCCCCCAATATAGAAGGTTACATCACCTGTATTTTCTGATGGTGCAGTCCATTCTACGGTAAACTCATTCGTGGTGCTCATTCCATCGTGTTCTACATAATCTCGACTCGAAAGCGTTGAAAGTTGTGCGTTACCACTCGGATTTTCCCATCCATCATAATTGTTGTCATCAGCGTCAAGGCAAATCATTTGGAAGCCAAACCCTGCTGGATTACCCATACTATGATTTACCGATACGGTGATGTCATAGGTACTATCAGGAACATATTCGGTTTGTTCGTTGCCATTCGCGTCAACAAATGTGAAATCGATGCTCACCGTGCCAAACGCTCCACTACCAGGACAAGACACGCAAGTAGTGCTGCCATCTCCGGGAGCGCCAGTAGCACGTGCTCCATTGGCTGCAGGGCCGCCAGAATATGATTGTAGAAGTAGGATTGACGCGAATGCGCTTAATGTGATGGGTATGATGCTAGCTTTCATGAAACTCTTATTATGTAGCGAAATACTGAAAAATAGATGTACTAACATCTATTTTTTCGTTCCTTTCTATGAATGCTTCGTTAACAGTGCAGGGCAGCTAAATGTTCCAGTATGATTATAAGAATAGTCACGAAAACGTGATAGTTGTGAAAAAGACTTCAGTGGCGTGTATTTCATTTAGGTTCAATTCGTTGGCTACGCCAAATAGAACCCGTACTCTTGCACCCGCAAATTTTTTGATTAAGAGCTATGATTTCAGCAAACAACGTGTCGCTTGCTTTTGGTAAGCAAAAGCTTTTTGAAGACGTAAACGTCAAGTTTTTTGGTTCGAACTGCTATGGTGTAATTGGAGCCAACGGTGCGGGTAAATCTACTTTCTTGAAAATATTGGCAGGCGAGATTGAACCCAATACTGGGCATATTGAGATCGAGCCTGGGAAGCGCTTAGCCATGCTTCGTCAAAACCACCATGAGTATAATGATGTAACTGTACTGCACACTGTGCTCAAAGGTCATGAGCGACTTTATGAAGTAATGACTGAAAAAGATGCCATCTACGCCAAGCCTGATTTCTCGGATGAGGATGGATTGCGCGCTTCTGAACTCGAAGAAGAGTTTGCGGAAATGGATGGTTGGAATGCCGAGTCGGATGCGGCTGCCCTACTCAGCGGTTTGGGTATTGTAGAATCTAAGCACGATGCATTGGTGAAAGATTTAAGTGGTAGTGAAAAGGTGCGTGTTCTTTTGGCACAAGCGATTTTCGGTAACCCTGATATTCTAATCCTCGATGAGCCTACCAACGATTTGGACTTGCATACCATTTCTTGGTTGGAAGACTTTCTGCTCGACTTTAAAAACACCGTGATTGTGGTGAGTCACGACCGTCACTTTTTAGATACGGTGTGCACGCACATTGCCGATATTGATTACGGAAAGGTGCAGCAATTCACAGGTAATTACACCTTTTGGTATGAATCAAGCCAATTGGCGCTGCGCCAGCAGACACAGCAAAATAAAAAGGCTGAAGCGCGAAAGAAGGAGTTGCAGGAGTTTGTGGCTCGATTTAGTGCAAACGCATCCAAATCAAAACAAGCGACAAGCCGAAAAAAGCTGCTCGAAAAGATCAACGTGGATGACATCAAGCCATCAACGCGTAGGTATCCGGGCATTATTTTTCAGCAGACGCGAGAAGCGGGCAATGACATACTCAAAATTGAGGGTCTGCATTATTCCAATGAGGGAGAGACTTTGATAAACGATCTAAACCTTACGGTTGAAAAAGGAGACAAGGTGGCGTTTATCAGCAGAAACAGCTTGGCCACAACATCATTGTTTCAAATACTGATGGGAGAGAAGAATGCCGATAAAGGCAGCTTTAGCTATGGGCAAACCATCACCACGGGCTATTTGCCATCAAACAACGATGAATATTTCACCAGCAAAAAGGACTTACTTGAGTGGCTTTCTGAATACTCGCCCGAGGGGATGGACGATACCGATACACGTGGATTCTTAGGCAAGATGCTCTTTAGTGGAGATGATATCAAAAAGAAGGTAAACGTGCTGAGTGGTGGAGAGAAGGTGCGCTGTATGCTCAGCCGTATCATGATTGTGGGGGCCAACTTGCTCATCATTGATGAACCTACCAACCACTTGGATTTAGAATCGATTCAGGCGTTTAACAACGCGCTGATCAACTTCCCAGGCACAGTACTTTTCTCTTCACATGACCATACGTTTACACAAACCGTGGCTACGCGAGTAGTGGAGCTTACACCACAAGGGTCACTCGATAAGATGATGAGTTATGACGACTACATAGAGAGCGAGAAGATTCAGGCGCAGGTGGCGGAGATGTATTAGTGACATCTTTTAATCTATTAATCATTTCCGAGGCACACGGAAATAGTTCATCCATTTGATGGATTATTTCATGATCAAGTAATCTCCGTGAAATGGATGCAACGCCTCGATTTCGCTTCTCTTATCGGGACCTTTTCCTGCTTCCACGCTCAAACAAGTTTGGCGCGGGCATGAAAAAGCCCCAGTTGCTGTCGCAACCAAGGCTATCATCAAGTGAGGCATACTGGATTCGAACCAGTGACCCCTACCCTGTCAAGGTAGTGCTCTAAACCAACTGAGCTAATGCCTCAATTCTATGTTGGCATTAGCGAAGTTGCCTGTCCCGAACTTGATTCGGGAAGCTAATGCCTCGATACAAAGCGCGAATATCATAAATCCGTTTGTCATATCGATTGCCCGCTCATACTTCATTCCAAACTTCATTGCCGTTAAACTGTTAATATTGGTATAAATACAAAAAACTATGGATCAATTGGATAGCAGAAAAATTTTAGTAGTGGTGGTAGCGATTTTCGCAATCATCTTCGTACTTGCATTTTCATCAAGCATTTTTTATACAGTGGAAGCCACTGAAAGGGCAGTACTATTCTACAAATTTTCGGGTGGACTCGATAAGGATGACG
>Ga0181593_10001758_pt1 | contig 19812 bp, 19 predicted proteins | sample 071ome_19_FD_133756 | JGI IMG/M metagenome (GOLD analysis project Ga0181593, IMG submission 133756) | Coastal salt marsh microbial communities from the Groves Creek Marsh, Skidaway Island, Georgia - 071413AT metaG (megahit assembly) | ecosystem: Environmental > Aquatic > Marine > Intertidal...
AACAGGTTTAATGCTTCAAAAGAGTCTTTGACCGGGATATTGACGGCGCTTGTGTCGTGATCGCCTGCAACGCGGGCCAATGCGTTTACCAAACGCCAGTTCACCGTGCCTTGCGGTCCGCTGGCGACGGCAAGTCCACCTTCGATCCGTGCAATGCGGGCAGCAATAAAGCGCTCTGCGGCTTCCAATTCCTCGGTGACTATTTGTTCATGAGCAGGGGAGTCGGTGGAGTCAAACCCGGTGCTCGCGACACTCCATATCCTGCTTATTAAGCCGATATGGGCAGGGCCGGACTCCTCGTCTTTGATGGCGCTGGAATTTGCGCCGGACCGGATGCGCCAATTTTCACCGTCCTTGACGTATGCAATCCGCCCGTTGATTTGGATGAGGTCTCCGGCCTTATTTCCCGCCGGCGTGATGCCGGAGGATTCTGTTGGTTCCGCGCCCAGCAAATTCAGAAGCGCGGCTGCGTTTGGCTGGTGCCAGTTCCCGAAATCGTGGAAACGGCGCACCTTGAGAACCGCGTCGTACTCGACGTTTGTTTCATCTTCCGGCCATGACAATAGTGGGCTGTTGCTCCAATCCGCCGCGACAACTTCCAAGAGGCCGGGAGAGAACTCGTCTTCAATATATGTTTGAAGGTCCGAAGCGAGATTGCCGGGCGCGGGCCCGGCGTTGCAGGACGCCAGCAGAAGGGCCGCGATCAGTTCTGCCGCGCGGACTCTATGACGAAATGCGGTGATCATTTCATGCGTAACGTTACAGCGAGTGATTAAAAGGACCGCCGCGGCGCCTAATGCCCGAAAGCTTCAATTTGGAATGCAATCGCTATACTAATCGCGCGTCGCCCCCAAGTGTTGTTTTCGCGCCTCGACGACTTTATCGGCATCGCGTCCCATAAGCTCTTGATAGTGATGGAATTTCGATTCAAAGGTGCCGATGCCTTGCGAAATGGAGCGGATTTCCGTCACCAAATCCTGCATCTCGGATTCGGGCATATGGGCCTGAATGATTTCCCAGCCGTCCCAACCTTCGCGGGCATTGAACCCTAGTATTTGCGCACGGCGCTGCGTGATGGCCCGTTGGACTTTCGATGTGAAGCTTGAAGGAACATAAATCGTGACTTCAAAAATCGGTTCCAAAAGAACCGGATCGCAATTGGGCAGGGCCTCGGTCATGGCCATGCGTCCCGCCGTGCGGAAGGCTTGGTCCGAGCTATCAACGCTGTGGTATTGGCCGTCGAATAATCGCACGCCGACATCGACGACATTGAAGCCGAGCGGGCCACGCTGTGTGTTGTCCTTCAACCCGGCTTCGACTGCGGGAATGAAATTCTTCGGCACAACACCGCCGACGATGCTGTCGGTGAAGTAAAAACCGGTGCCGCGGGGCAGGGGCTTGATTTCCACCTTAATGTCGGCGAATTGGCCGTGGCCGCCCGATTGGCGTTTGTGGCGGGCGTGATGGGTGATGCCTTTGCGGATCGTCTCGCGGTACGGCACTCGTGGGCGCTCGGTCTGGACGTCCAGGTCGAACTTGCGGCGCAAGCGCTCCAACGCCAACTGAAGATGAACATCGCCCTGTCCACTCAGGTGCAGCTCCGAAAGCTCGGTGATTTGTCTGACGCTGAGCGAAGGGTCTTCCTCGCAAATCTTGCGGAGGGCATCGCCCAGCTTCACATCGTCCTTTCTGTGTTTTGCGGAAATGGCGAGAGTGAACAAGGGCAGCAGTGGCGTCGCCCAGGTTTTCGGCTCCGACGACGAAGAGTCGTCAAGTATGGTGCCCGCCGGTCCGGCCTCGATCTTGCTCATGGCAAACACATCGCCCGGGGATACGCTGCTGACACGGCCTTTGCCGTTCTTGGGCTCGGCGCAATCCTGGATATTTGTGACGCGTACCCCTGCGAGCGAACCGCCATCTTTGACCGTTCCGCGCCACACGCGGAACATGGAGAGCTTGCCCACATGCGGTGCATATTGAATATCGAAAATCTGCGCGACGGTCTCGCCGGCGGGAATGCCGAGACGGTCTGCCGTGACCGATGCGTCGGGCACCTCATGTCGCAGGGCCTTCATAAGTCTGCGCACGCCATGGTCATGCTCGCCGGCGCCGATCATGACCGGCACGATCAGGTCCTCCTGCAGGTCTTTCGTGAGGTGCTGATAAACCTCGCCTGGTTCCGGCACGATATCTTCAAGGAGCTTTTCAAGCAGCGCGTCGTCGAAGTCCGACAGCTTTTCCAAAAGCTCCCGCCGGTCGTCTTCGGGCGCACCGCCGGGAACCTCTTCCAGAGGGAAGCGCTCCGAGGGCTGGTCGAGTTTGTAGTGATAGGCCCGCTCGGCCACCAGATCCACATAGCCGGTGATCTGCGCATTTTCGATGAGGGGGATATGGCGCAGCACCAGCGGCCGGTCCGACTGCGGTTGGGCGGCGGCGATGATCGCGCGCACGGATCCCGACCACGTATCCATTTTATTGATGAACAGGAGATGCGGAATGGCGTGGGTGTCCAGGAAGCGGAGCAGGGGGCCGAGACCCAACATCTTGTCCGCTTCCGGTTCGACGACCACGACAACCGCGTCGGCGGCGAGAATACCTTGATGGGCTTGGTGGATCAGATCGATCGCGCCCGGGCAGTCCAGCACGACCCAGTCGTCGTCCAGGTAAGAAAACCGTACGGGGGTAATCTCGGTGGACATCTGCCGGGTACGGGCCTCCGGATTCGTGTCGCTCACCGTGTTCCCATCCGCGACGCGGCCTCGTTTCGGAATGGCGCCTGCCGCCAGAAGCATGCTTTCTATGAGACTGGTTTTCCCGCTCGATTGCGGGCCTACCAAAGCAACACATCTTGTTCCGCCATTTGATTTTGAATTTCCGCTCGGCATTGCGTTCCCCTTCCGAATTAACATTCCGCGCTCAACCAATATGAGGGCGGCGCTCAGCCTCGATGATGAAAAACAAAAAAAGGGCCAGACGTGGCCCTTTGCTTATTCAACTCGCCGGCTGATGAAACGAAAACGGTTCAAACACGGCACGTTGCCAATCCTCCTCTGCAACGCGCTTTGTCTTTGCGCGACACGGCAATGGATATGGTTGAAGTTCGCAACCAGCATCATCGTCCCTGTCTGTTGGCCTTTATTAGGCTCTCTCATGCCCACATACTTTATCACCGGAAATGGAGCGGTCCACGCCTTGATGCGCAATTTGCATTTGCGCAGTGCGGTAAAAAGTCTAAGCGGCGGATTTTACTTAAATAAATCTGCACACGCGCGAAGTGTTTGGTACACTTCACGCGGAACCAACGGGAGGATTACACGCATGAATCGCCGCAGATTCCTTGCCTCGTTGCTGACGATGAGCAGCAGCGCTGCCGCGTTACCGGCGGCGGCTCAGATCATGCCTGAACAGGGCATTCCTTTGCCATTCTTTTGGGTCAAGAGCCGAAAAAATCGCGAGGGAGGCCTGCGAGCAAGGGCGGCCGGAGTGCCGGTCCGATGTGCGCGCGCAAATGGAATTTGAACGAAGCATTACCGTTATTTTTCCGTGGGCGGCGCTCGGTGTAGCGATTCTCGGCGTGTTGTTCTGGCTGCGCGCCCAGGAAAAGAAGAAAGAGGCTCATCGCCGCGCGGCGCGGCGTAAGCACGATCCTGACACATTCCGCAATCTCGACAAGACCCAAGCCGAAAAGGAACGTGAACGCGAGCGGGAAGAAGCCGAAGACGGGCTGCGCTAACTGCTCGGCGCAACAACAACCTTACGGCAAGTGTGCTTTCAGAAAGGCAGCGCCGATTTGCGCGCCGTTCCCGTCTATGCCGTGTTGTAGACCCGGAATGGCATAGGACTCCACCGATACACCGACCGTCTTCAGGTTCTTTTCGATTTCAGCCAACGCCTGAATAGGCACGACCGGATCGTTCTCACCGTGAACGAGCGTAACCGGAGGTTTTGTTTTAATTTCCGACGCCAATTTATCGGCGCCGGTCAATGCGCCGGAGTAACCGAGAATGCCAGCCAACTGCGTTTCCCGCCGCAGACCAACGTGAAGTGCCATCATCGTGCCCTGTGAAAACCCGAACAGAACCATCCGGCTGGGTTCAAGATTATGATGCGCTAAAATTTGATCGAGATATGTGTTGAGCGCAGGCGCGGCTTTTTCGGCGCCGTTGATCATGTTGTTAAAAGTGGCCCCCATGCGCTCCGGGTCGCGCCGCATCAGATCCGGATCAAAATCGGCAAGGCCGAACCATTGATAGGCCCCGGACATACCGCCTTCCCAGCCTTGTGGAGCATTGGGCGAATAGAACGCAGCATACGGCACAATACGCGAGAAGAACGGGGCCAGGCCGATGAGGTCCGCGCCGTTGGAGCCATATCCGTGGAGAAAAACGACAACAGCCGTGGCTGCTTCTCCCGAGGCCGGTTGTGCGCTGGGGCCCGATAATGCGTCGATCTGTGTCATGGGAACTCTTGGCGTTTGAAAACAAATAGTAAATTTGCCGTGGCAGCCTTTTCATGGGCGAATTGGACGAATAAGCTGCTGCAGACTTCTGGATACAAGGAAATGCGCGCAGATGCCAGCGGTGAGCGCGCCGAAACCGGAAAAACCCCAATGTCCGAACAAGATGCCGTTCTTTTTGCAAACGATGCTTTCTACGCGGCGTTTCACGAGCGCGACTTTGACGCAATGATTCGAGTTTGGTCCGCGAATCAACCCGTGAGCTGCACCCACCCTGGATGGCAAACACTGGATGGGTTGGAATCTGTGTTGGAAAGCTGGAACGCAATCCTTACAAATCCGCAGGCGCCCGTAATCAAGTGCCGTGCGCGCCGCGCGGCGATTTACGGCAGCACCGCGGTCGTGACTTGTATTGAAGAACTGGAAGCTGAAGGCGACGAACAAGAATTTTTGGCCGCGACAAACATCTTCGTCAAAGAAGGCAGCCTCTGGTTGATGGTGCATCACCAAGCAGGACCCGTTCACGTTGACATAGAGGTCTTTGAAGGCGAGGAGGAGCCGCCGGCCTTAAACTGAACCCGGCAGATGCCGGTTTGAAATTTAATCTTCCTCGGTTTGATCGCCTGCAGACGATTTGCTGAGTGCTTGCTGCGGCGCGCCTTGCAAAAACGCCGGCGTAAATCCGCCGAACGCGACAGCATCTTCTTTAATATCCATTTCGGCTATGCCGTGGGGATTACGGCGGGTTGTCTTTGCGCGATCATTAGGTCCGCGACGATCACCATGCCGGCCACCCTGATCTTGTTTTTTTGGTTCTTTACTCTGCTTTTCCTCAGCACGGTTGTTTTGTGTCTGCTCCTGTTGTGCGGCAGGCTTGGTCGCAGGCGCCTTGTCGTCGTGGCCTTTTCGACCTCTGCCCTTGGAACGCCGCTGACGGCCGCGGGGCTTGTCGCTGTCCTCGTTCATAGCCTCGCCACTGATCACAAGGTCCGACACTTCCTCCAAGTGCAACGGAGGGATGGGCTGCTTGAGCATGTTCTCAACGGCGCTCAGGAGTTTTGCATCGTCTGGAGAGGCGAGGGAATAGGCGTGACCTGTTTTACCGGCACGACCCGTGCGCCCGATCCTGTGAATATAGTCTTCAGCATTAACCGGAATATCGAAATTGATGACATGACTTACGTTGGAAATATCCAAACCACGTGCAGCGACGTCGGAACAAACAAGCAGTTCGGCTTCGCCCGCTTTGAATTTCGCAAGAGTTTCATTTCGGCGTGATTGCGGCATGTCACCGTGAAGCGCGACAGCGTCAAATCCGTGCTTGGTGAGAGACTTATAAAGAATATCAACGTCTTTTTTGCGATTGCAGAATATGAAGGCGTTATGAATGTCTTTTGCACGAAGGATTCGCCGTAAAGCCTCGCGCTTATCCATTTCCTTGACCGTAACAAGGCCTTGTTCAACAGTTGTTGCGGCGGTGGCAGGTAGACTGACCGCTATTTCCTTCGGGTTCATCAAGAATTTATCGGCGAGCTTTCTGATTTCCTTGTCCATGGTCGCGGAGAAGAACAAGGTTTGACGAATTTTCGGAAGGAGCGTGACGATGCGTTCGACATCGGGAATAAAGCCCATATCGAGCATGCGGTCGGCTTCGTCGATTACGAGCACTTTGACGTCGTTCAGAAGAATCCTGCCGCGTTCGTAGAGGTCGAGGAGTCTTCCAGGGGTAGCGATAAGCACGTCAACGCCCCGTTCAAGGGCCTTTTCCTGGTCACCGAATGATTCACCACCGATCAGAAGCGCCATCGAAAGCGGATGGTACTTTCCGTACTTAATAAAGTTGTCCGAAATTTGGGCGGCGAGTTCCCGTGTCGGGGCGATGATCAATGAGCGCGGCATCCGCGCTTTCGCCCGGCCGTCGGCCAGAATATCGATCATCGGCATTGTAAATGCGGCTGTTTTACCCGTGCCCGTTTGCGCCACGCCAAGAACATCACGCCCCATGAGTACAACAGGGATCGCTTGGGCCTGAATAGGCGTTGGGTTTTGGTATCCGGCGTCTGTGACGCCTTTAAGGGTGTCCGGCGTTAAGCCGAGGTCTGCAAAATCCATCTTCGCGGAAATTCTTCGTCGCGCATCTCAATTGTCCGCCTGCGTGAATAAAAAGATGGCGGTGCGGCGCGATATGTTCACGGCGCGGCATAATAGGTGTTACTTTGCCGCTGTCAACGGCAGAAACCCAAGGAATCCAGGGGTTTTAGCCGATTTTCGCGCCCGGAGGACCCTTATGGCTCGTTCTGAACACCTTGTCCTGCTTCCCGGCCTGCTTTGCGATGCCGCCCTCTGGCAGCACCAGATCGAGGGACTTGGCGACCGGTGCCAAATCATGGTGGGAGATCTCACCCGCGGCGGGTCCATCGCCGATATCGCCGAGGAAATTCTGGACGAGGCCCCAACACGGTTTGCCTTGGCGGGCCTGTCCATGGGCGGATATGTGGCGCAGGAAATCATGCGTCAGGCGCCGGATCGGGTCGAGCGTTTAGCGCTGGTTGATACCAAGGCACGCGCGGACACTGTGAAACAGCGCAAGACACGGGAAAGTCTGATCAGGCTGGCTGATGTCGGAAAATTCAAAGGCGTTACGCCGAAATTGCTTCCCAATCTGATACATCCTAGCCGCATGGACGATCCAGGCGTTGCCGGGGTGGTGATGGAGATGGCGGAGCGTGTTGGGCAAGAGGCGTTTAAGCGCCAGCAGACCGCTATCCTGGGTCGCAAGGACGGCCGTGCGGATTTATACGCCGTTCGCGTACCCACACTTATTTTGGCGGGGCGGGAAGACCTATTGTGTCCGCCGGAAACCCAAGAGGAAATGGCCGCGCACATTCCCAATGCGCGGCTTGAGCTCCTAGACGTCTGCGGTCATCTCGCGCCGCTTGAACGGCCGGCCGAGACAAATAAAATTTTCGATGAGTGGCTTGGTTAATCGCCGTCTATTTAGGCCGGCGTTTCAACCTCAAGCAGTTCGACCTTGAAGATCAACGTTGATCCCGGAGGAATGGGACCCGCGTTAGCTTCACCATACGCAAGAGATGCGGGGATGGCGAATGTCCACGTCTCGCCCTTGCGCATCATTGGCACGCCGATCTGCCAGCCTTCGATGACACCGCTCAGGGGGAAGGTCGCCGGCTCACCGCGCATATATGAGCTGTCGAAGACCCGGCCGTCGATCAGGCGCCCTTCGTAGTGAACGGTAACGCGGCTGCCGGGAGCGGGCTTGGGGGAATCGCCCGAGGCTTCCGTGTCCACATGGTATTGAAGACCCTCGGGACTTTCCGACCAGCCGGGCTGTTCGCGGTTATGATTTAAGAACGCATCCTGCGCGGCGCGCCAGACGACTTCCGGCGGCGGACCTGATTGCTCCTCCGGTGCGGCATGCGTATCCGTATCCGCAGTTTGCTGCGATTGCATCTGCCGCGGTGCGCCGAAGTAGAGTGCGAGTGCAACCACGGCAACAATCGCCACCGCCGTCACGAGGATCAAATTGACTTTCATTTGGGTACTGTCCTTAAACCTAATTGCAGTGTTGCAGCCGTTCGGGTTCGAATTGGCGGTGATCCTAATAAAAGATGATCTAAAACTCTACCAACTCAATCTGGATACCGTCTGGATCGGTGCCAAATATCATCCCTACACCGCCGTTTCCTTCGTTTGTGCCCCGCTTCACATAGGTATTTTCAAATACGGACCCGCCGTATTCGCGCATCAAGGCCGTCACACGGCCAATGCTGTCGACCCGTACGGAAATGTTGCACATGCCGATCTGGTGAGTGGGGTGGCCATCCGTGGTGCCCACATATTTAGGGTCGTCGAATTGCCGCAATAAAAGCAGCAACTGGCCCATACGCACATGGTGCGCTTTCAAAAAGGCTTCGCCGCCTGTTCCGAAAAAGACACGGGCCGCATTGGGCGGGTGGGAAACAACCTTCCCGGCGTCCTCGAACCCGAGCGCGTCCACGTAAAACCGAATTGAGCGCTCGATATCGGTCACGTTCAATCCGATGTTTAAAACTGATGGCTGGCCGCCTGGCGGTGTCTGGCCATATGCGCTTTTGCGCGCGAATGGCCATCCGCTTACCAAGGACGCCAAGCCGGCGGTGCCTGCCAAGGCACCTCGGCGGGAGAAATGGGGGCGTTGCATAGTCTTTTGCCGTTTGCTCAGATTTTTACGACTTCAACCCGGGCCCCGTCGGGATCGGCGATGAAGATGACTTCCGGTCCGGGTTGCTCGGGCGTGCCTTCTACCGTTCGGGTATTTTCGTAAACGGTTCCGCCTAAGCGCCGGGTTGCACTGATCACAGGCTCAATGTCGCTGACCCTCAAGGCAATGTCGCCCCAACCCGGATAGTTGACGGGGAGGTCCCGCTTAGGACCCGCGTACTTGGGGTCGTCAAATTGGCGAATGAGAACATTAAGATTGCCGAGGCGCAGGTAGCGGGCCTGAATGTCCAACTTTGGAAAGCCGAATATCCGGGCGGCCTGGTTGTCCGGCTTTATCGGCGGCGCGGCTTTGAATCCGAATACCTCGCTGTAAAAGCGGGTCGTACGCTCCATATCCGTAACGTTCATAGCCACGTGCAGAACGCTGGCTTCCGAACTACTTTCCTGAGCATTCGTGGTCGAGCTTTTGGCTGTGCCAGCGATTGCACCTACAATCAACGCCAAGCCGGATTTGAGGGCCGTGCCGAGCGCCGACCGCCGATTGAGTGCCATGGATACCTCCCTCCTTAGATTTCGCGAACGTCCAGCATTTGAACCGGATTGGGGAGACTTGAATAGTCCGATTTCCAAGGCCTGCCGCGCCTCAGGCGCACCTCCATACTGGTTGTAATTTTATTGCGCGCGAGGATTATCGGCCGCCACAAATCCCGGTCAGGCCCGATGGCGGGCCCAATCCGAAGGCCGGACAGGGTATCTGGCGCAAATGGGCCACGGCGGGGTTGCATCCCCCATGGGCTTAGGGTACAACCCGCGCGCTCTCGCGGTTGGAGCCTAACCCGCCGCGCACAGATCAAGGTAGTTGTTATGAAGATCCGTAATTCCCTGAAGTCTGCCAAGACGCGTGACAAGAACTGTAAGCTTGTCCGTCGCCGGGGGAGAGTCTTTCTAATCAATAAGAAAAACCCGCGCTTTAAAGCGCGACAAGGCTGAGCGCGACAAACGCGCTTGCCATTCGGGAGGAACTCACGCCGCGGAACCATGTGTTCCGCGGTTTTTATTTGCGGGTTTAGGCCGTGCTCGTTTCGCCGCCTATCCAGACGACACGCACCATATTGGTCGAGCCAACTTTGCCGAAGGGCATGCCCGCCGTGATGACCAAGGCCTGACCATCCTGACCGATGCCGCATTTCGCCGCACCCTTCACGGCCACATCGCCGATGTCATCCACCTTATGGATAAAATCTCCTACCAGTGCGTGAACGCCCCAAACCAATCCAAGCCTGCGACCGGCTGACAAATTTGGCGTGACGCAAAGAATTGGCACGTGGGGTCGCTCTTGTGCCGCGCGGAGCGTTGTCGAGCCGGACGAGGTGAACGTCACGATGGCCGCCGCTTCCAAGGTGTGCGCGACTTGACGGGCGGCGGCGGTGATGGCTGCCGGAGAAGAGTGCTCCGTCGCCAATCGTCCCGCATCCATGAGGCTGAGATAGTGTTCGTCGCTTTCCACCTGGCAAATAATCCGGTGCATGGTTGCGACCGCGCGCACTGGAAAGGTTCCAGCGGCGGTCTCGGCGGACAGCATCACGGCATCCGCACCGTCATAGACCGCGGTGGCCACGTCAGAGGCTTCGGCCCGTGTCGGCACCGGCGATTTAACCATGCTGTCGAGCATCTGCGTGGCGACGACCACAGGTTTGCCCTGGGCCCGGCACGTGCGGATGATCCGTTTTTGCAGCACAGGGACGCGCTCGAGCGGCATTTCCACGCCGAGATCGCCGCGTGCGACCATGACGGAATCCGACAGCGCGACGATTGCGTCAAGCTGGTCAAGAGCGGCAGGTTTCTCAAGTTTCGAGAGGACGCCGGCGCGCCCAGCAACCGCTGCGCGGACCTCAGCGACGTCTTCGGGTCTTTGCACGAAACTCAGGGCCACCCAATCCACACCGTTTTCTAATCCGAATTGGAGATCGGTTTTGTCCTTTTCGGTCATGGCCGGAATGGGCAATGCCGCGTCGGGTACGTTGACGCCTTTGCGGTCTGAAAGTGTGCCGGGAACGACCACTTCGGTTTCCGCAAAATCGGCGCCGCAATCTTTGACCTTCAAGCGCAAGTGGCCGTCATCGAGCAGCAATGTCGATCCGGGTTTCAACGCGGCGAATATTTCCGGGTGCGGGAGTTGTACGCGCTCTTCACTTCCGGCAGCGCTATCGAGGTCGAGGCGAAAATTCGCGCCGGCTTTCAACACCACGCGACCGTCCTTGAATTTTCCCACCCGCAGTTTCGGACCTTGTAGGTCCATGAGGATGGTTTGCGGGCGGCCGGTTTTTTCTTCCAAGGCGCGGATCGCCGCGATGGATGCGGCGTGGTCCTCGTGCGTGCCATGGCTGAAGTTCAGCCGAAAGACATCGGCGCCTGCTTCATACAGCAGTTCTATGGTTTCTGGATCGCGGCTGGAGGGGCCGAGGGTTGCGATAACTTTGGCGCGGCGGCCGCGATGGCCTGTGGTGGGGTCTGTCATGGAGTGAAATGTACACGGGATCAGCGCGTTAGGCGAGCGGCGGTTATGTGACGCCGCTTTTTGATACCGGCTTAGCCGGTTGAGGCGCTGGAAGCTTGCGCCGGCTCGCGCTTTGACCGGTGGCTGCGCCGTGAGGTTTCGATGCCGGCAATGATCGCGGCGGCACCGATCAGTTGCCAGATGCTCAAGCTTTCACCAAACAGTGCCCATGCGAAAGATGCGGCGATGACCGGCTGCATAAAAAGCAGCATCGAGCCGAGGCCGGCAGGAACGTGCGCTAGGGCAAGGGCGATCAGGGCCTGCCCGCCGACCTGAACGACGAGGGCAATGGCGATCGCGACGGTCCAGCCCCGCGCCGTATCGGGCCAGACATTGCCTTCCAAAACGGCGGCCAGCACCCAAAGGACAATCGCCGCGACGACACCGCCGTAGGCCATGGTCGCGGCGGTCGAGACGCGTTTGCGGACTCTGGAGACCGTGACGATGTAGGCGGCGTACCACCATGCGGTGATAAAGCCCATGATATCGCCGGTGAAGTTTTCGGCGGATACGGAAAAGCTTTCGCTCATCATGACGCCGACGCCCGAGAGAGCGAGCGCCAAACCGACCGCGAACTGAAACTTTATCCGCTCTTTGAACAAAAGCCATCCGGCCAGGACGACGAAGATCGGCGTTGTGTTGGCGAGAACGGTTGCATTGGCGACGGACGTCAAAACAACGGACCAATTCCAGAACGCGAGGTCCCCGGCAAAGAAAATGCCGCTCAGGCCAAGGATCCAAAGATCACGGCGTCGACTAGGTGTTTTTTGCATCCGGTTCGACGGCCCGATCCAAAGCATAAAGAAGAAAAAGGGCAGGGCCAGGGTCATGCGGTTGGCAGCGGTGGCAATGGGGCCGACTTCCGCAAGCCTGACCAGGATAGGCGAGAGGCCCGCGCCGAAGACCCCCACGAACAGGATCGGCAACGCCCAGCGTTCGGCGAATTGATTGGCACGCGCCGCCACGCCCAGTGGAGGCGCGCTTGGTTCCTCGGCTGAGTCGGGTAAGTTGGTCATGGTCACGGCGGCAAGGTTATGTCACGGTGCCGCCCGCAGAGCAATGTGACCGCCAATTGGAGATGGATAAGATGCTGCTTCGGTATGTGACCGTCGTATGCGTGGGACTGCTGCTCACGTTTGGCCATGTTTTCGCGCAAGACGAAAACCCGCTGATCGGTCAATGGATCGATCCGCTTCCCAATGGCGCGGCGATGATTACTGAATTTTCTGCCGACACTGTTGCCTTTTGGGCGGTGAGTCCGGGGGGGGCGAAAAGCGAAACCAACAGCGCGCCCGTGACCATCACGAAGCAGGACAACGGCGCGTACTCCATCGCCATCAAAGGGCAGGAAGATACACCCCTGATCGCCATGATGGCCGGCGCGAATGCGATGCAGCTCGCGTACCCCGGCATGGCCTCGCGCCGACTCATGCGCCGCGAGCCTTAAAATACTTTCCGATGGTCAACATTGAACTTGGGCCCGGCGATCCGGCGCCCGTTGAGATCATCAATCCCAATGCGCTCGAGTCGGTTCTGATCACCGGCGATCATGCGGGCAATGCCGTACCGGCATCTATGAACGGTCTGGGTCTTTCAAAGGACGACATGACGCGTCACATCGCCTGGGATATCGGCGCGGCCGGTGTCGTGCGCGCGCTGGCCCGGAGCATGAGCGCAACGGCGGTGCTTTCGGTATATTCACGGTTGGTGATCGATCCCAATCGGCCGCTCGGTGACCCTGCGTGCGCGCCGGCGGTAAGCGACGGCACTGAAGTTCCAGCCAATCAAAACATCACCGACGACATCATCAATGCCAGGGCCCGCGCATTCTATTGGCCGTATCACCGGGCCGTGGACGAAGAGATTGGACGCATACAACGCGCGGGCATCGTGCCGTCCGTTGTAGCCATTCACACATTCACCCCGGCGATGAACAATACCGGAGCGCAGGCGCGGCCGTGGCACGCGGGTATTCTATACAGCCAGGATACGCGATTGCCTCATGCATTGATGGATGCGTTGCGCGCCGAAGACGGTCTTGTGGTGGGGGATAACGAGCCCTATTCAGGGGTGACGCACGGCTATACGCTGAAAATTCACGGCATTGCTCATGGGCTGCCGCATGTCGAATTGGAAATCCGCCAGGACCTGGTGGCGGACGCCGCGGGCCAGGAGAAATGGGCGAACCTATTGGCCAGACTCTTGCCGCCGCTGCTTGCGCGGCCCGAGATGAAAAAGGTCGTGCATATATAAGTTCACGCGAATTCGAAGGGAGTTGATCATGGATGAACTGACGCGTTTGAAAGTCGAAGCGGCGGCCTTTCGCGGCCTTGTGCAGCATTTGCAGAAGCGCACCGACGCGCAGAACATCGATATCATGAACACCGCCGGATTTTGCCGGAATTGCCTGGCCAAGTGGTATCGCGCAGCGGCCGAGCACTTCGGCGAGGAAATGACCTACGATCAGGCGCAGGAAATTATCTACGGCATGCCGGTGGGTGAGTGGAAATCAAAGCACCAGAAACCGGCGACACCGGAGCAGCAAAAGACGTTCGAAGACACCAAGCCGCTGCACGCCGAAATAACGGTGGTCGAATAAAACAGCGCAGCGATTTCTATCCCCGTATTCCTCGTTTTCCACAGGCGGTGCGTCCTTGCGGTTGCGAAGGGCGCTGCTACTACTGTGGCCACGATTGATCTTGGTAGAGGAGTGCGATCTATGCCCGACGGCGCAGGAATTTCGGCCCAGCGGCTGAAAAGCTTTATTCAGCGGATTGAAAAGCTGGAAGAGGAAAAGAAAACCTTGGGCGTGGATATCCGCGAGGTGTACGCCGAGGCCAAGTCGGGCGGTTTTGACCCCAAGATCATGCGCCAGGTGGTGAAGGTCCGGAAAATGGATAAGGCCGACCGGGAAGAACAGGAATCCCTGCTGCAGGTCTATCTGGAAGCCGTCGGCGAATAGGCCGCGTCTTACGTTTCGAAGAAACTATCCAAGAGTAGCGCCAGAACGACCATAAGGACGGCGACGACAACGCCCCCCCCCAGGGCGTATTGAACGCGTTGTCCTTTGCCGCGCCCGTAGATGATGGCCGCAGCAAGAACGGCCATGGCCAATACGGTTAAAAGCGGCGGCGTCCCCATCATTGGACGTAGACTTTAATACAGCGCATCCAACGCTTCACCGTACTCCTTGATGATAGCGTGGCGGCGTACTTTCAGCGTCGGTGTCATTTGGCCATTTTCAACCGTGAACTGCTGCGGAGCGATCACGAACTTGCGGACTTTCTCAATTGGACTGAGTTGCGAATTCGCGCGCTCGACCGCCTTGGCGATGACCGATCTGAACTGATCATTTGCTGAGAGGCTTTTCAGATCGCCGGATACGCCGTGGGTTTGCCCCCAGGCTGCCGCAAAATCGGGATCAGGCACGATCAGGGCCGAGATGTAAGGTTTCTTGTCTCCGTAAGCCATAGCCTGACCAATGGACTCTTCCAGACACAGGATGCCTTGGATGTGCTGCGGCGAGACGTTGTCGCCGCCGGAATTGACGATGATATCCTTTTTGCGGTCGGTGATTTCGATGTAACTGTCGTCGTCGATGCAGCCTACGTCTCCGGTGTGCAACCAGCCGTCCTTGTCGATGGTCATCATCGTAGCGTCGGGGTCGTTCCAATAGCCCTTCATGACAAGTTCGCCGCGCACAAGAATCTCTCCGTCCTCGGCGATACTGACTTCCACACCCTTGAGCGGCGGGCCAACGGTTTTCAGTTTTACTTTGTGCGGCAGGTTGGCGCTGACGACCGGCGCAGCTTCGGTTTGCCCATAGCCTTGCAGCAGCGGCACCCCGAGCGAGATAAAGAAAACGCCGACATCGTAGTTTAAAGGCGCGCCGCCGGAGACCATGGCCTTGAGGCGGCCGCCAAAGCGGCCCTTGACCTTTCGCCGCACCAGAATGTCACAGACTTTGTTTTGGATTTTCTCCCACGCCGTCATGGCTTCGGGCGTTTCGTAGGCTTTGCGGCCGAGGGTGAGGGCCATATCGAATAGTTTTTGCCGGACTTTCGACTGGCTCTTGAGGCCCAGAATAATGCGCTGGCGCATACTTTCATAAAGGCGCGGCACGGCGGTCATGACCGTGGGGCGCGCCTCGGTCAGATTGGTGGTCAGGGTCTCGACCCGTTCGGCGTAATAGATTTGCGCACCCAGTGAGACAGGAAAGAACTGCCCACCGGTATGTTCATAGGCGTGAGATAGCGGCAGGAACGAGAGAAAGATCTCGTCACTGATACCCAGGGTTTCAATGATGCCCGTCGCGCCCATGCAATTGCACAGAATGTTTCCGTGGGTCAGCATCACGCCGCGCGGCAGGCCGCCGGTGCCGGATGTGTAGATCAAGGCGCAAACATCCTCGCGTTTAAGTGTGCTTGCGGCGCCAGGCGGTTCTGTTTTGCCGGCGCCCGCCGCGAGAAGATCGGTCCAGGGGCGCGTGGTGACATCCGAGGGAATGGTTTTTTCCGGCTCGTCCATCACATAGACGGTGACCTTGTGATTGGCTTCCGAGGCGGCCGAGATTACGCGCTTGGCCAATTGCGGCGTCGATACGATGGCAACCGTGCTGCCGGAGTTGTTCAAGATGTGAAGATGATTGAGCGCTGTGTTGGTTGTGTATGCTGGAACCGCAATGCCTCCGGCGGCCATGATCGCGACGTCGGCGATGAACCATTCCGGGCGGTTTTCGGCGACCAGCATGACCCGATCGCCGGGATTCACCCCGGCTTCGACAAGACCATGCGCGGCGGCAATGATTTGTTCGCGGACCGTCGTCCAGGTGCGCGGGCGATAAACGCCGTCTATTTTCGCCCACAGAAAGGGTCGGTCACCGAGCCGCTCGGCCTGGGCAAAAAACATGCCCGGCAGGCTGGTCATCTCTTGCGTATCGATTGTGTTGGCACTAGCTGACACCGACCGTCTCCCCCATAGGCGGTTCTACAAACCCTATAATCCAAGCGAATGGCTGGTTCTGTCCAGCAAGATCGAACCTTAGGTGTTACACGCTTTCAGGTGGCATTTCCACTCGCGGGGATTGGCCTTAGGATGGGTCCAAAGAGGTGACACATGTTAAATAAGATTACTTTTTCAGGCCGCGCTGCCGCTTCCACCCTGATCCCGCGTAAAGACGAGCCGTCCGGCGGCGCGACAGCGGTGGATCTGGGCGACATGCCCGAATGGAACCTGGGCGATTTGTATGACGGCCCGGAAAGTTCCACATTGCAGCGGGATTTTGAAGATTTAAAAAAGCGTATTGCCGCTTTTGAAACCCATCGCGGCAAAGTTGCAGACTTGAGTGCTGCCGCGTTTGGCGCGGCCATCGCGGAATTCGAATCCATCGATGAACTTTTGGGTAAGATCGCGAGCTACGCGCAGCTCTATCACTCGGTGGACGTGTCCGATCACGCGCGAGGACGGTTCTATCAGGATGTCATCGAAAAGCTGACGGAGATGTCGGGTCAGCTGCTGTTTTTCACCCTTGAGATCAATCGATTGGACGACGCGGCGCTTGCGAAAAAAATGTCCGATACAGCATCGGAAAAATACGAACCATGGATTCGTGATCTGCGCGCGCACCGGGAGCACGAGCTCAGCGACGATCTGGAAAAGCTTTTCCTCGATAAGTCGACCACGGGCCGCACGGCTTGGACGCGTCTGTTCGATGAAACCCTCGCGGAGATGCGCTGTCAGGTCGGCAATGAAACGCTCACGCTGACCGAAGCGTTCAACCGATTGTCCGACCCCAAGGAAGAACGTCGTCGCGCTGCCGCGAAAGGTATCGGCGCATCGCTCACGGACAAGCTATCGCTGTTTACTCTGATCACGAACGTTATGGCCAAGGACAAGGCCGTGGAGGATCAGTGGCGGAAATTTCCGCGGCCCGTGTCTTCGCGCAACCTCGCGAACTTGGTCGAGGACGAAGTTGTGGAAGCCTTGGTCTCGGCGGTGAAGGACAGTTACGCGTCCACGTCGCACCGCTATTACCAACTGAAAGCGAAGTGGTTCGGCAAGGATAAGCTCGACCACTGGGACCGCAACGCCCCGCTGCCGAATGTGGAATACCGCGATATTCCCTGGTCCGAAGCTCAGGAGACCGTGCAGGATGCCTACGCGTCGTTCTCGGACCGCCTTGCAGGCATCACCGACGAGTTCTTCAAGAAAAACTGGATCGATGCACCCGCGCGGCCCGGCAAGGCTTCCGGCGCATTCTCGCATCCCGTGGTGCCGTCGGCGCATCCTTACATCATGCTGAACTATCTCGGCACACCGAACGACGTTATGACCCTCGCGCACGAACTCGGCCATGGCGTGCATCAGGTGCTCGCTGGCGTGCAGGGCCATCTGATCTGCGGTACGCCGCTGACCTTGGCGGAGACCGCGTCGGTATTCGGCGAAATGCTGACCTTCAAGGCCATGCTCAAGAAAGAGACGCGGCCGGCCGAGCGCCGCGCTCTGCTCGCGGGCAAGGTGGAAGACATGCTCAATACCGGCGTGCGCCAAATCGCCATGCACGAGTTCGAACGCCATGTGCACGACGAACGCAAGAAGGGCGAGTTGTCATCCGAACGCCTGTGCGAAATCTGGTTGCAGACCGCGCGGGAAAGCCAAGGCCCGGCGTTCCAATACGCAGAGGAGTACCGTGTCTATTGGACCTACGTGAGCCACTTTGTCCAAGTGCCGTTCTATGTCTACGCCTATGCGTTCGGCGATTGTCTGGTGAACTCATTGTACAATGTGTTCGAGTCCGGCGCGGTGCCGGACTTCGAAAAGAAGTACCTCGATATGCTCTCGGCAGGCGGCAAGCTGCGTCATAAAGAATTACTCGCGCCGTTCGGTCTTGATGCCAGCGATCCAGGGTTTTGGAAGAAGGGCATGGCCACCATCGAGGGCTTTATCGACGAGCTTGAAAAGATGGAAGGCTGATGAGCCCAACGCCGCTCACGCCGTTTCACGTCGCCGTGCAGGTGCGGGATATCGAAGAAGCGCGCCGTTTTTACGGCGGCGTGCTCGGGTGTCCGGAAGGGCGCAGCGATTCCCTTTGGGTCGATTTCGATTTGTTCGGCCATCAGTTTGTCTGTCATCTCAATCCCAATCTCGGAAAGTCGGGCACGCTGGCGTCTCACACCAATCCGGTGGACAGGCACGGCGTGCCGGTACCGCATTGTGGCGTGGTGTTGCGCATGCAGGATTGGGAGGCATTGGCGGAGCGATTGAAAGCGGACGGCCTGGAATTCGTGGTGGAGCCGCATATCCGGTTCAAAGGGGAGCCGGGCGAGCAGGCAACCATGTTTCTCCTGGACCCGTCCGGGAATGCCCTGGAGTTCAAGGCGTTCAAGGACTTGTCCCAGCTATTTGCGGCTTAATCGCCATAATAATTAATAGTACATGGTACCATTAATATAGCCATGCCAAAGAAGGCCGCCACAGACACGCCAAAAGACAAATCCAGCGAGAACACTCTGCGTGGGCGCGTGAAGCGCTATGCCCAGGTGGGCGGTGCTATCGGGGGGCTCGCGGCCCGCAGCGTCGGTGGCCGCATGACCGGGGCCAAAACCGACCATTTCAAGAGCGCGGAAAGCCTAAAACTCGCCCTTGGCGGGCTCAAAGGCCCGCTGATGAAGATCGCGCAGATTCTCGCCACCATCCCAGAGGCGATACCTCCCGAATACGCTCAGGAACTCGCGCACCTGCAATCCAACGCCCCGCATATGGGCTGGCCCTTTGTGAACCGGCGTATGACCACCGAGCTGGGCGAGGATTGGAAAACCCGCTTCAAATCCTTCGAACGCGAGGCGGCGCGCGCAGCCTCGTTGGGTCAGGTGCACAAGGCGTCGTCGTTGGATGGCGACGATCTTGCCTGCAAGCTTCAGTACCCGGACATGGATTCCGTTGTCGCCGCCGATCTGCGGCAATTGAAGCTGGTGTTCGCCGCTTACCGGCGTTTCGATCCCGCCATTGATCCGTCGGAAATTCACGCCGAGATTTCCGAGCGTCTGACCGAGGAACTCGATTACCGTAACGAAGCGCACAACATGGCGCTGTATCGGCACATGCTCTCGGCGGAAAAACGCGTGCATGTGCCCGATGTGTTCGATGATCTCTCCACACGCCGGCTGCTCACCATGTCGTGGCTGGAGGGCAGGCCCATCAAGGACGTGGCTGCGGAGTCCGATCAAAAAACACGCGACGCTATTGCCGTGAACATGTTCCGTGCATGGTATGTGCCGTTTTACAAATACGGCGTTATTCACGGTGACCCGCATCTGGGAAATTACACCGTGCGCCCGGATACCAGCGTCAATCTCATGGACTTCGGATGTATCCGTATTTTCGCGCCGAGTTTTGTGAAGGGCGTGATCGATTTGTACCGCGCCATCGAGAAGGGCGATCATGACCTTGCGGTGGCGGCCTATGAGACCTGGGGCTTTGTCGGCCTGAGCAAAGAGATGATCGAAACGCTGAACATTTGGGCGTCTTTTGTCTATGCGCCGTTGATGGAAGATCGCCCGCGCCTGATCGAGGAAACCAA
>Ga0181593_10001759_pt1 | contig 19795 bp, 7 predicted proteins | sample 071ome_19_FD_133756 | JGI IMG/M metagenome (GOLD analysis project Ga0181593, IMG submission 133756) | Coastal salt marsh microbial communities from the Groves Creek Marsh, Skidaway Island, Georgia - 071413AT metaG (megahit assembly) | ecosystem: Environmental > Aquatic > Marine > Intertidal zone...
TCATCACGATGGCAACCCTGCTGCCTCCCTGTGAGACGGGACGCATCTTCGATAGCATGCTCAACATGAAGAGCATTTGACCATCGCGTATTGCAGGTAGCCCTGGAGCGAACCTGCCCCTGTCTCCTTCTGCATGTTCAGCAGTCACAGCCTTCTTGTCCATATTCCAGTCCTTACCATAGGGAGGATTGGCGATCATGTAGTGGAATTTATCGTTTGGAAATGCGTCACCAGAAAGGCTGCTCCCCTGCATTATCCTGGATGCATCAACTCCATCAGGATTGAGCATGAGCATGTCCGATTTTGTTACAGCGTAGGTCTTCTGATTGAGTTCCTGTCCTAATAGGTGTATGTCTGCAGTCTCATTCTTCTCTAGTATCCTGTCCTTTGCGATTGTGAGCATTCCACCAGTTCCACAACAGGGGTCGAAAATCGATTTGATGATGTTCTCCTTTGCTAATTCCTCCTCCTCAGTAACGAGCATTAGGTCGACCATTAATCGAATAATTTCACGAGGTGTGAAATGTTCTCCGGGGTTCTCGTTGTTCGCTTCATTGAATTTACGAATTAGCTCTTCGAAAACATAACCCATTTCATGATTGCTGATTCTGTCTGGATGGAGGTCAATGTTGCTGAACCTCTCAATCACCATGTAGAGCAGGTTATTCTTGTCTAGATCCCTAATGACGTCCCTGAACTTGAAGTTGTCAAGAACCTCTTCCCTCATCTCATCCGAGAAGGCATTGTAGTAGGCCATGAAGTTGGAATGGATATTCGCGTGGTCATCTAGGAGCCTGTCGAAGTTGAATTTCGAGGTGTTGTAGAAAGCCACCCCTGAGGTCTTCCGCAGAATCGGGTCCAGGTTGTCTATCTTCCCCCTTAGTCCTAGATACTGCTTTCTAACCTCATCTTGGTTCTCACGTATGACGCAATCCACTCTCCTGAGTACCGTGAATGGCAAAATAACGTCCGCGTACTCCCCTCTCTTGAACGAGTCCCTGATTAGATTCGCAACGTTCCAGATGAAGGATACTGTGTCCGAGTGCCTAGCCATCATCTAGTCGGAATCATGCCGGATTAATAACTTCAGAGAATAAACATTACAGTTTTGCACAAAATGGCTCTGTTACTCACTTAAAATATCGAGATGACATTAGCCACCTGACGAGCCTCGAGGCCACCGAGTTGTGAAGCTCCTTGCGTGCGATGACCCTCATCAGGTGCTCGTCAAATGGGGCGTAGTCGTACGGAGAACCTGGGAGCTTGGTGGGAGGCGGCATGAACTTCCTCTCCTGTATGAAATCCTCAGCGGCTTTCTTCGAACCGAATATCTCCTTCGGGCCATGTCTGACCCAGACATCCCCGGTGTCGCTCATGATCAGTGACTCATCATCCGAGATATATCCCCAAGCCAACCTTCCTTGTGTGACTGGGTCCCTGATTTCCAATCTGGACAAACCGGTCTCTGGCGGTCTGTATGTCTTCTCAGACATCATTCCCACCTCCGAACGAACCGCCCTTTCCCCAATTGTGCTCATCGCATAGTAATGTAAGATTCCATATCGTCTGTGGCCCGCCGAGTCTGAAGGGTATGATTCGATGGTCAAAGTGCAGGCTATCCTTCCTCGGGCACCTGCTGCCGTCTGGCAATGTCCCTGTGCATTGCCCCTGGTCTCTTACTGCGACTGCGACCTTCACATCCTGGGGAATGTACCGTGATATGTTGTCCCCAAGCACATTCCTCCGAACAAACCTCTCTGCGACGGTCCTAGCCTCAGTGGAGAGATTGTCGAGAATCTCCCTCTCATCGGTCGCATCATCATCCAGTGAATGAATTCCCCAGCTGTACACTGCCCGACCTAGCATGCGCAGAACCTTTCTCAGGTCGGCATCCGAGGTCATTCGACCACCTCCGATGAGTTTCGGCCAACATCTGGCCTAATCTCGGCCAAGTCTTGGCCATCCTTCGGCCAATCAGTGGCCGAATCACCAGAGAATGCTCGCAGTAGTGCCTTTGCTGATTCGGAGTTGTCACACTCTAGCAGGTCCAGAGCGGCGTTGATCACAGCATTCAATTGCCATTGCCCCGAATGGGGAGGAGACCCCAGCGTCCACCATTTTATACAAACTTCTATTTTCAAAAAGGTCATTTCTGTGAATAATATTTATCTTAAGATAATTCAATAAAAAATGTATTTCCAGAAAGAAATCAACTCAGAAAAATCATTAAACCCTCGATATTATTTAGAATTTTACCATGGAGTGTGAGCGACTACAATTGTCTTGGGGGATGGGATTTTTAGATACAGAATATCCTAAGATTGAGACCGGAGAGACTGTACTGATTCGAGGTAGAAGATCCTCAAATGAAATTCTCATCAATCATATGATTTGTGAAGAATTATCCAAGCGACAGCCAGTTTATTGGATAGATGGTGGGATGAGACTAGATCCTTCCTTACTAATTCCTACCCTACTAAAAAAGAATGGAAAGATTACAAATTTAGACTATTTGTACGCAAGCAGAGGATTTACAGCTCACCAAATGCTAGAAATTATCAAACGCCTTGCGAGAGAAAAAGAAAATAAAAAAGGATTACATTGTGGGAAATTGATTATAATTTCAGATTTAGTCAATATGTTCATGGATGAACAAGTTAGTTCATCTGAAGGGAAATCTATGTTAAAAAAATCTTTATCTTACATCAAAGAAATAGCTATGGAATATAACTCAGCAGTAATATTAACCATTGGATTAAAACAAGAATCATTTCTTTCCCATCCCATGAGAGACATTTTAGAATCGGAAATCAAAGACTCTATTACTATCATATCTCAATCTAGAGAAATCATGGTTCTAAAATCTAAATCAACAGGTATTGTAGTAAATCCATTAATTACACAAAATTACATATCTGATTTACAGGAAGTGGATATCGATAACCAAGTGTCCAAAGTTGTTTGGACACATCCTCTTGAAAGTATATCATCTTCTGAAATACCAAAAGGGGATAAAAGCGCAAAAGTAGCACGTAGAGCTAAAGTATGATAATATTCAAAGTCAGGCTTTTGCCCTAATATTGAAGAACTTTCTAGCTCAATTTCAGATTTTAGTCTGATCCTGTCAGAGGGATTTTTCCTATCTTTTCCAACTACTACAAATCTAATTTTTTGTCCTGGAAACGTCTTATCTCCAATTTTAGCCTCTCTAAGAAGAGCTGCTGCAGTCAGATTCAATACTTTATTCTCACCTATGTTGTATTGAACTCGTCTCGCAATAATAAGTTCTGATATTGGAATCTCATTATTCCTAAGTCTGAGAATTTCTTGATGGAAAATATCTATCGATTTTCTAACACCTTTTTTAGGAAATCCTTCTCTTAATTTCTCAAGAACACTAGTTTGAATTTCTTTAATCCACTTACAAGTCGAATGCTGACGGAGTTCAACACCTCTTATTTTCCAACCTTTTTGCCCATATGCAAAATACTTATTCAGAGAACCAACACCTGTACTTTTATTTGGTACAAAGGCAATCCAATCGTAGATGTCTTCAAGTTCTATTGTGACTCCAGATTTAGATTCTATTCGAGACATAAGATTAGTTATCGATTTATCAAGCTCTTCGCTATTTCTTTGGCGAGAATCTACTAACCAGATAGAATCAACAATTGCATGTAGACACTCCCACCCATCTTCTTCAGCGTCGTTCATGGCATCTATTATCATTTTTCTAGACCAAGCACATATAGCCTCATGGCACTCTATTCGGCCAAATCTAGCATTCCTATACCCTGTGTATCCAAAACAAGTTACTAGCAACCATTTCAAAACATTTTGTCTCCTATCCCAACTATCATTCTTAGATTTTACTTGTGATTTGAGAAATTTCCTTCTTTGAATTATTGGCGCCACAACTCTACCTAAAAAACCATATCTCTTGGTGCAAGTATGAGTATAAATTTCAGGAACGAGAAGTTGTAGTCTTTTATTCGAATTTTGACGAGATTTAATCTCTTTCGACGCTTTTTCAGGATTGATTGGAAGAAATCCTATATGAAAATTATCTTCCTTAGATACCTCGCAACATCTACAATTCATAGTCTCGGGACTAATATTTCTAGTCGCAATAATACTCGGGAACAAACTTGCGAAGTCTAACTCATACACCTTTTGGTAAATACCAGGTTTAGGATCGAGGTAGAAGCCTCCTCTATCAGAAATTAACATTTGAGTACCAGTCTTAAAATCTTCAGGTCTATTCTTCTTCCAAGGCACTAATACCTCATCCTCCATTGACTGTTTTATTTGTACAGCAGAGATTATCGACCCAGGAGATAGTCTGGAAACATCTTGAGCAGGTATACAAGACATTTGAGAAAGTTCGCAGATTCCTTCTATACCCCCTTCTTTACCTATGAAAGAAGTACTCATATCGATATGTATTCTACCTTCCAATGCATGATAGGCATCTGACCTAATTATACGTCCGTAGCTTCTCGTTGTAACTGCTCTTCTTCGAACTTTGATGCCGTGCATATTTCTACCAATCTTCAATGATTGACCTTTATCAGAAGCTATCTCCATTAGGGTAGGAAAGTCGTAATTATCTCCTCCAAAAGTTACTATTACATCGGGATCTATTGTATTGACTAACTGCTCTATTTTTTCGATGAAATTATGCTGATTATCTTTGCAATCAAAAGTTACATCATAACTAATATTATCAGATTTCTTTCCTAAAATACCCATATCTGTTATTGTCACGCCATATATTTCCTTACTCAAATTTATATTTGATTGATTAGTCTTTGCATTAATCTCAATCATTACCAACTTTAGTGGAGGTATTTTTGATAGATTCTTATTTACATCCAAGGGTATAATATTGTCGCCAGAAATCCTGATTTTTCCAAAAGGAAATATTTTTTTACCTAATAGAAAACGTTGTGAAGGTTTGGAGTCTACAGAAAAAATCTCATATTTATCCCAATCACCAAGAGCAGAAATAACGTCAGCCACCTGCTTAATTTTCGAGGGCTTTGTAAGAGAAATGCGTAAAACCTCTGAAGGAAGATAATTTTCATAACTTGTCAGCCTATGTTCTCTTGAAAAATTCATATCTCCGTACAACATTTGATATTCTGTTTTTCTAAGTTTAGATTCAAGTTTTTTTAAATCATCTGAGTCCGCTTTGACATGTAAAAAAGAAGTCCACCCGATAAAGTGCTTAGTTACCTTACCACAATCTTCCTTTATCCATAAAACCATTTTTTCAGATATCTCATCTAGATAAGTATCGAGAATCCACCCCTCAACCATTCTTCTCTTCCGCCTCTTCTAATTTTGAAATTCTCAGACTGATATCAACAAGTGCGGCTAGTATAGCCGGTTCAAAAACATCTGAAGCTGGGAGCATTCCACAAGCAGATGAGCGGTTTCTTATAGATTTTAAAATACGATCAAATTCGTTCTTCTCGGATAATCGAAGGACTCTTCTGAAAAGGACCCAAGATTCAATTCTGCGCTCTATTCTATCCCTCCAAGTTGACACAGTCCTACCCATAGCATTGTAGATTATTTCGGCGGTATAATGAACTTTTCATACCATTAACCACGGAATTTAATTTTTGGTAAGTCTTGGTATACTTATTTCAGATTATTTGTATTCTTGCTGTGCTTCTGCAACGATTCGCTAGAGAAACAGTGCACATAGTGCAGGAAGAATCAAACAGCTTATTTTTTAATCCAACTATTTACTAGTTCAGACCCCAGCCTCCACCATTTAGAGTCCATACTCCTCGCTGTGAGAGGTTAAGACAGGTTTCTATCAATCATCGTATAATTCATCATCTTCAATCATGGTTTTATTGGCAAGCATTCCCTCAAGTTCATTTATTCTCGAGGACTGATTCCTAGACTGCAAAAATAGAGTAACAATAATTATTGTTCCAATTAGCAGGAATAATCCTACAACTAATGGATTACTAACCACATCAACAATGATTCCGAAACCGGTACTATCATCATCTTCTGAATCACAAATTCCATCCCCATCCGAATCATCTGGTACATCATTAGCATCAAGTTCATCTGAACCGCAAATGAATTCATCATTGTCAGTCCAACCATCACCATCATCATCAGGGTCTGCATTATTTCCGATACCATCTAAATCTGTATCAAACCATTCGGTAGAATCTAATGGGAATTGATCATAAATATCCAAATATCCGTCTCCATCATCGTCATCATCGGCATTATTGCCTATACCATCGCCATCCGTATCTGTGGTTTCATTGGCATCATTAGGGAAATCATCATTCGTATCTAGAACACCATCGTCATCGTTGTCAGTATCTGCGTTATCACCAACGCCATCACCATCAGTATCCATCCATTCAGTTGAATCTAATGGGAATGCATCAAATTGATCTGGTACATTGTCTCCATCATCATCAGTATCTGCATTATTTCCAATTCCATCATTATCTGTATCAAACCATTCAGTTGGGTCCAGAGGATGTGAGTCATTTGTATCATTATATCCATCGTTATCATCATCAATATCTTCAGATAAATTGGTATTACAATTAATGAATACCCAATCTGGCATTCCATCTCCATCAGTATCTATGATAGCACAGTCATCTAGAGGGAAATCGTCATTTGAGTCAGGATAACTGTCATTATCATCATCTTCATCTAGAGTGTTACAAATGCCATCTTCATCATAATCGGCGGGAGTTGATGTACCATTGAGAGGATCAGAATCTCCACATTCAATTTCTGTTATATCTGACCAACCATCACAATCATCATCTAAATCTGCATTATTACCAATTCCATCATTATCAGTATCATCCCACTCATTAGGATTCAATGGGAAGGCGTCTAAATCATCCAGATATCCATCATTATCATCATCAGTATCGATAATGTCAGGAATACCATCAGAATCAGTATCTACGTAACAGTCATTGATAGAAACTGAACCAATAGAAGTAGTTGAGGTACCAGATGGGCAAGAAGTTTGGTTTGTTGATGCTGATTGGTCTACATAATATCCAATTGAGGCTGAAATGCAACTAGTTTCTCCAGATTGTGGTTGGTATGACCCAAGTGCACACTCTGTCTGTGTAGGTGATGCAAAACCAGGAACATAATGCCCGGGAGATGCATCAAGACAATTGGCCTGCCCGGAATTAGGTTGGTATGTACCATAAGTACATCCAACTTGGAACCAAGAGGCGTTGTTAGGTACGAAATATCCAGGATCTGCAGGATTACAGGATGATTGACCAGTGATATTCTGGAAATATCCTGCAAGACATTCAATCTGACTAGCAGAACCTTCGTTTGGAACATGGTGTCCAGTTGAGGCTTGGATACAGTCACCTTGACTGAATGAACCATTCAATGGATTGTAAGTACCTGCCAAACATGGAGTTTGAGTGGATGAACCATTCAATGGAACATAATGTCCCGGTGTTGCAATTAAGCAGTTTGTTTGACCTGTCAATGGTTGGTAAGACCCTAATGGGCATGCAAGTGGAGAAGTAGCAGCAGTAGTATTTACGAAATATCCTGCAGGTGCGTCAATACAGGAAGACTGTCCTGTAGATGGTTGGTAAGTTCCTGGTGAACATGCTGTCTGTGCGGGAGAGGCGATGTTTGGCACATAATAGCCGGCAGAGGCATCGATACAGGAGGTCTGACCAGTGGATGGTTGGTAAGTCCCTGCCGTGCAAGAAATAGGACCTGTAGCACCGGTATAATAAACGTAATAGCCGGCAGCCGCATCTATACAAGAATCCTGACCAGTATTTGGCTGATAGGTGCCTAAGGCACATGCAGTCTGATTAGTTGACGCTGTACTACCTACATAGTGACCTGCAGAAGCATCAATACAGGAGGATTGACCAGTTGATGGTTGATAGGTCCCTGCTGCACAAGCTGTTTGCGTTACAGATCCTGTGCTAGGAACATAATATCCGGCTGATGCATCTATACAAGATGATTGACCAGTACTTGGTTGGTAAGTTCCTGTATCACAGGCAGTCTGATTAGTTGATGCTATACTTGGAACATAAGACCCAGCAGATGCATCAATGCATGATAATTGACCTGATAATGGTTGGTAAGTTCCTACTCCACAGGCAGTCTGATTAGTTGAGCCAGTAGTATCTACATAGTAACCAGCTGATGCATCTATACAGGATGTTTGTCCAGTCGACGGTTGGTAAGTTCCTGTCGCACAAGCGGTCTGAGTTGTCGAACCTGTCGTATCTACATAATGTCCAGCAGATGCATCAATGCAAGATGATTGACCAGTTGATGGTTGGTAAGTACCTACCGCACATGGCGTTTGTGAAGAAGATCCTGTACTACCAACATAGTAACCTGCATCTGCATCAATACAAGATGATTGACCAGTTGATGGTTGGTAAGTTCCTGCTGCACAAGCGGTTTGGGTCGCAGATCCTGTGCTAGGGACATAATATCCTGCCGATGCATCTGTGCAGGCAGAAGAACTGGTTGAAGCAGTATTGGGATTGTATGTACCTGCAGAACAAGCGGTCTGAGTTGTCGAACCTGTCGTATCTACGTAGTAACCAGCAGATGCGTCAATGCAAGATGATTGACCAGTGCTTGGTTGGTAAGTTCCTACAGCACATTCGGTCTGAGAAGTTGAGGCTGTGCTAGGAACATAATATCCAGCCGATGCATCGGTGCAGGATGTTTGGCCTGTAGATGGTTGATAGGTTCCTGCTGCACAAGCAGTTTGAGTTGTTGAAGCGGTTGTATCAACATAGTAACCTGCAGATGCGTCAATGCAAGATGATTGACCAGTTGATGGTTGATAGGTTCCTGCTGCACAAGGTGTTTGTGAAGCAGAACCAGCACTACCTACGTAGTAACCTGCAGATGCGTCAATGCAAGATGATTGACCAGTGCTTGGTTGGTAAGTTCCTACAGCACATTCTGTCTGAGAAGTTGAACCTGTATTGTCAACATAGTAGCCTGCTGATGAATCAATGCAGGATGTTTGGCCTGTAGATGGTTGATAGGTTCCTGCTGCACAAGCGGTTTGGGTCGCAGATCCTGTGCTAGGAACATAATATCCTGCCGATGCATCGGTGCAGGATGTTTGACCTGTTGATGGTTGATAGGTTCCTGCTGCACAAGGTGTTTGTGAAGCAGAACCAGCACTACCTACGTAGAAACCTGCAGATGCATCTGTGCAAGCAGAAGAACTGCTCGAGGCAGTATTAGGGTTGTATGTACCTGCAGAACAAGCTGTTTGAGTTGTGGAAGCAGTAGTATCAACATAGTAACCAGCAGAAGCGTCAATACAAGATGATTGACCAGTGCTTGGTTGGTAAGTTCCTACTGCACAAGCAGTTTGAGTTGTTGAAGCAGTACTAGGAACATAATATCCTGCAAATGCATCTATACAACTAGACTGACCAGAGGAATCTTGGTAAGTTCCAAGAATACATGCAGTTTGAGAAGTTGAAGCAGTACTAGGGACATAATATCCAGCAGAGGCATCTGTACAAGATAATTGAGCGGATGAAGGCTGGTAAGTTCCTACTGCACAGGCAGTTTGAGTTGTGGAAGCTACACTATCTACATAGTAGCCTGCAGAAGCATCTGTACAAGATGATTGACCAGTATTAGGTTGGTAAGTTCCTGCTACACAAGCTGTTTGAGTTGTAGAAGCTGTATTACCTACATAATAGCCTGCTGATGCATCAATGCAGGAAGATTGACCTGTACTAGGTTGGTAAGTTCCTGCTGTACAAGTCCACTGAGTTGTAGAAGCAGTAAGATCAACATAGTAACCTGCAGAAGCGTCAATGCAAGATGTCTGTCCAGCAGTTGGCTGATAGGTGCCTAATGAACAAGCTATCTGAGATGCAGAACCAGAACTGGAAGTGTAGTATCCTGCATCTACATCGATACAAACACTAGAACTAGTTGACGCTGTATTAGGATTATACGTTCCGGCAGGGCAAGCTGTTTGAGATATTGAAGCTGTACTGTCTACATAATATCCGGCATCGGCATCATCACAAGACCCCTGCCCAGTTAACGACTGATAGAACCCTACAGGGCATTCATTCTGGAACATACCACCTGCGCTTGCATAGTATCCTGCTGAAGCGTCGATACAGACATAGCGCCCGTAGGAGCCAGCTGGACAACTGATTGAGCGAGCAGGATTGTCTAGAAAATCATCATTTGAATCAATAACTCCATCGCCATCCGAGTCTGTATCAAGTGTTACAGTTTTGCTAGCTGGCAAGCTAATCTCAACTGGCGTAGTTCTGTCAATGGTGGTGCCATCAGTGAGCTGGCCGTAGTTATTCCGACCCCAGCAGTAAAGAGAGTCATCATCGAGAATTGCACAGGTTGTGAATCCTCCTGCTTCTACTGTAGATGCTGTCAGCCCACTGGGCAGGCTTACTGCAACCGGAGTTGACCTATCCGTAGTAGTACCATCGCCCAGCTGGCCAAAAGAATTGTCTCCCCAGCAGTAGAGGGAGTGGTCATCGAGGACTGCACAAGCATGTCTATCTGCTGCAGTAATGGCAACAGCAGTCCGACCTGCACCGAGATTAACCCATTGTGGAGTTGATGCTCCTGTACCGCTACCTGTACCGAGTCGCCCGTATGAATTGGATCCCCAACAGTATAGGGAGGAATTATCGAGTATTGCGCAGGTGAATTCGTTTCCTATAGATATCTCTGAAGGGCTACTCCCACTGGGCAGGCTTACCGCAACCGGAGTCGATCTGTCCGTAGTACTACCATCGCCCAGCTGGCCTTTGTTGTTTTGTCCCCAGCAATAAAGGGAGTCGTCATCGAGAATTGCGCAGGTATGATATGTACCTGCAAAAATCTCTTTAGCATATCTGCCGCTAGGCATATTTACTGCCACAGGAGAATCCTGAGTTGATGTTCCTCCATAGCCCAGTTCGCCATTAGAGTTACCGCCCCAGCAATAAAGAGAGTTGTTGTCGAGAATGGCACAGGTGTGGTAGTTCCCGGTGGCAACTGCGACAGTGGTTCTGCCACTTGGCAGGTCTGGTTCCACCGGAGAGTTTCGTTGGACTCCTAATGACCCGTCTCCTACTGCTCCATTGCTGTTGCTACCCCAGCAGTAGAGAGAGTAGTCATCGAGGACTGCACAAGTCTGATGAGAACCCGCCTCGATTTGTATGGCAGTACGTCCGATAGGCAGGTTCGGTAGCACCAGTGTGTCACTATTACTAGAGTTCCCGTCCCCTAATGTTCCCCCGTGACCCTTGCCCCAGCAATACAGTGTATCATCGGCAGTAATGACGCAGATGTGTCCATCCCCCACAGTTAAGGGCGAGATAGCATTAATATGAGTATCAAAAATATTCAGAATGCCATCTTCATCCAAGTCACGCTCTGAGACAGCTGCTAAGTTCCCACTCAGATTGACAAAGACAGGAGTGGTCTCTTCGGTATTTGAACCTGAACCGAAGAACCCTATACCTAACTGACCATCTTCATTTTCACCCCAGCATTGTACAGATAGATTATCAAGAATCGCACATGTGTGGTGGCTTCCAGCAGAAACTGCCACAGCAGTACGCGAACTAGGTAAACTTACCAAAACAGGAGTCCAACTATCAGAATATGATCCTCGACCGAGTTCGCCATTCCTGCCATATCCCCAACATTTGAGAGAATTATCATCAAGAATAGCACAGGAGTGAGTATTTCCAAGAGAAATCGTAATTGCTGTCCTTCCTGTACCTAAATCAACACTAACAGGAGTGCTAGTTTCGGAAGTAGAACCATCACCCAGATTCCCATAGGCATTGTTACCCCAGCACTTCAGAGAACCATTATCAAGAATTGCACATGTATGATAATTACCTGCAGAAATCGCCACTGCATATCTTCCTAAGCCAAGATCAACATTGACAGGAGTGCTACTACTTGTAGTGGTTCCGTCACCTAGTTTACCGGCAGCATTAGAACCCCAACAGTACAATGATGCGTTGTCAAGTATTGCACAAGTATGGTAGTGTCCTGCAGCTACTGCTACAGCAGTGCGACCCGTGCCGATATCAACAGTCACAGGACTACTTGTTGATGCTGATGTGGTTGTACCATCACCTAGCTGTCCGAATCCGTTACTTCCCCAGCATATTAGGGATGCATCATCGAGTATTGCGCAGGCATAATCAAATCCAGCAGTTATTGCAACGGCAATACGACCTGAACCTATATTGATTGTTGTACCGCTACTACCTCCATTATTTTGACCCCAACACTTTACTGAGCCGTCGTCTAATATAGAACAGGAGTTATAGTATCCGACAGCAGTTGCTACTGCAGACAACCCTGTTCCTAGATCAGCGGCTGTAGGGTTAGAACGATCAGACCCAGTTCCTAACTTACTACCACTGTTCGAACCCCAACACTGTAATGAAGCATTTTCTAAAATTGCACAGGTAGAATCTCCTCTAGCTGAGAGCGAGGCATCAGTAAACACAGAACCAGATTGGAATCCAGAAACTGTCCTATCAGTATCAACTTCATCACATATACCATCGGAGTCGGCATCAGCAGGTATTGATGTCAAATCCACTGGGTCTGTGCTACATGCTAATTCGTCTGTATCTGTCCATCCATCTCCGTCATCATCTGTATCGGCATTATTACCAATACCATCTCCATCAGTGTCAGTATCTTCACTGGAGTCGAGTGGGAATGGATCGTCAGCGTCTGGAGTACCGTCTCCGTCATCATCTGTATCGGCGTTATTACCAATACCATCTCCATCAGTGTCAGTATCTTCACTGGAGTCGAGTGGGAAAGAATCGTCAGCGTCCGGAGTACCATCTCCATCATCGTCTGTATCAACTTCATCGCATATACCATCGGAGTCTGCATCAGCAGGAATAGATGTCGAATCCACTGGGTCTGTGCTACATGCTAATTCGTCTGTATCTGTCCAGCTGTCGCCGTCATCATCTGTATCGGCATTATTACCAATACCATCTCCATCAGTGTCAGTATCTTCACTGGAGTCGAGTGGGAAAGGGTCGTCAACATCCAGAGTGCCATCTCCGTCTGTATCATCATCGAAAGGGTCTGAGATACCGTCACCGTCTAAGTCTGCACCTGGAGCTCCAATCATTCTTGTTGAGATTGGACCTTCTCCCAAACCTGTCATTACCGACGATACTCGATAGTACGAGAGTGCGGTAGAAGATGCACTGGTGTCAGTATAGGATAGACTACTGGATGGAACACTTGAGTAGAAACTTTCATTGCCCGGGGAATCACCCTTGTAAATTATGTATTCACTAACAGCAGGACCTGAGGACGGAGCATTCCATGAAAGTACTAAATCAGTACTTGTGGCTGAAATGGACGGACTAAGCATTCCCTGTGGCTCTACGGCAGTTATTCCTCTACACCTCCATCCATCAATAGGAGTAAGGTCAATTTTGTTAACCTCAGTCATTGTCTTAGTATCCCATACAATAATGCTGTTGTCACCCCATTCGGAGATATACATTCGATTGTTCAGTTCAAACAGTCCGTTTGTCGAGCCATAACCGCTGTCATAGCGAGTAGTCACACCTGTCTGTAAGTCTACGTGAGTGAAACCTGCGTTCACTTGGAATACCCCCATGTAGACCTCCGAATCATCCGAATTCAAATCTATCTGAGCTCTTTTAGTATCTGCTGAATAGGTTGCGTTAACTGAAAGTCCGGATGTCTGAAAGACCTGTATTATTTCCTCATCATAGCCAATAACTCCAAACGAGCCATCTGAAGATATGTCGACATCGAATGGAGAGTATATCCCCGTTGACATATTACCTGCATTCGTCATGCTAGAAAGAGAATAGGTTTGTAGGATGCTTTCGGCCTTGTTAGTGACGTAGGCAGTGGTTCCTGTTGGGTTAACATCTACTGCATAATTCTCCCAGTTTGAATGATAATTTAGAGATACATTTCCAGTTATTACCTGATTGCTAATATCTATCAGGTAAAGTTGTGAAGAAGTCACTACTAAAAGGTCACCATTAAAAACTGGAGCAAGAGAGCCTACTGACGTATAACCAGTTAATTGATATGAATTCAGGAGAGCACCGGTCCAAGTATCATAGGCGCTAATAATCGAGTTTGCGAAAGTATTTCCATCGTTATAAGAACCAGCGGCGACAAACAGAATTCTACCATCTGCCGAGATGGCGACATCATTACCAAATGTCCCTTTATATTGTGATCTGAAGAGTAAATCACCGCTCGAGGAATCTAGAGACATCACATGATTTCGATATTCTGCAGCACAATATACCTGTTCCGCATGGTCACGATGTCTGTACTCAAGGAATGTCAAGCCCCAAGAGTGGAGGGTATTAGTGGAATCGCTACTGCTAGATGCGTGTAAAGTCCAGCCTCCAAGTGAGGACTGTCCCTTGAGTTGATAGAGTGCCTCTGAAGGGTAATCATCATAACCAAAAATTGAGTCAAATCCTGATTCCCAATGAAACGTCTCGTTGGCAACTTGGATCTCATCAAAAATTGAAATCATTTGACCAGCCGGGGTTTCAAGAGTCAAATTTAGTTTAGCTGGAACGATCGGATGAGAAACGTTTACATGTACATATAAATCAGAAATTCTGACATTTTCCGTTATTGAAATAGAATCTTGTAAAGGTGAGTCGGTGTTAAAAGTTGACCCCACATTATTAATTTCAGTAAGTGTACTTTCAAATCCATTTATCATCGATGAAAATGCTCCATTTGGATTTATCACTTTGACAGTATGAACACCTTTAGATAATGGCTGAATCGTAGCTTGGATAGTTTTCGCATCAACTACTGTGATACTGGATATTTGTGTAGAACCAAAATTTGTAGTCAGTCCATCAATTAGATAATCTCCTGTTATGATTACTTCTGTAGAACTAGTATAATCTCCAAAGTTGGGAGATATTGAATTGATAATCGGATCAAGTGGTGTGCCAGTATATGTGAATACATTCGAAATAGTAACTTGCGGAGTTATACCATCTGAATTTTCAGGGTTGTATATTTTCATATCTGAGTAACCAGGAATATTTGCTGGTACTAATACTGTCAATGAACTTGCATTATTCCAGATTACTTCACTTGAATTGTACGCACCAAACATGACCGTGGCTCCTGATTCAAAGTTTGAACCTAGAACTTCAATATTATAACCACCTTCAACTGAACCAAAGCTGGGACTTATAGAAGAGATACTAGGATGGTTAATGTAAGTCACAGTCAAGTCATAGTTACCATATCGGCCGATTGGAATAGTATCTTGATACCTGTATGACTTAACAAAATAAATTCCATCAGCAGGTGCAGTAAATTGTATTGCAGATGAAATGACATCATTAGTAGCATCATCATTAGTGGCTAACAAGGTACTACCGTCTGTATCATAGATTTGCAAAATTGTATTTGCGCCATTAGCTAAATTACGAGTTTTGATTAACCATTCATCACCTGATGTCGCATTGAATTTTGACCAATCATAATCTCCTGCGGGATAGAAAGTATGACTGTACAATGACCCATCGGTTTCAATCCAAGTAGCTGTTAACGAAGAATCATCAGACTCTAATGAATCCTCTTTATAGTCGATATCGTGATCTAATAAAATTTGCTGGAAATCTGTAGCATAATTAGGATATAGGATATTCCAGTAGTCATAAAAAGTTTCCAATGTTATTCTTGTATCATTGACTGAAGAAGAACTTGTCTCGTTATCTTTCAATGCAATGAATACATTCCAAACCATCTGATCACCAACAAGGCTTGGCAAAGATATTGAATCATCATCAACACCTGTAGAACCATCCAGTGTATTGGTATTATCAATTAAATCAAACATAACATGACCAACAGTTGCCTCATTTCCTGCATCCATCGCCGTGAAAGTGGAACCAGAATATCCAGCAATAATATCGGTATTAGTAGCCATTGAAAAACCCCAGAATCTTAAATTTACACCAGTAGTTTCGATATAAATTAATGGCTTTTCAAGCCCCATATATTGCCTAATAGCACCTGCAAAATATGTACCTACACCTTCAGTAAAGCCTAGACGTAAATCATACGTACCTGTAAGAGAATGACTTCCATAAAAACTCGGATTTGCTGAATATACTAGATGTATATAATGGCCGATTTCATGTAAGATAACTACATCGTCATAGGAATCATCATCATCTGTATGTCCGCATAAGTATACATTTCCTTGTAAATCATAAAATTTATACCCTGAAGAACCAGCTCCTGATGTCCAGTAAAGAGTTAGATCCATCGGCGCTACTTGACTAGTTAGATTTTCCATATAAGATTCAGAATACTCAGACATATCGAATATATTGAACGCACCTGCAACATCACTTGAATTTGCTCTAACCGGAGAGGAAGTGAAATCGATATTAGTTCCAGGCACCACGTTTGAAAATATCTGTGAAGTTAAAGTATATACAGTACCACCAGTAGAGGGTGTTCTCGTGACTGAATGATTGAATAATCCAGGATTTTGTATAGAAGTACTTTTGACCCTAGCATAGATATCTGAGGGACTAGTTAAAGAAATACTAGCACTAAATTGCCCCAGATTATTTGTGTAGGTATTGGCTAGAACCGCACCGGTCGAATTATCGATAATCTCTACATCTGCACCTCTAATTGGTAAGTATGGATTCACACCAGTAAACCCTGTCTCATCGAATTCTCTATCTTCATATTGGAATGTCCCTGTAACATAATCAGAGTTGTTAGTACCATAGATATTCAGCCCCCAAGAGTTCAAAGTTCCAGAATCTCCAGGAACCATATCACGAACCTTCAATGTCCAGTCACCATCCGAATACTCTCCCCAATGATGAACTGAGGAAAATTTCCAATTTATATCGTCTAAACCATTCCCATCATGATAATTCCTAGCAAGCCATGACTCAGTACCCGAAGGCGAGACTAGAACAATGTCGAGATTACTACGATTTGTATGAGAAATATCCACGTCGATTTCGACCGATTCTATACTATTCACTCCTCCAGATACAGTAATCGTAGACTCGGTCCAATCAGAGCCATAAGTAGCGGAAACCAAACAAGATATTTGATATGTGGCAACTGAGTGACCTAGACATCCATCGCCGTACGAGTCATAAATTTGTAAAGTGTATGTACCAGCAGCAGTATATGTTCCAAGTTGTGTTATATTCCCATATCTTAAACTATTATTATATGACTGATAACGGTTACTTATGAGGCCCGGAATATTAGTAAATGTACCGTGAGAAAAAATTTCCTGAGCACCCGATGGGTCTGTCAGTTTAACACCAACTTCATTTGCGTAGACATCCGGTAATCGTAAGGCCAATTCGAGAGTCTCCCCCGCTGGCAGAGCGAACGTGCATTCCTCATCCTTGTATCCATCAGAATCCGAGTCTGTAGATGAGGAAGTTGTGGCCATAGAGCAAAGAGAAGTTGGATCTACTACTGCAGATGATGGTGATACTGGACCATAGGTACTAGCTATCTCGGTACCGACAGTCGTCCAAGTCAGAGCCATATCTACGGCAGCTCCGGCGTCTATCACTCCGAAACCGTACTTCTCGGAAACATCGTGCCCGGCCCCGTTGATCACCCAAGAGGTATCTGTAGCATCATTCTTACGAGCAGAGTTGACTAGAATATGCTGAACATCTCTCCAAGTAAGATTTTCATTGGCTTCGAGCATCAGCGCGATGATACCAGAGACGAGGGGTGTGGCAGCTGAGGTGCCATCCATAGTGTCTATAGTGTCGCCAGATGAGTAACCATCAGATCCTGTTCTGTCTGTCGTTGTTAGTCGAGGCTGGCCGTACTCACCTGCGTATGCTGCAACAAGAATGTTAGTCCCTGGTTCTGAATAATACGTCTGTTTACCCGCATCAGTTAATGCTGAAACCGCGATGGTATAACGAGAATTTGCTAAATCTCCACTATTAGAATTCGAGCCCTCTCTCAGACCATTGCCGGCTGCAAACACAATTATGTTCCCTAATCCACCTCTACCGTTTTGTACATCATCTTCTAATGCAGCAAGTGTTAATGGTCCGGGAGATGGTCCGACAAACTGCGAGTAATAATAAACAGGGCCCCAAGAATTTGAATAGATATCTATGATGTCATTATAGTATGAAAGAACTTCACCTCGTCGTTGATCATTGAATGGCACACAACCACTAGTTCCAAGTGGAATTTTCTGCGCCGAAAGGTTTGCTCCAAAAGCAGCTCCTGTGACATCTAGGTTGTTGTTACCGGTAGCCGCAGCAATACCTGCTACAGCAGTCCCATGATTATCCACTGAAGATCGAGGGCTAGGGTCGAAATCTAAGTCGCACCAGTCATACGATACAGCAGAGTTCCAGTTGGTACTCAAATCCGGATGATTAGCCTGCACGCCGTTATCTATGATTGATATCTCAACGCCGGACCCATTGAAGTTGTCCCAAACCCCAGTAATATTGACATCTTCACCAACAACAGCATTACCGCCGTGTTGTGCCGTATTATCAAGATGCCACTGATCAGGATACAGAGGGTCGTTAGGTGTAAAATCCGGCTGCGCCTGAATTGCTACAAGTGGATAGAAAGTCTCTATTTCACCAATTTCCATTGCATATTCAAGGGAGTTAAGAGCCAATGAAGAATCATCGAAACTCCAGATGTAGGAGCCCTGAAGGAGCAATGCAGACTTAGAGTAGTCTGGCTCAGCCGAACTATAGACATGCATATCAATTGGCATTTCAGTGACTACGGTCCAGTCTATCGTCTCACTGAGCTGTTGCTCATCATACTGACTCATATCGCTGACTCTGGAAAATGCATTCTGAACTGCTACTGAGTAAGTTTCTACAATACTATTAGTCTCTGATTCAATCTGGCAATTTGATGAAACATCTTCGTACTGTTGAGGGCAGTCATTAGATTCTGAGTTGGTATTTTCTGCAGATATATCAATTTCAGAAACGGGTGGTGAAGCACATTCATTTTCAATTGCTTCAGCCATACTAAACTCATACTTACACCTAGGCTCATACATCGCCTCATTTGTCAATGTTAATTGCTCTCGGAAATAATATCCCTCAATAGTAGTTGCAGTGACAACTAAAATTACCTCAAACTGATCATCATAGTTGTTTAGAGACACACTAAAGTCGACCGGCACATTAGCGAATATTTTGAAAGTCTCACCATTAGATATCTCTGATTGGAATAGTACATTAGACTCAATCTCCATCAATAACTCTGCATCGAAAAGAGAAGATAATTCAAGATTGAAACTCTTTTCATCAAAATTCTCCAAACTTATCGATAAAGGAGAGTGATGATGATCATGTGGGCTTAAGGCGGATTCTGTTGATTCAATCTCAAAAAAAGGATCTGCTCCGAGTGCGGCAATTTGCATTAATAACAAAAATACAAGACCAAATGATACTGAGGCTTTCCTCATCATATCTCACCCTGTAATCATTAAGAGATAATGTTTGCTAATCTCTTGGCTAATCCTTGTCTATACCATGGTCAACAGTTGGCCTAACCTCGGCCGACTATACTTATCCCAACTTAATTAGGGAAGGTTCGCAAACCCCAGCGTCCACCATTAGTCGCTTTCTTGCTGCGCTTTTGCGGCTGTTCTCTTGAGGAACGGTGCATACAATGCAGGAAGAATCAGAAGACTTGATAGCAA
>Ga0181593_10001760_pt1 | contig 19789 bp, 18 predicted proteins | sample 071ome_19_FD_133756 | JGI IMG/M metagenome (GOLD analysis project Ga0181593, IMG submission 133756) | Coastal salt marsh microbial communities from the Groves Creek Marsh, Skidaway Island, Georgia - 071413AT metaG (megahit assembly) | ecosystem: Environmental > Aquatic > Marine > Intertidal...
CTGCCCCCATGCTGCCTCGCCACCGGGATATCGGAGCACCCAGTAAAACGCCACGCCCCAAAACAGTAATCCCGGCATCATAATCATTAAAATCGGAGGGCTGAAAAATTCCACCAGGATGATCAGGAGTAACAGCAACAGGAGGTAAGCCAGTCGGGAAAAAGCACTTTTGAGGCCTGCCAGTGCAGACCATTCCCAGGTCGCCGCACTTAAAATCAGCAGGAGGAAGAGACCGAACCCTTGGGCAGGCAACCTGAATATCGCCGCCAGAACGACGACAACGAGGACAACGGCGGTCAGGATCCGTTGCTGCAACACCCCTAACCTGCCTCTACCTGATCGCTGACTTTACCAAAGCGCCGCTGTCTGCCGGCAAAGTCAGCCAATGCCTCGTCCAGTTCCTTTTCATTGAAATCCGGCCAGTAGGTATCGGTGAAGTAAAGTTCGGTATATGCCAATTGCCACAGCAGGAAGTTACTGATTCGCTGCTCCCCGCCTGTTCGAATGCAGAGGTCGGGCATAGGCAGTTCACCAATGGCGATTTCCTGCATCATGAGATGTTCATTGATATCAGTCGCCTGCAACTCACCAGCCTGGACTCTGGCTGCCAGACGGCTGGCGGCATTGGCAATATCCCATTGCCCGCCATAATCTGCAGCCACCACGACAATCATGCCGGTGTTGCCTGCTGTCAGCTCCTCGGCCTGGTCCATCAGTGCCAGCATTTTCGGCGTGAAGCGCTCACGGCTTCCAATGAACCTTATTCTGATATTCTGCTTGTGAAGCTTGCTGATTTCATTTTTCTGCAGCACATTCAGAAACAGGGCCATGAGTGAATTGACTTCCTTTTTAGGCCTTTGCCAGTTTTCACTGCTGAAGACAAAGAGAGTCAGGACCTCGATGCCGCGTTTCTGGCAAAGGTCCACCATGGTGCGGGCAGCCACCGCACCGGCCCGATGGCCTGATACCCCATTGCGGCTGTGCTGTTTGGACCAGCGATTATTGCCATCCATAATCACTGCGATATGCCTGGGCAAAACCTGGCGTTGGGATGCGGTCCCTGTGGCAGATCGTTTTGTGGGAGTCATACTGTCGTGCTGCAAAAAAAATCAGATTTTCAGCAGATCAGCTTCCTTCTCAACATACTTGGCATCGATCTTCTCGATGTAAGAGTCGGTCAGTTTCTGGATATTCTGCTCTGCCTTGCGTTCTTCATCTTCACTGATCGCTTTTTCCTTGAGAAGTTCCTTGGTATGGCTGTTGGCATCACGACGAATGTTACGCACGGCAATACGTGCGTTTTCTGCTTCCTGCTTGGCCTGCTTGGTGTATTCCTTGCGGGTTTCCTCAGTCAGCATGGGCATGGGGATGCGAATTACATCGCCATTATTCGAGGGATTAAGGCCCAGATCAGATTTCATAATGGCCTTTTCAACATCGCCCAGCATTTTCTTTTCCCAGGGTGTTACCGCAATGGTACGCGCATCTTCCACGGTGATATTGGCCACCTGCTGGATAGGTGTGTCGGAGCCGTAATACGACACCATAATACTGTCCAGCAAGCCCGGATGTGCACGCCCTGTGCGAATTTTGTTAAACGCGGTATCAAGACTGTGCAGAGTTTTTTCCATACGCTCGCCAGCGTCAGCAATAATTTCATCAATCATTGTCATTATCCCCTTTTAATCAAGGTGCCTTCATCCTTCCCTACGATGATGTTGAACAATGCTTCCGGCTTGTTCATATTGAAGACCCTGACCGGCAGGTCATGGTCGCGGCTTAGACAGATGGCGGTCAGGTCCATGACGCCCAGTTTCTTGTCCAGCACCTCATCGAAGGTCAGGCTGTCGAATTTTTCTGCGTCCGGATGTTTGACCGGATCTGCAGAATAGACCCCGTCAACCTTGGTGGCTTTCAGCACCAGGTCGGCATCAATTTCAATGCCTCTCAAACAGGCGGAGGAGTCGGTAGTAAAAAATGGATTGCCGGTACCGGCCGAGAAAATCACGACATCGCCGTCTTTCAGATGCCTGATCGCAGTACGCCGGTCATAGTGTTCTACCACGCCGGTCATGGGAATTGCCGACATTACCCGGGTGGCGATACCAGCCCTTTCTAGTGCATCACGCATGGCCAGCGCATTCATCACGGTAGCCAGCATGCCCATATGGTCGCCGGTCACCCGGTCCAGACCTGCCGCACTCAGAGCAGCTCCCCGAAACAGGTTGCCGCCACCAATCACCAGCCCGACCTGAACACCCAGATCCACCAACTGGCCAATTTCGGCAGCCATGCGATCCAGGACTTTGGGGTCGATACCAAAATCGGCATTACCGGTAAGCGCTTCACCACTAAGCTTCAACAGAATCCTGTCATACTTGCGGATTTTTGTAGCCATGTGATGAAGCTCCTGTTTTTCCGGTTATAACGTCAGTTCAGACCTCTGGCAGACTCAGCCCTTGTTCAGCTGGGCTGCCACTTCTGCTGCAAAGTCTTCTTCTTTTTTCTCGATCCCTTCACCCACTTCATAACGGACGAAGCTGAGAACGTCGGCACCAGCGTCTTTTACCAGTTTGCCGACTTTCACATCGGGATCCTTGACGAAGGCCTGCTCCATCAGACTGACTTCCTCAACAAACTTGCGCAAACGACCAGAGACCATTTTCTCGACGATGTCAGCAGGTTTGCCGCTTTCTGCAGCCTGGGCAGTGTAGATTTCACTTTCCTTGGCCAGCACTTCTGCCGGTACATCTTCTGCAGACACCACCATCGGGTTTACTGCAGCTATATGCATGGCGACCTCGCGGGCAAGATCTTCGTCGCCACCGCGCAGGGCAACCAGCACGGCAATCTTGCTGCCGGCATGAACGTAGGCACCAACAGTGGCACCTTCGCCGCCCACCAGGACAGCGCGACGGACAGTGATGTTTTCACCAATTTTCTGCACCAGCTCCTGACGGGTCTGTTCAAGACCGGCAGCCAGCAAGGCATCAATATTGGTATCTTTCTTGGAGAATACTGTCTCCAGGACAAATTCTGCAAAATTCACAAAGTCTTCGTGCTTGGCAGCAAAGTCAGTTTCGCTGTTTACTTCGACCAGCACGCCATAACTGCCATCTTCGGCAATTTTGGTCAGAACCAGACCTTCAGCCGCAGTACGACCGGCTTTTTTTGCAGCCTTCAGGCCGCTTTCCTTGCGCAGATCCTCAATGGCCTTTTCGATATCACCATCAGCTGCCTGGAGGGCTTTTTTGCAATCCATCATGCCAAGCCCGGTGCGCTCTCTTAATTCCTTAACTAGTGAAGATGTAATTTCCGCCATGTCTGGCCTCCCAAAAAAATTCTGTTTCTGCAAATCTTCCGGCCGGGGATTGCCAGGCCGGAAGATTCCTTAGAGATGCTGGCTAAGCTGCTTATTCAGCTTTCGGTTTAGCTTTTGCTTTTGCCTTGGCTTTTGGTTCAGCTTTGGCTTTTGGAGCAGCTTTGGCTTTTGCCTTGGCTTTAGGGGCTGGCTTTTCTTCAGCGGCACCCTCTTCCTTGGCTGCATCAGCAGCTGCGGCCGGCTCTTCAGCAGGCGCTTCTACTTTTGCCTTCGCCTTGGCCTTGGCTTTTACCTTGATTTTGGGTTCAGCTGACTGCTCTTTATCATCATCCACTTCAACGAATTCGCCTTTTTTGGATTCTTCGGCCTGGACAGCCTTGCCATTGCCTTCAACGCAGGCATCAGCCATGGCGGCAACGTAAAGCTGGATGGCACGAATGGCATCATCGTTGCCCGGAATGATGACATCAATACCGTCAGGGTCGCTGTTGGTATCTACTATGCCGATAACAGGGATACCCAGTTTGTTGGCTTCGGATACCGCGATGCGCTCATGATCGACATCGATAACAAACAGGGCGTCAGGAAGGCCGCCCATATCCTTGATACCACCGATACTTTTTTCCAGCTTTTCCTGCTCGCGGGTACGCATCAGGGCTTCTTTCTTGGTCAGCTTGGCAAAGGTACCGTCAGTGGACTGGGTTTCCAGGTCTTTCAGCTTCTTGATGGAAGCGCGGATGGTTTTATAGTTGGTCAGCATGCCGCCCAGCCAACGCTGGTCAACATAAGGCATGCCAGCACGGGCTGCTTCTGCCTTGATAATCTTGCTCGCTGCACGTTTGGTGCCGACAAACAGTACTTTCTGTTTGCGCTCTGCCATGGTTTTTACCTGGCCAAGAGCCTGGTTCAATGCTGGCAGGGTGTGTTCGAGGTTGATGATATGGATTTTATTGCGAGCCCCGAAAATATACTGATTCATTTTGGGGTTCCAGTAGCGGCATTGGTGTCCGAAATGCACACCCGCCTGCAACATGTCTTTCATGCTTACAGAGGTCATATAATGTCCTTGGGTTAGGCCTCCATACATCCTTCAAGTCCAACCTGCAACCTGTTGATATATAACAGATTTGTGGCACCCGGCCTGAAGTGTCAATGTATGTGCGACAATTTAAGTTTAGTGTGTTTGGCAGGCTATTCCTGCAACGTTGTCCTGCCCTGTGGGCAAAACGAGCGGCTTTATACCACAAACCTTGGCCCACTTAAAGATTTTCTTGATATTTCGGGCGCTTAGCACCCCACAGCAACGCCGCATGTTCTGGCTAATTCCCAACCATTTTCCCCTTTGCCAATTCCTTTGCCTGCCTACATGAAATAGAATAGCCGGCCTTGTTTCACCTCTGATTTTCCACGCATGGCAGTAACAATCAAAACCCCTGACGATATCGCACACATGCGCGAGGCCGGCCGCCTTGCTGCAGAAGTTCTTGAAATGATCGAGCCCCACGTGGTTCCTGGCATCAGCACCGGCGAACTTGACCGGATTTGTCATGACTATATTGTCAATGTGCAGAATGCCATCCCTGCCCCACTGAACTACAACGGCTTCCCCAAATCCATCTGCACCTCGCCCAACTACGTGATCTGTCACGGCATACCCAGTGACACACAGATCCTGAAAAGCGGCGATATCATCAATATCGATATTACTGTCATTAAAGATGGCTTCCATGGCGATACCAGTAAAATGTTCCTGGTGGGTGATGTAGCACCCCACGCGGCCAAACTGGTCCAGGTAACCCAGGAATGCCTTTACATGGCCATCGACATTGTCAAACCGGGCATTACTCTTGGCGACATCGGCCACATCATTCAGCGGCATGCAGAAGCCAATCACTATTCAGTTGTGCGTGAATACTGCGGACATGGCATCGGACGGATATTCCATGAGGAACCGCAAGTCCTGCATTATGGACAGCCCAACACCGGGCTGCGAATTGAGGAAGGCATGACCTTCACCATTGAGCCCATGATCAATGCAGGGACCCGCCACACCAAGCTTTCACGCAAGGATGGCTGGACCGTGACAACCCGGGATCGTCGACTGTCAGCCCAGTGGGAACATACCCTGGCAGTAACCGCTGACGGCTGTGAAATTCTGACCAGACGTAAAGAAGAGACCTTGTAAGCCCTGACGCATGCGACAAACCTCCCTGACACGAGTCCGAAAAAAGCTTTTTGACAAACCAGCTTTCCTTGCAGCTCTGCAACAGAGCAAATCCCCCATTTCCTGCTACAAGGATGCTGTGCGACAAGCCCGGGAGATCCTTGACCAGCGCTTTAGGGAAAAAGCCGTCATCGAAAGCATCATTCATGACCAGGCCTGGTTTGTTGACCAACTCCTGTCCACCGCCTGGGAACAGTATGAGTGGAAGGAGGCTGACGACATCAGTCTCATCGCTGTCGGAGGCTATGGCCGGGGCGAACTGCACCCCTACTCTGATATCGACATTCAGATCCTGCTGAAAACCGATAACAAGGACGTCTACCGACACGATATTGAACACTTCCTCACCTTTCTCTGGGACATCAACCTGGAAATTGGCCAAAGCGTCCGATCTATCGAGGAAAACCAGCAAGAAGCGGAAAAAGACATTACTGTTGCCACAGCCCTGATTGAGTCCCGCACACTGTCCGGCAATCCGGAACTGCTGAAAACCATGCTTGCACAGATCGACAAGCGCAAAATCTGGCACCCAAAGCAGTTTTTCGACGCCAAAAAGCACGAACAGATCCTTCGGCATCGCAAACATGAAGATGTGGAGTCCGCCCTTGAACCAAACGTCAAGGAAGGCCCTGGCGGCATGCGGGATATCCAGACCATAGGCTGGATATCCAAACGCCATTTTGGTGCATCTGATTTCAGCGGCCTCCTGGATCGAAAGTTTCTTGAGCCTGGCGAATACCGTGACCTGGTCAAAGGGCGCAATTTCCTGTGGCGGATTCGCTATGGCCTGCACATGATTTGCGGCAGACGGGAAGACCGCCTAATGTTCGAGCATCAGCGCACTCTGGCGGAAATCTTTGCGTTCAAGGATGACAAGAAAAGCCTGGGCATCGAAAAGTTGATGAAGAAGTACTACCGCGTGGTATCCAACCTCCGGGAACTCAACGACGTACTCCTGCAACTTTTTGATGAAGAGTTCATCAGGCATAACGAAGACAGCAAGGTCCAGTCGATCAACAACCGTTTCCAGGTTCGCAATCATTACATTGAAGCCAAAAACAGCAAGGTATTCGAACGCACCCCTTTTGCCCTGATTGAAATTTTTGCCCTGCTGGCCCAGGACGAGTCCATCGAGGGTATTCGGGCCTCCACCATCCGCCTGATCCGCAACAATCGTCATCTGATTGACAACGACTACCGTAGGGACATTCGCAATATCAGTATGTTCATGGAACTCCTGCGCTCACCTCATTTGATGGTTGGCCGGCTCAGGCAAATGAAACGCTACGGCATTTTGCCGGCCTACCTGCCTGAATTCGGCAGGATCGTGGGTCAGATGCAATACGACCTGTTCCATGTTTACACCGTTGATGACCATACACTGCAGGTCATGGAAAACATGCGCCGATTCAGGCATCCGGAAGCTGCTGAAAAATTTCCGGTAGCGGCCCAGTTGTTTCATGGCCTGCCGAAGGTCGAATTGCTCTATATCGCCGGACTGTACCATGACATTGCCAAGGGTCGCGGCGGCGATCATTCGAAACTGGGGGTGCGTGATGCCACACTGTTCTGCCGCAGGCACCGTCTGGGCAAATGGGATACCGACCTGGTGGCCTGGTTGGTGGAGCATCATCTGGCCATGTCCAGCGTCGCCCAACGCGAAGACATCCAGGACCCTGAAGTGATCAAAAAATTTGCCCTGACAGTGGGTGACCAGACCCGCCTGGACTATCTCTATGTACTCACCGTGGCAGATATCAATGGCACAAACCCCACCCTCTGGAATACCTGGCGCGCCTCGCTGCTCAGACATCTCTACCAGCTGACCAAGCGGGCATTGAGCCAGGGCCTGGCTGAAACCGTCGGAAAAGACGAGCTGATTGCAGAAAACCAGAAAAAGGCCATGACCCTGCTTGCCGAACACGGCTATTCACGTAAACAGGCCATGGAGATTCTCAACAATCCAAGCAACGACTACTTTCTTCGGGAAACACCCGATGACGTTGCCTGGCAGACAGAGGCCATTGCCGAACACACCAGCAACACCCAACCCCTGATCGTGGTCCGGAACAGTGCAGACACACGGCATGAAGGCGCTACCCGGATATTCATTTATACGCATAATTCGCATGTCCTGTTTGCCAACATCGCTACAGCCCTGGACAGACTGAACCTCAATATCCAGGATGCCCGCATCTATAAAACAGACAGCGATTTCTCGATCACCATTTTCATGGTTCTGGAAAGCAACGGACAGCCAATCGGCAAAAATCCGCAACGCATCGATGAAATCAACACGGTGCTTGGTAAATACGTCAGCGCAGAAACTGCACTGAAACCCGGCGATCGGCAACGAGCATCCAGAAAACACAGGCAGTTCACCCGAAATACTGAAACCACCCTGACCAATCATGCCCACACCCCCTATTCAGTGCTGGAGGTCCTTTGTCCCGACCGTCCAGGGCTTTTGGCAAAGGTGGCAGCCATTTTTGTGGACATGGGCATTACGCTCCACAATGCCAAAATCACCACGCTGGGTGAAAATGTCGAAGACGTTTTCTTCATCACTGACAGCAACAACTCCCAGATCACCGACAATGAGTTTGCCCTGCACCTGCAGGACGCCATCAAACGCCAGCTTGACGCTGAAATTGCGCACTAGCCAATTCAACACGGCAGGAAGGAAAGACAGCAAACATGATTACCCTCTATGGCATCAGCAACTGTGACACGATCAAAAAGTCTCGTGCCTGGCTCCAGGCTAACGGCCTGGACTACGTATTCCACGATTACAAAAAAGCGGGTATCGACCATGACTCCTTAATGCAATGGTGTCGAAAAGTGGGGTACGAAAAGTTGCTCAATACTCGCGGCACCACCTGGCGCACGCTGGATGAGAAAGCCAGAGCCAATATGGACGAGACCAAAGCCATAACCCTCATGCAGGAGCACACCAGCCTGATCAAACGGCCTGTGCTGGTGTCCGACACGAGTATGCTGGTGGGCTTTGACGAGGACAGTTGGAAAAGCCTGCTATAATCCCCCTCCTCTCAAGCACCCTTAAATTTATCGATACATCAATACAGGAAGACCTTCACCATGTTTAGTTTTGCACTGGGAATTGGCACCAAAGACACTAAAGGCAATTTTCTGGAAGTCTATTTCCCGGAACCCTGGCTGAATCCTTCAGAAGAGCAGCTTGCACCTCTGCTGAAAACGCTGGGCTACCAGGGCGGCAATGTCACCCTGGAAGTGCCTTCGGTGCAGGTTTCCATGCTGGCTTCCCAGGTCAAGGATGAAGATATTTCCCGCCTGCTTGGCCTTCTACAGGAACACCAGGAACCCCTGGTGGCCGTTATTCTGGAAACGGACGACAACCCCCGGAGCGTCCCTGAGGTATACCTGAAACTGCAGTTGCTTTCGCATCGCCTGGTGAAACCCCATCAGATCAATATCAATGGTATTTTTGCGCTGCTGCCCAATGTCGCCTGGACCAATGAGGGTGCCATTGCCATCGACGAACTGCCCCTGCGCCAGATTCAGGCCCGCCTGAAAGGCCAGGTTCTTGATGTGTTGTCAGTAGACAAATTCCCGAAAATGGTAAATTACGTGGTCCCCAAAGGGGTTCGTATTGCCGACACTGCCCGGGTACGCCTGGGGGCCTATATCGGTGAAGGCACCACCATCATGCATGAAGGCTTCGTCAACTTTAATGCCGGCACGGAAGGAACCGCCATGATTGAGGGACGCATTTCTGCCGGAGTTTTTGTTGGTGATCACAGCGATCTTGGCGGTGGTTGCTCCATCATGGGCACCCTGTCCGGCGGCGGCACGGAAGTCATTTCCGTCGGTAAAAACTGCCTGATTGGCGCCAATGCCGGCCTGGGTTTCCCCCTGGGTGACCGCTGCACAGTAGAAGCCGGATTGTATATTACAGCCAACACCAAGGTTACGGTCATGGACAGCGACCTCAACCCGGTTGAGGTCATCAAGGCCCGTGAACTGGCCAACAAGGATGACCTGCTCTTCATCCGCAACTCCACCAATGGGGTTGTCGAGTGCCGTACCAACAAATCCAAAATTGAACTGAATGCCGAACTGCATTCCCATAACTGAGGAAACCTCTGCACATGTCCGCCACACTGGATCTATGCTGTGAACTGATCAGCCGGCAGTCTGTCAGCCCGGATGATGCCGGCTGTCAGGAAATCATGTGCAAGCGTCTGGAAGCTCTTGGTTTCACGATTGAACATATGCCCTTCGGTCGGGTATCCAACGTGTGGGCCCGCCTGGGCGATACCGCCCCATTGCTGTGTTTTGCCGGCCATACTGATGTAGTCCCTGCCGGTGACACCACAAAATGGGGCAGCAATCCCTATATACCGGAAGTCCGTGAAGGCAGGCTTTATGGGCGAGGTGCTGCTGATATGAAAGGCAGTCTGGCAGCCATGATAACGGCCTGTGAACGCCTCCTTGCCAACGGTCCCGTCAATGGCTCCCTGGCATTCCTGATCACCAGTGATGAAGAAAGTGTTGCCGTCGACGGTACACGCCGGGTCATGGAAGTTCTGCAGGAACGTGGAGAAAAAATCGATTACTGCATTGTCGGAGAACCCTCAAGCAGCGACACCCTGGGTGATGTGATTCGCAATGGTCGACGCGGCTCCTTGAATGGCACGTTGACGGTGCACGGCACCGAGGGACATGTTGCCTATCCTGATCTTGCCAACAACCCTGTTCACCGCTTCCTGCCCGCGTTAAGTGAACTGTGCTCTGTGCGATGGGATCAAGGCAATGCCTATTTCCCCCCGACCAGTTTCCAGATATCCAACATCCATGCCGGCGAGGGTACCAATAATGTGATTCCCGGGGCCCTGAAAGCGCTGTTCAATTTCCGGTTTTCCTCGGAACTTACTGAAGATGACATCAGGTCGCGCACGGAAGCCATTTTTGACAGGCATTACAGCGATTACACCCTTGAATGGCAGCTTTCGGGCAATCCTTTCATTACCGCCGAAGGTGTACTGACGGATGCAGTTGCAGTGGCCATCAAAAAAGTCACTGGCACGCAGACCATGCTTTCAACCAGTGGTGGTACCAGTGATGGCCGATTCATCGCACCAACCGGCACCCAGGTGGTGGAACTTGGCCCCTGCAACAAAACCATCCACAAGGTAAATGAAAATGTCCGGGTCGAAGAGCTTGATCAGCTTTCTTTTATTTATCAGGAAATCATGCAGTCCGTCCTAGCCTGACCGAAAGCAGTGCCATCACTGGCCTTTCAGAAAGACCTGGAAGTGGCAGGATTTTCCTTGCACCTGAAAATCCGGCCTGGGGCTGGGGTGTTTCTCGCTTTTTCCGGGACGTTTGAGCACCACTCTTTTTCTCGCCACTCTCCTGGCAATGGCCAACAATTCAGCCACATCCAGATTAGGTTCCAGCAACGCCTGTAAAAGCGCCATATCTTTTTTTACCTTGGCCGTTTTTTGCCTTGCCGGAAACATGGGATCAAGATAGATCACGTCCGGAAGCCATTGTTCATCGCCTGCCTCCAGTTCCCTGAGAAGCGTATGGGCATCAGTGTGCAGAAACTGCATACGGGCCAGTCTTTCCCTGACAACCCCGTCACTGCAAACAAGCCCCTGATTCAGTCCATCCTGGATGAGAGCCGCCATGACAGGGGATTTTTCGGCCAGAGTGACGTCACAACCAAAAGCGGCCAGTAAATAAGCATCAGTGGCCAGACCTGCCGTAGCATCAAGAACCCGAACAGGAGATGGGGAACGTTTGTCCAGGCCAACCGCCTTGAGCAATCCCTCATGACGTCGTGAAGTATCCACCCGGTATTGCAAACGGGCGTCCTGGAAATCCACACGGGTTGGGGCGCTGTTATCGCCAACCCTGCTCAGTGACAACCCCTGTCCATCCAGCTTCAACAACAGTCCATCGTAGTTCTCTGGTATAGTTTCCACCTCAGGAATAACCCCTAACCCTTTGAAATAGTTAACTTCGTCAACACCAGAACTGTTGACTGGATCACATTTTTGAAAAATGATCTGCATTATCATGCATCAAAGAAAAAGGACATTTCTTTATATTCTACTTCAATATAGATATTTAACATATTGTTTATCCTATGATTTAAGGAAATGTAGTGCAGTCAGTAACCACACCCAAGGTCGCCGGAATCAACATCCTGTCCCCGTCCGTCAATGACGACAGACTGCTATTCCGAGTCTTCGACAACGCCTCTCCCATTGGTTATGCACGACTTAAAAAGACGTCAACGCCCAGAAAACGCCCGGACAATGTCGTTGATATGTTTCATCCTGACGGGTCTTCCTCATACGAACTCAAAATGATTGAAATCGCCCAGAATTACCGGCACCGGGGCCTGGGCACCACCCTTTTGCGGGAAGTCATCCGTTTTTGCCGTGAGAGCAACATCAGACACCTGACCGGGGAAATCAAGGGTGATTCAAGAACCCTGCGTCACTGGTATCAGAGCAATGGTTTTCTTGTCAGCAGCGACAACAGAATTGAGCTGCTGCCGCCTGCTTCCTGCTAGTCCAGCCAATCAATACCAGCCCCCCTTTTCCATACCGTATTTATCGCTGCCATAGGGTTATGGATTGTGTCCGGCTGGCTGAGGGGCTAAGGTTGTGCTTTACCATTAGCCGTGACTGACATGGACTGGTTGACCATCCTTCCCCCTGTACTGGCAGTTATCATCACCATTCGCTTTCGCCAGGTGGTGCCAGCCCTGCTAGCAGCGCTGGTAAGTTCGGAATGCATTCAGGCATCGTTTGACCTGCTACCGGCCCTGACCAACACCTTTAACCGCCTCATTGGGGTGTTTGCCTCCACCAGCAATACTGAAATTCTTCTGTTCAGCCTGTTAATGGGCGCTCTTCTGGCCCTGGTCAGAAATTCGGGGGGTGTAAATGCTTTTGTGGATTTCCTGCTGGCCCGCAACATAGCACGCACACCCCGCTCCACAGGACTGCTGACATCAGGCCTTGGCATGGTCATCTTCATAGAAAGCTATCTGAGCGTACTGACCTCCGGCATTTTCGGACAGCACCTTTTTGACCGCTATCACATGAGCCGGGCGAGACTGGCATACATTATTGATTCCACCTGTTCTCCGGTTAGTGTTCTGATACTGCTCAATAGCTGGGGCGCATACATTCTCGGGCTTCTGGACGGCTATGGCCTGGAAAATCCTCTGGGGGTTATGCTGGCAAGCATTCCCCTGAATGCCTATGCCATCATCACCCTGGTGATTGTTTTTACCACTGGCTGGAGTGGCCGAACCCTGTTTGCCCTGGCAAGTCATGAGTCTGATTACCCGGGCATGCCCACAGTGAAATCCCCCTACCCCAGTTCAAAAGCCGGTTTTTTCCTCATCCCCATCGGGACCCTGATAGCCAGTTTCATCGTACTCATGGTGATTTCAGGCAAGGGCAACCTGATCAATGGATCCGGCTCCAAATCGATCCTTTATGGCGTCATGCTGGCGATTATGGTCGCTTTTTATCAGCAGTTGAGGCAGAAAAGAAAAAGCATCAAATCCCTTTTACAGGAAAGCTGCGGGGGTATGAGGGAGTTGCTACCAGCTGTGGTCATTATTCTGTTGGCCTTTGCTCTAGGGGCCAGTATGCAGACGCTTGGAACAGGCCCCTTTATCGCCGGCCTGATTTCCCGGGCACTGCCCCTCTGGATGATTGCACCCGTGGTCTTTATTGCTGCCGGCATCATGTCATTCACCACCGGCACATCCTGGGGCACCTTTGGTATTCTCGTGCCGGTTGCCATTCCCATTGCATTGGACAGCGGCCTGTCTCCCGCCCTGCTTCTGTCGGCTGTTCTCGGCGGCGGGGTATTTGGCGATCACTGCTCTCCCATTTCAGACTCCACCGTCCTGGCCTCACTGGCTGCAGGCTGCGATCACCTGGAACATGTCCGCACGCAGCTGCCTTACGCTCTGCTGGCAGGCGCCCTGTCCTTTCCTTGTCTCATATTTTTCAGTCTCTGAAAAAGACAGCCAATTCGTATGGATGATCTGTCTGATAAATCATATTAGACTGCGCCAAAACCCTCCCGGAGAATGCCATGGCTGAACTGATGATCAATGGGACCGTGATTGAGGTTTCCGCTTCAATTGACACCCCGCTGCTCTATGTCCTGACTGATGAACTGCAGCTGAAAGGCCCGCGTTTTGGTTGCGGGCTGGCCCAGTGTGGATCCTGTTCGGTGCTGGTGGATGGCGTGGAAATACGTTCATGCATCACCCCGATTTCAGCTCTCGCCGGCAAGATGATCACCACGCTGGAAGGCCTGCCTGCCTGGTATGCAAATCAGGTCGGACTTCAGGAAATACCTGCCAGTACGCCACTGCAGGACGCTCTGGTTGATGAACAGGCACTGCAATGCGGTTACTGTTATAACGGTATGATCATCAAAGGGACAGAACTGCTCCTGAACAATCCGCGACCTTCTGATGCAGAAATACGGCAAGCCATGAATGGGCATCTTTGTCGTTGCGGCACTTATCCCCGAATCATCGCAGCAATCCAGAATGCCGCAGATAAGATGAGCACAGCACTGTTCACTGATGCCACCGGAGAGCAAAAGGTATGACTGACGCACCTGTTATCCTGAGCCGCCGTGACCTGCTTAAACGAGGCGGCGCCATGGTCATCACATTCAAGGCTCCGGCTCTTGCATTTGCCCAGAACGCACGGACACCGACAGCTGGCCCCCCTGATCCACAGATTATCGACAGCTGGATTGCCATCCATGAAGACAATACTGCTTCGATCTTTCTGGGTTTTGTTGAATTAGGCCAGGGGTGCTCCACAGCCCTGCTCCAGGTGGCGGCAGAAGAACTGGATCTGGGTATGCACCAGGTGCGCGCCGTGAGTGCTGATACACACCTGACACCTAACCAGGGTGGCACCTACTCCAGTTCCGCCATGCGGGTTGGCGGTCCCCAGGTCCAGAAGGCTGCCGCGGAAGCCAGACAAGCCCTGCTAACAATGGCCGCGCAGCGCTGGCAGACGCCCCTGTCCAGTCTTCAGGTTGAAAACGGGATCATCACCGTTGCAGGCAATGACCAGCGCACTGCTACCTATGGCGAACTCATCGGCAACCGTCAGTTCAACCTGTCCTTTAGCGGCACTGCACCAGTCAAGGATCCTGACACTTACAGGCTTGTCGCCTCCCCTATTCCACGGAACGATATTCCCCTGAAAGCCAGGGGCAGCTATACCTACATACAGCATCAGCGTTTACCGGGAATGTGGCATGGACGCATCGTCAGACCTCGTGGCCAAGGCGCCTACAGGGACGGCATCCGGGTTATCGGCATGGATGAAAATTCTATTGCCCATATTCCCGGTGCCAGGGTATTGCGTCAGCAGAATTTCATCGGCGTCATTGCTCCCAAAGAATGGGATGCCGTCAGGGCAGCACGGGATCTGGTTGTCAGCTGGGATCTGCCGGAGTCACTGCCTGGCAATGACTCCCTGTTCTCTCAAATGGAAAACGGATTGACCAATGACCGTGTGGCACAGGAGGAAGGGGACGTTGCTCAAATTTCCAATGCCACTGCCGTCTCCAGTTTCAAGGCTACCGGCCCCTATCAGGCTCATGTTCCCTTTGCCCCCAACTGCGCTCTGGCTGACGTACGCCAGGATTCGGCGCTGATCTATTGTTCGAGCCAGGACATATACAACACACGCACCAGCATTGCCGGCCTGCTTGGTCTTGAGCAAGAACAGGTACGGGTGCAATACCACGATGGCGCCGGCACTTTTGGTCATAGTTGCTGGGATGATGTGGCGCAGGCAGCGGCATTGATGTCCGCATTGGCTGGCCTCCCTGTCAGGGTGCAGTTCATGCGCTGGGATGAGCACGGCTGGGACACGTATGGACCCGCCCATATCGGCAAGGCCCGGGTTTCAGCTGATCAGTCAGGAAAACTGCTCACCTATGAATATGAAGGGTGGCAGCATCACTGGAGCCTGGTAGAAACCACCGACCAGACTGCCCGTGGGACTGCAGCGGCAGAATGGCCCCCCTTCCCGGCCCAGCAGATCAATCCCCGTACGCTTGGCGGGATGTATGACATCCCCAACCGCTACCTGCTCAATCATCATGTACCTGGCCTGGACTATCTGAAGGGGGCCTGGCTGCGCTCTCCCGTGGATCTGTCGTTTGCCTTTGTTTCTGAACAGGCCATTGATGACCTCGCCTGGCAGCTGGGCATGGACCCATGGCAGTTCCGGCAAATGAATATAAGCAATTACCACTGGCGCGATGTCCTGGATGCCGCCGCCCATGCGGCTGACTGGCAACCAGGGCCGGCAAATAGCGTAAACAGCAATGCTCCACGGGTACGAGGCCGCGGCATTGGCCTGGGCACACATCTGGCTTCTTATGGGGGCGCAGTCGCCGATATCGAGGTCAACAGACAAACCGGCGAGGTGAAAATCCTGCATTTGTATGCCGCCATAGATGCCGGCCTTGTGGTAAACACGGCCAATGTGGAAAACCAGTTGATCGGGCAGCTCGTGCAGACCGCCAGCCGCATGTTGCTGGAAGAAGTCACTTTCAACAAAACAGGTGTCACCTCTTTGGACTGGAATTCCTACCCCATCCTGCGCTTTGAACAGTGCCCGCAAATCACACCGGTGATCGTCCAGCGCTTGCATGAGCCCCCATCAGGGGCGGGAGAAGAGGTCATGGCGGCAGCCGCAGCGGCCATCGCCAATGCCTTTTTCGATGCCACTGGCAAGCGAATGACCATGTACCCCTTTACCCCGGCACGGGTGCTTGCCACGCTGGAAGCCTAGACAGCACATCACGTCAACCATTAACTGGAGAATGCGTTAGGGTAAAAAAGAAACGTGAATGGGGACAACAATCAGTATGCGCCATCTGACAGTTTTAATGCTTTTTACCCTTTGCCGCCCGCTTCTTGCCGATGAACTCTCGGATGCCAACCTTTTTTTTGATTTTGCTGAAGAACACTATCCGAAATATTTTTTCCCCGCTGAGCAGCAAACCGTCACCTATAAAAATTACCTGGTCCGTTACTATCCCGGCACCAATACCTATCTGGGCACTCTCGGCACCGGCGTCTACATTTACAGCAAATCATTGGGGGAAGGCATTATGTATGTCGGCGAAATCACCGACTTCATTTCCCTGGATCAAACAGCACCTTCAACTGATAACAATGTCGACCCTCTCGATTTGACGGATATCATTCTCACCCGCCGCAGCGCCACCTGCAGCGACTATGCCGGTGAATATGTGTCATCCGTCAAAGACGTGAGCCGCAGCCTGAGCTTTGAAGGAGACCTCAGCATCAGTGTCGGCAACGGCACCTGCACTTTCACCTCCAACAACATCCCCAATCATGATATGGGTCAGGGAGGCGCTTTCGCCACCCCGGTAAGCGCTGTGAACAACAGCTATACCATATCTGCTTCTCCTGTTTTTGCGGCCAGCACCACTGCACTGACTCTGGAGTATGACAATGCCATTTTGCTCAACGGGGTAAAAGTGGATCTGTTTGCCGCCGCCTGTTTTGGCGTTGCCGATGAAAAAATCGGCTGCAATGACATCAACCAGCCCTGGCGCTTTGATCCCATGTCACCACTGAACAACTTCGGTACAGATACCCATAATGCCCATACCCAGCCAGACGGCGCCTATCATTATCATGGCAATCCGAAAGCCCTCTTCGATTTCAGCACGGCGATTGAATCGCCTGTTGTGGGATTTGCTGCTGACGGTTTTCCCATTTTCGGTTCGTACTTTGATGACAATGGCACTGTTCGCAAAGCTGAGTCCAGCTATCGCCTTAAAACCGGCAGCCGTCCTTCCGGCAACGGCAATCCTGGCGGCAATTACGATGGCACTTACCGGGATGACTATGAATTTGTAGAGGGTATCGGGGACCTGGATGAGTGCAATGGCATGACTGTCGACGGCATCTATGGCTATTACATCATTGATGAATTCCCATATATGCTGGGCTGTTTTTCCGGTACCCCAAATTCCTCTTTCCGAAAAACCGGTGGTGCCCCTGCCCGATAAAAAAGGAGTTTGCCTATAACAGGCTGCGGGCGGTGGACAGACACCCGTCGTAATAGCTGGGGCCAAACAGATTCAGGTGATTTAGCTGGTGATAGAGCTGATAAAGCGCTATGCGCCTGTCAACGCCTGGCTGGAAAGGCCAGACCTCCTGGTAAGCGGCCTCACATCGGGCGCCGAAACCGCCAAACAGCCGCATCATGCCGAACTCGGCCTCACGATGCCCATAGTAACTGGCAGGATCGAAAATCACCGGCTTGCCCTGTGGTGTGGCAGCCGCATTCCCGGATCACAAGTCACCATGCAGCAGGACAGCAGGTTCGTCATCAGCAGCAAGTAGCTCTGGCAGCTTCTCCTGCAACTGGGAGCAGGCGGTCACCAGGGCATCACCCGCCCGTGTTTTTGAGGCAAACAGGGATATCTGGTGGCCAAGACGCCGGGTTTGCCAGAATGACACCCAATCGTCATGCCAGCCATTGGGCTGAGGGCTCAGCCCGATAAAATTGTCCAGCTCAAGACCATACTGCTTTTGGCGGGTTTTCTTGTGGAGCAGGGCCAGCCCCCTACCCAATGCCTCCTGCCAGTCTGACCCCGGGACACCCTCATCAAGGGCTTCCAGCAGCAGGAGCTCGTCATCGGCATAAATGACAGCAGGAACAGGCAGGGTTTTGCTGGCGGCCAGCAGTTCCAGGGCATGAGCTTCTGCTTCATACATACCGGAAACCGGCTGGTGACGATGGGTTTTCGCAAAAACCTGTCTGCCATCTGCCAGATAAAAGCGTTCACAGTGATTTATGCTCCCGCCGGACACCCGCTGCCGCTGTTTGATCTCGCATGATCCACCCAGGGCAGCACGCATTTTTTAACCAGAGATTGGAGCATTCATCAGTGTATTCTAGGATTTTCGGGCACAAAAAAGCCGGTCACAGGACCGGCTCTTGCGAATCAGCTTCCAGCAAAGCTGTAAAGCTTATTCGGGTACCAGAATTATTCGATTTCGATAACGTCATCTTCACAGTAGGCTGATTGGTCATAGACCTAGCCATTGTCATCAACAATGCAGTCACCGTGGGCCAGATGTGCCGGCACTGAAGGTGCGGAAATGTCGATGATAACAACGGAATCATCCAGCGTACCGGGCTCTATGGCCTGGCTACCAATACCGTTGACTGATGGCGGAACGTGCTCAATTGTCACAGTGGTGTTTCCTTTGCCGGCTAACGCGGTACCACTGACGGCTAGAAGACCGGAAAACATGGCAACATTCAGGGTATTCATTTTCATATCAGTCACTAGAATCTGCGTGGGTGGAATCAAATATTCCAGAAATCACCTGAATTCCGGAAAGTGATGGCATTTTAAAACCACACCTGGGCATCATCAACGGGAATTTTTCCCGTTGTTGTCACGCCTCAAGCAGTACCGTGAAAACTGTGATCTTTATCACAGTTCAAACCCCTGGCCTTTGTGTTACCAGGCAGGCAGACAAGCAATACCGGATTTAGGTACACTTCCTGCACCCCAACTAGGCCATTACCCACACGCTGGAGCCCCGGTATGCATAAATTACCCAATCTGATGCAAATCCTGATAATTGCCCTGTTGTCTCCAGGCTTGTCCGCCCAGACTCTGCCCGAAGACATTCATCCAGACACCCTGGCCCGGATACCCCAGGTCAATCCGGCAACTCTGGACAGCTATGGCCAGCAGGTCTATGACCGGGTGGTTGGCCTTGGTCATGATGGGCCGCTTTACGGTCCAGCCATGTTTTCAGTGCATATGCCTCGGGTGGCTGACGGCATGGACCTTATCAACCAGTACCTGCGATATGACAGCATCATCGGTCGCGCCAATATCGAAACTGCCATTCTGGTGGCTGCCCGGGAATTCGATCAGCAATATGAATGGGCCTCTCATGAACCCCTGGCCCTGAATGAAGGCGTTCCCCAATCCACCATTGATGTTATCAAATTCAACCAAAACACGGACAACCTGCCGGCCGCCTCTGCACTTATCATTCGCTATGGCAGGGAGCTTTTCAGGGAACATAAACTCTCTTCCTCGACCTGGAGCGACGCTGTGTCACTGTTTGGTCAGCAAGGAGCCCTGGAGATCGCGGGCATTATGGGGGATTA
>Ga0181593_10001761_pt1 | contig 19787 bp, 12 predicted proteins | sample 071ome_19_FD_133756 | JGI IMG/M metagenome (GOLD analysis project Ga0181593, IMG submission 133756) | Coastal salt marsh microbial communities from the Groves Creek Marsh, Skidaway Island, Georgia - 071413AT metaG (megahit assembly) | ecosystem: Environmental > Aquatic > Marine > Intertidal...
ATTTTTATGCGAGGGGCAAATTCGGAGCACGTTCTCGTGCTTCTCGACGGGATTGAACTGAATAATCCTGTAACACCGACTCGCACGCTTAATTTTGGAGCGCTCTCTTTAGAAAATGTTGAAAGGATTGAAGTATTACGTGGCCCACAGAGCGGGGTTTGGGGATCGAATGCAATTGGTGGTGTGATAAACATCATTACCAAAACTGGCGAAGCAGGACCTCGTTTTAAAGTCTCAACAGAGGGCGGTACGTTCAAGCGTTTTGCTCAAAAGCTCTATGTTGCACATTCTACGAAAGAGCTTGATACCTCTTTGAGTTTTGTTCGAGAGCAGGAGGGGGGGATCTCGGCAGCAGATGAACGCGCGGGAAACAGTGAGCGAGACAATTTTGAAAATACCAGTCTTACCCTCAGAGCCAAATACAACTCATTATGGGGGGGGACTCTTGATAATACGCTTCGTTTGAATCGCTCCGGTGCAGGGCTCGATAATCAAGGTGGTATCGGTGGCGATGATCCAAATAGAGACTTGAAAAACGAGGAGCTATTTTGGCGTTCAGCTCTCTCAGGAGAATTGCTTGAAGGCTTATGGATACCGGCATTTGGCATTTCGTATGCGTATCATGACCTCAAAGATGAAAACGTCCCTGATAGTATTAATCCGCTCGATGAGCTGGGTAGTCGTTATCGTGGTGAAATGTTCACAGCGGACTGGATCAATACGTTCTCTCTTAGTGATAGTCTCAGGCTCGTTGCCGGTTTTGAATTTCAAAAAGAGCGAGGGAGTTCGCTCTATCAATCAGACGGAGTCTTTGGTCCTTTTGAGTCGAGGTTTGGTCCATTCGATGCAGTAAATCGCGCCTACTTTATCAATGGGCTCATGTCAGTAAGTGATAATATCTCGTTCTCATCAGCGTTGCGCTTAGATAGCCATGAGGTCTTCGGCGATAGGATGACCTATAACGTATCTCCCGTTATTTATTTCTTAGACAAGACTCTAAAGGTACGAGGTGCAATCGGTACTGGATTCAGAGCACCGTCACTCAACCAGCTTTTCTCTACCTATGGCTCGCCAGAGCTTGATCCAGAGGAGAGTGAGAGTTGGGAGTTAGGTGTAGACCATACTTTGGCCAATGATCATGCCAGCATTGGACTTACCTACTATCAGCAATCTATAGACCAGTTAATTACCTTTGATCCTGCCACGTTTCTCTTTCAGAATATTAATGAAGCAAAGATTGATGGCCTCGAGTTTTATGGGGAGTATGAGCCAACTGAGAATCTAAAGATTCGCCTAGATTATACTTTGCTGAATACCAAGGATGTTCAAACAGATCAGCAGTTGCTCCGCCGAGCAAAGGACCAAATAAATCTTTTTCTTTCTTACTCTCTAAGAAATATTCCTGCTACTCTCAGTGCATCATATCGATACACTGGAGCACGGTTTGATAATAACTTTTCTCTCTATCCGCCCGTTCGCGAGCGGTTATCGCCTTATGGAATAGTTGATCTTCGTTTGTCCAGCCACATTTCAAAGAATCTTCGAATTTACGGTCGGCTTGAAAACGTTTTTGATAAAGAATATCAAGACGTTCTTGGATTCGGCTCGTATGGACGAGGAGTTTTCGCAGGGATGGAGCTGATGCTGTGATGTTCTTCGGAGCACGAAAGAATTGTGATATGTCTGTGAGTCGGCCACTACTCTCAGATGCTATGAGATATTGTTTTTTACTCTTCGTGTCGGTGTTTGTGATCGGAATATCAGCTCAAGCGAGCGATTCTCCTTGTCAGCGTATTATTTCTTTTGCACCGAGCATCACTCAGATAGTACAGGAGCTAGGCCTCCAACGTCACATTGTTGGAGTATCGTTGTTTGATAAGTCAGTATCAAAAGAGGTTGCGCGAGTCGGTGATCTCTATGGAATGAATAGAGAAGCACTTGTCATGCTTAAGCCAACGCTTGTGATTCTTCTTCAGGAACATCGGAGCTTTCACCGACTTGTATCAGATCTGCGGATTCCGATTTTGTCTATGGATCATTCCTCCGTTAACCACATTCGAAGTTCTATTCAATCGTTGGGGAGGCAGTGCGAACTCGAAAGCCAGGCGATGAAAATCCTCACAACGCTGGACAAGAAGATGCAAAATATTAGGGAGCGTCTTATCTCTCTTCGTAAGAAGACGTTAAATGAGGTAAGAGTGTTGGTGCTTATCGGGAATCCAACAGCGACTCATGAGGGAATTGGCCGGCTGTTTCTATCAGGAAAAGATGGTTTCTATTCAGAAGTTTTGAGTGAAATTGGAATTCATTCGGCCTATCTCGGAAAAACAACTGGATTGAGCTCATTCTCTCTGGAGGGATTAATGGCTCTAAATCCTACTCACATTTTTCATGTAATTCCCTCCTCAGAAAACAACTCTACTCTGACTCGCATAGAGGAACGCTGGAGAAAGGAGTTTCCGATGCTTCGTGCCGTAGCGAACGGCTCAATAGGAGCGTCTCACGAACCTTTCTTTTTGATTCCCGGAGTGGATTATCCTAAGGTTGCAGAAGCATTTGCGAACTTTGTAGTTGGAAAGACAAATGAGCAATCATGAAAGTTGGGCGAGTATATTGGAAGTCAGTGATCTTGAGATTGGCTTTTCAAATCTGCAATTAGCAAGCAGCATTTCATTTTCTCTGAAGCAGGGGGAATGGATAGGTGTCATGGGATCGAATGGGGTTGGAAAGACGACGCTCATTAAGACATTGCTAGGACTGGTAAGTCCCCGACGAGGAAGAATCACTTTCCTGAGTCAGGCGTTGGAAAAAGCCGAGTCTGCAGACCTACGGAAAAAGTTCGGTTATATACCTCAATCTCTTTTGTCTATTCCTAGTCTTACGCTCTTTGAGTATTACTCAAGTTGTTGGCGTAATCGGTTTTCTCGAAATACATCGTGCTTATCTGAAGAGGTCTTATCCTCACTTCAGGCTGTTCAGCTGCAGGAGAAAAAAGAGATACCACTTTCAAGCTTAAGCGGTGGTGAGCTTAGGCGGGCTCTGTTTGGAGCAACTCTACTCGTAAAACCAAGCTGTTTCATATTTGACGAGCCGACTGTAGCGCTCGATAGTATGGCGGAGCAGGAAATCAGAAATATTCTTGCGAATAATCAGCTCCGGAAGGGCTCCTCTGGAATTATTGTATCTCATGATGAAAAATTTCTGCACGATATTTGCGAGCGGATTCTTGTTTTAACTCCACAGGGGATGAGAGAGCAGTCATGAGTGGTTCTATTCTGTCAGCATCTTCGAGGCTTCGGATCGGAAGTATAGTACTATCGGTAATAGTTCTACTTTTTGCACTCAATGCGGGTGTCTACGAAAGTATTGTGCCGCGTTTTTTTCGTGGAGCACTAACGGCGCAGGAATCCTTTGTTCTTTTTGAGTTGCGTGTGCCACGAGTTCTCATTGCTTTTGCCGCTGGCGCAATTCTTTCTTTGGTCGGGCTGGTATATCAGACATTATTTGTGAATCCATTAGCATCACCATATACCTTAGGTGTGTCTGGATGTGCAGCCGTGGGCTATGTCATTAGTCAGTTTTTTCTGCCTGATTCACTTCGTTCATCGCTTAACACCATCTGCTCTATTATCGGAGGAATTGCGGCTTTATGTGTGTTACTGCCATTTCTGAGGAGTAATAAATTGCGTATGACAGACACGGTCCTCTTATGTGGAGTTTTATTAAGTCTCTTTTGCGGCAGTCTTCTCTTTCTCCTGCAGTATTTTTTAGATCCAGCGGGAATAGTGCAGTTAACCGGATGGTATTTTGGAACCCTGAGTGTTACGGGAATCGAGAAACCGTTACTTCTTTTAGCGCTCTCCCTCATACTTTTACTGATTTTGCGGTACTCTGCTCCAGCGCTCGATCTCCTTCTTCTCGGGGAAGAATATGCGCATGGAATGGGAGTTCCAGTACGTGCATTACAGCTTCGTTTGATTGGATTCACTACACTACTCGTTGCGCTTACCGTAGCCTTTTGTGGTCCGATAGGCTTCATTGGACTTATCATGCCACACTTCGGACGGGCTATGGTTGGTCATTCGCATGCTCGTCTAATAGCCTTTAGCTTTTATAGCGGAGGATTCTTTCTCGTCTTTTGCGACGCAACCGCTCGTATATTAGGAGGTATGCAAGAGATTCCGGTAGGTCTCGTGACTGCTATTATCGGCTGTCCAGTTATGGTTACACTTCTTATGAAGCGGTAGGCCTACTTTCTAGAATCTTCCGATCTGAAGTGCGCTGGATTGAGATGCAAGTTGCACTTTTGGTTCGTCATGCTGTTGTCTTACTCCTTGTGATACCAGAAAGAGCTGATCAATACGCTTGTCTGGTCGGTTGAGTTTGTATTGCAGCTCCCAGAACCTATCAAAGGGTCTTAATGCAAATTTTTCAAGGTGCTTATTGAATTTATAAGCCTTCGCATATTGTGATCCATCTTTAGCCGTAGCAACGACTATAAGAGTCGCCCTCTGGATATCACTACCTCTTTTAATGGTAAATGTACGTTCACCTTTTCCAGTCATTCGCGCTCGATTCTTTTTATTGGGAGTATCAGAGTAATACCACTCAATTGATTGAATATCTTCATCAGTGAATGTTCCTTTGAGTGAGGCACGAAGTGGCGTTGATAGTTTTTTTCTCTTGTCTCCGATCCAATCATATCGAAAGCGAGCTTCTGTAAGAAAAAACTTCGGCTTGAAAGCAGTATCAAGAGCCTGTTTCCTTTTTTGAGAGAGTGAATTGTCAAGAACAGGCTTGAGAGAAATTGCTTTCCACGCTCGTTTGATTCTTCGAGAGGCCTGTTCTTTGATGAGGGCTGCTGTAACCACTGAGTCCCGATAGTCGAGGAACTCAAGTATTGGGACAAGAGGAGCAGCACTACTCGCTTTCTCGTTCAGAAGCGGTGCTAAGGCGCTTTGAAAGCTTTTGAGTTCAAAATGAGACCGCGGGAATTCACTCGAAGAGAGGATAGAAAGGAGCTCAGATGAATCCTTAAGTACTCTTTCGAGAGTAGCTTGTATGTTGGGCTTTCTGACATCATCCCATGAAAGCACCGCAAAGTTTGGAGACCTTACCTCAGGTTCAAGTAGGGGCTGGATATGAGAAACATCTCTTATATCTGAGATGGTCTGGCGGGCACGAATGCCAACATTCGCAACTTCTGAAGACACTGCCATGGGAGTTGTCTGAACCCCAATATCTTGAGGATCATATTGTTCTCGAGTATTCATGGAGCTCGGTTTCGAGGTAGCGATAAGTTCGTCGATCTTATTTGACGATACCTGTCGAGCGACTCTATGACTCTGTACCTGTAGTGTATGAGAAATGTGTTCTGACTGTATCGGTTTAATCCCTAGAATTTCCGGGAGAAATATTCCAGCAGTTACTGCTATCAGAAGACTCAGCCCAAGAAGAATATTTCTTCGTAATATCCATGAGTCATTTTTTGAATAGAGTAGAGATGTCATCATTGATTTTCTCTCAATTAACTATGCTATGGAAACCAGAGCATTCACAGTCAACGATAGGAGACCGAAGCCCTATGAGCACCAATAGAAAACCAAATATTGAAAACGGGAGTAAAAACGGGTCGAGAACTGCGCATCAGTCAGTCCTGTATATGCTTTATTATGACTCCATTTTTGGGGTAGGTGACATGTGAGAGGAAGTTTTTACATATATATAAGCATAACAAGGAGTTAGGGCGGATAAGGAGTGGGCAAGGCATCTCGGGAGGATACGCCTTTGATCGTGATCCTCCTCGGGTGCGCACGGCAGTATTGAGGGAAAGAGAGCCTGGTGTTCGTAGGGGTGACCATTTTGTAGGTCTATGGCATCCTTACCGTTATCTTTGAATCCCTGATTCCGTATTTGCAAGGGCTCTTCCTTACAGAGTTCATGTTTCGGAAAGATTCCTACACAGAGAGAAAAAGAGTTTAAAAGATTCCGCTCTTAAGGAAAGCGGGAGTGTGTTGTTACAAAAGGTATTATGTCAGATTTCACTGAAGGTGCTTCAATTCGAAATATCGCAATCATTGCGCACGTAGATCACGGTAAAACTACACTTGTAGATCATTTGTTCCGTCATAGTGGTGCCTTACAGCGAGGAGAAGATGCAGTAGAGCGAGTAATGGATAGTATGGATCTTGAGCGTGAACGAGGCATAACTATCTCTGCAAAAAACTGCTCGGTCGATTGGAAGGGAACGAAAATCAATATTCTTGATACGCCGGGACACTCTGATTTTGGTGGAGAGGTTGAGCGCTCATTGAGTATGGTCGATGGTGTCGTGCTATTAGTTGATGCTGCAGAGGGTCCTCTTCCTCAGACACGCTTTGTCCTCAAGAAGGCTCTGGAATTAAACCTTGAAGTCATTGTGTGCTTAAACAAAATTGATCGTTCCGATGCTCGACCAGAGGAAGTGTTAAACGAAGTTTATGACCTTTTTATTGATCTTGATGCAACTGAAGAGCAGATTGAGTTTCCAGTCTTATACCTCGTTGCACGAGATGGAATCGCGAAGCGAAGGTTAGACGATGCAGATGGAAACCTTTCGCTACTCCTCGATCAGATTCTTGAAACGATGCCCCCTCCTAGAGGTGATATCTCCAAGCCCTTTCAGATGCTGGTAGCAAATCTGGATTATAATGACTACCTCGGGCGGCTTGCTGTAGGGAGAGTCGTACATGGAGAGGTGCGTTCCCGAGATCCATTGGTTCGTATCGGCGCTGAAGGGACTCCTTTGCCACTAAAAGTAAGTTCGCTCCAAGCATATTCAGGGACTCAAGTTCAGCCACTCGAAACGGCGCGCGCTGGTGATATTATTCTTCTTGCGGGACTGGATGAGGTAGAGATAGGTGACACTATTTGCGATGCTGAGCAGCCGGCGGCTCTACCGCGTATATATGTCGATCAACCAACAATTGGTATGATCTTTGGAGTGAATACCTCCCCTCTCTCTGGTCGAGAAGGAAAAATTGTTCAAGGGCAGCGCATACGGGAGCGTTTACAGAAAGAAATTCTCTTCAATGTTAGTTTGCAGGTTGAGTTCGGAGATGGAGATGATGCGTTCTTGGTAAAGGGGCGTGGAGAGCTACAGTTGGCAATTTTAATTGAGACGATGAGGCGAGAAGGCTTTGAGCTTTCAATTGGCAGGCCGCAAGTTCTTTTCAAAGAGGAGGCAGGTCAGCAGTTAGAGCCGATTGAACACTTACAAGTGGATTGTGATGAAGCATATCTTGGTATCGTCACTGAGAAGCTCTCGATGCGGAAAGGGAAGATGCTCAATATGCATAATGGGGGTTCAGGAAGGGTGCGAGTTGACTTCTCTATCCCATCAAGGGGCTTAATCGGGTACCGCAGTCAATATCTTACCGATACTCGCGGAACGGGTATTATGAATTCCTATCTAGAGGGATATGAGCCATACCGCGGGGATTTTCCTTCTCGGACCACAGGTTCACTTGTGGCAGATAGAACGGGAGAAGGTGTTGCATATGGATTATTCCATTTACAGCCGCGAGGTCGACTGTTTGTCTCCCCAGGAGAGCCAGTATATGAGGGGCTTATTATCGGAGAGCATACTCGAGGAAATGACTTGAATGTAAATCCATGCAAAGCCAAAAAGCTTACGAATATGCGGGCATCAGGAAAGGATGAAAATATTCAGCTAACACCTGTTACGCCAATGACCTTAGAGAAGGCGATTGAGTTTATTCGGGAAGATGAATTGGTTGAGGTTACTCCGAAGAATATAAGGCTCAGGAAAACAAAACTGAATGCGAATGACAGAAGAGACCGTCTGTAGCGAGTTTTCCCTGTAAGTGCTTTTCACGGTAAGAGACGAGGATGAGAGACCGAGGGCGCGCTCCTCTTGGTATTCCCTTTTCCTGTCGAGAAAGCCAGAAAGCCCCGACTAAAATCCAAGTAAATACAGTATATTAAAAAAAAATTTGATAAAAAATGCAAAAATAAAGCACATTCTCCCAACAGAGGGCATAACTTTTGTGACTTCTAAGTTGGGGATGCCAAGGTCGCTACTATCACCTAATCCCCCCCCCCACAGACCTTGATAGTAGCGGCCTTGGCCCCTTTTTTTTAGCTTTCCTTCTTTCAAGCACACAGAGAAATATTTACTTCCGCCTGATTAATCTCTCGAGATGTGGAGCGAGGAATTCTTGAAGTGCCTCACTTGTATTTTTTATCCCTCCTTGAAAACGGAGTCGATGTAGCAGAACATGCGGCAGGATAGTTTTTAGATCATCTTCATCAGCAAAACTTTTGCCGTTTACAATAGCATGTCCTCGGAGAGCTTGTTGAACCATTAACGCGGCTCGCGTTGATGCTCCGAACTGAAAGAGTGAAGCCCGTCTTGTGTCTTGTACGATATCAACTATGGTTTGCTGAATTTCTTTACTGACATGTACTTGGCGCGTAACCTCTTGAGCGTGAAGAATACTTGACCGAGTAGTAACTGGTTGTATGGCCTCAGCTCGATTAATGATTTCCTCGTGATGATCAAGAATTTCTACCTCTGTCTGAGCATCTACATACGACATTGGAATACGTAGTAAAAAGCGATCAAGTTGTACAAGTGGAAGAGGATATGTTCCCGCGAGATCGAGCGGATTTTGCGTTCCTACTACGAAAAAGAGCTGGTCTAGCTTGTGGGTCGTATTATCGATGGTAACTTGTTTTTCTGCCATGCATTCGAGGAATGCAGCTTGTACTTTTGGACCCGTTCGGTTCAGTTCATCTGCGAGCACAATATGAGCAAATACTGGTCCCCGAACAAAATGAAAAGTGCCACTCTTCGGTTCGAATATATTTACCCCGAGAACATCACCTGGAAGCATGTCGGGAGTAAATTGAATTCGTCGAAACGGAATCACTCCTTCTGGTACGTTACTCTCGCTTGCATCTTCTTTGATCAGCCGTCCGAGAGTTTTTGTCAGCAATGTTTTACCAGATCCTGGATAGTCTTCTAAAAGGACATGTCCATCCGCGAAAAGCGCCGTAAGAACCAGAGTGATAGTATCAGAGCGCCCTCGAATCACTGAGCTGAGAGCCGCATGAAGTTTCCCTGCCGTTTCCACAGCCGCGGCAATGTTTTCCGAGTTATTTCTTTCTGTTTCTTCCATTGATACTTCCATTTTTTATCCTCCCTTATCTTACCGCAAGCAATTGGTCTTCTACCACTCTACGTTTCCCTTTTCTTCCTTGAAAAGCAGTTCTCATTTCGGCTTTGCATAAACCTCGTTTGCGAGTTTCAAGATAACCTCAGAGAGGTCATCGCCAGTGACGACAAACGGACTTGAGAGACCTGTTCGAGAATTAAATCGCAGGCTGTGTTTCCCAGTGTCCGTTAACCCGTGCGTAATCAGGAACTCGTGTTGTCGGGTTGAGTCAATCAAAAATGGGCTCTTGTCAAAGATTGAAGGCCGTTCTCCCGTCGATGATGAGAAGTTGACGGGAAGTCTCAGCCCATAGCTTGGAATGCTCATTTTATTCAATGTAAATCCAATGAGCAGCAGGTCCTCATATTCAGCATCTTCGGGACGAATATGCTGCGCCATAGTGAGCACGAGATGTAATGTCGCGGCAGCATCTGCAGGCTTCCTGAGCCTCTTTCGTATCTCCCTTAGTTCGTTGAGCCCTTGAGCTTCATCTCCATGGTGTAATTTGTTCTCTGCAAGGTAGAGCTGGTAATAGTTCTGTGCTGGTCCGCGATCTTCCTCTTGTATGAAGAGCGTGATACGCCTTTCAAGGGTTTTTGCAGGCATGCGTGACAGTACATCTCCAAGCAAACTGTAATCGAGGAGACTATCAGTATTTCGAATATAGATATCTTCCGCATTTTCAAGGTCGTCAATAAGTAACTGCAAAACTCTACGATTGAGCCACCATGATCTTATTTTAAGATTTATCCTTTGCCATGTTCGTTTGAGAGATGACATGAAACTCTCTGAAGACGGATGTAAAACTGCTTGGCGACGTAGTTTCTGACGAAGAGCCGTAGCAAGAGAGCTCAGCGCTCCAGCCTCCAGATCCTCAATATCTGTTCCGATTCTCCCGAACCATTGTTGTCTTTGAAGAGCAGTGGAGAGGTGCTCAATTGCCTTATCTACTTCACCCCAATAGAGACTTATTCGTCCACGAATAAGATGAACAAGGGCGCGATGTTCTTCCCCGTTCCTGAGTGGAAACTGAGCCACACAAGACTCGAAGTTGTCAACTGCATCACTGGCTCCGCGAAGATCGAGTCGCTCTAGACGGATAATTGCAAGATTCAAACTTGGTAAAACATGTTGACAACCATCAGGAAGAGAAACGGCTTGCATCCATGAGCGCTCAGCTGATTGCTCTTGAAATGTTTCTCTATAGACTTCTCCAACATTATTAAGAGGGGTAGCAGCGTTACCCTCTTGAGAGCCCAGGGAAAACTCATGGGCAATAGCTTGACGAAATATTTCTATTGATAGATCTCGATCATTTCTGAGTGAGAGAAGGATTCCGAGCACATTCAGGTTTCTTCCTACATCGACTCCAATTGCTAGACCAAAGCGTGCTATTTTAATCGCTTCATCGATTTTTCCATTTTTCATGAGAATCCACGCACGAGATGCAGGGTACCAATTTTGGTAATAATTATAGGATTCATATTCATCGAGAGCAGCGAGCGCACCTTCATAATCATCCAGACTGAGTCGCGACTCTGCAAGCAGATGGAGATAGTGTGCATGAGTTGCAGCAGTAAGGGGGTCCCCATAGGGCGGAGGACCTGCTTGTAGTTGTAATAATTGAAGAGCTCGACGGATATATTTGAGTGCTAGTTTAAAGTGGTGGACATGGGCTATGTAGTAGGCAGCAAGCATTCCGTGCGCTTGATAACTTTCGGGATTCTTCGAGAGAGCAAGAAGTAATTTCGTGCGGGCATCGAGGGGACGCTCATCTTGAAAGAGTAATTCAGCTTCTCTGAGCAGTTCATCATGTGTCTTTGTGGTATCGACCTGCAGTGTTTCATCAGTATATGGACGAGAATTCGGATCAAGAGGATCAAGAATTGTAGTTTCAGCAACAGCAGTGCCTGCGAGTAGGGGTAGGAAGAGAGGCAAAGTCAGGGCTAGTAGAGAAAGTATGCTACGGACCAACATCGTATTATCCATGAAGAAGATTGAGCGGATTTACCAGTGACCAAACTCTTTTTCTAATCGAAAAATGTGATAGCTCTTTCATGTCAGCGTAAATGGCACTGTTTATCTCCTCTTTTGTGTTTTGTGTATCATTTCCATAGCGAAGCATGTGATAGAGTCGCCAGATCTGAACTGGAAAGGCTCCAGTATCCTGGTTAAGGCGATTCAAGTGTTCACGGTGAGTTTCTGCGAAAAGTCTTGGATAGCCATAATCTTGTAGTCGTACAGAAATTGCAGTGTGTGCACGAATTAATCTCTTTGAGAGTGGTGCTGGCAGTAACCAGCCGTAGAGTAGAATCAGCTTTCGTCCAAGCAGGAGTACGTACAACCCGATAGCGAGGTAGAGTATTGAAGTTGTCGAGGGAATCCATGGTCGGGAGGGTTCTTCAAAGGTCTGTTCGTCCTCATAGGACTCTGGTGGAATCAAGGCGTTCTCTGCTCCAATGAGTCCCATCAGTTCTTCAAGCAGTTGCGCATCTACTTCGGTATCAGCATGGCTTTCTACCTGTTCGGGTTGGACGTCAAACGGAACCCAGCCCGCGCCTTCAAAATATGCCTCCGCCCACGCATGCCGGTCGCTCATACGTAAAAGGATATGTCCGTCACGGGCCTGGCTGAGATCGGTGAGGTATCCAGTCGCAATGCGCGCAGGAATGCCGAGAGAGCGAAGCATGTAGGTCGTAGCATGCGCAAAGTGAACACAATAACCACGCATATCACCAAAAAGAAATGGAGCAACAGGATCTTCAGTTGGATCAATCTCATGATTGGGACTGAGAGTATAAATTGCATTCTTATTGAGGTATTCGACAATCAGCGAAGCCCGTAGAGCCGGGTTTTCTTCATCTCCTACAATAGAGCGAGCAATTTCTGCATATTTTTGATTTGAATGTTCCTTCAGGTAGAAGTTCTTCGTTTCCAGGGGCCATTGTGAGTGGCCTCTCGGCTTTTGCGTGAGTGAATCTAAAGAATAAGCAGGTGCCACAGAATATGCTCGATAGACTCCTCGGAATCGTTCGGGTGATGGATTTTCAAGGGGTTCTACTGAGATGGGATAGTCCACCGTGAAAACGACATTATGATCCGATAATAAATAGACAGAATGCGGAACGGGAACTCGTTCAAAGTATTCCATTCGCTCTTGCCCTCGAAAAAACTGATTCGGGGAAGTTCCAGGAACATCATCATCAAACCCTTCAATGGCTTCGACAAGCTCCCTTCCATTGAAGGCAGAAAGCGCGCCCTCTCTCAGGTATAACATCGGAGAAAGAGGATTCTCAGGATAATCCCCTCGGAGACGCACAAGTGCTGCAGGCTGATTATTGCTTCCCAGTGCTGAATGAAATCCAAGTGGAGATTTCCCGACCGATTCTTCGGCAGCTTTTTGTCCGACTCCGTTCGCACCTAAGCTTTCTTGCATTACCTGGTAGTAAGAGTAGACCCCTCTCGAAATAAGACTGATGAAGAGGAGGATAACGGCATAACCAAGAAAATTGAAAAAAAATCGGCTTTCACCCGTGACTACAAACGTACGTCGATCGGTGCTTCTTTGGAACGGAGTTCCAGGATGCCCGATAATCGCAATATAGCAGACCGTCATAATCGTAATGATACTTGCTAGTATAATCAGCAAAGAAAAGGCGGAGGTATTTAAATCCCAAGCAAGTTGTTGGACAATTTTTGGTGCTAGTGCGAATTGAAAATCTCTGTGAAGAGAGAAAAAGCCTACAGACATAAGAAGAGTTGAGAGCACTTCAAATGTACCAAAATATCGAACACGCCAAAGAAGCCACGTGGTCATAAATCCAAAAACAAAAACATAAAAGATAAGGTTCCAATCAAGCAGCAGCGAGAAGGGTGCTAATATGCCGCTGGCTGTCTGCGTAAAGAATCCTTGTAGTATTTGAAAAAGACCATTTATACCGAGGAAAATAGTCAAAAATAAAATAGGAGCCACATAACTTCTAAGGCGTGTGAACGCAGTAAAGGTTCCGAGAAGAATACCGAACAACAGTCCGAGAACAAGCAGCTCTTTGGGCGTAGAAATGCTAAAAGTGTCGTGCATGATTGACACTATTGTAGCGCCAACAGCAAAACGCATAGAGGTCATCATGATGAGAAAAAGCAGATGCAATCGTGATTTCAAATCCGTATGCGCTTGAAATGGAGAGAGAGCAGCTCTTGGCTCTCTGTTTTCGATTTCTGTTGCGTACGTCATTATCCCTTTCATGTCTACTAATTCTGAACGAGTGTAAACCGAACATTATTCTTCTCACACTCACTGAGGAATTGCTCACGAGCATTCTGCATCATGGCGTCATCATTTGGAGCAGTTTTCTCAGTTCCTTCATCATCTCGAAAAATAATCCTTTCAAGAAGGGGTGAGCTTTTTTCATTCTCTTGCCTATCAGCGGCATCAAGTATTATCCAAAAGCTATCAAGATGCTGCTTGTTGAGGAGCGTTTGAAGCTCTAGTGCCGCGGCCATGAACTCAGGATTGCTTAGTCGCTTGACTGATACAAAGACGGTCAGAAGGTTCAGTCGACTTCCATGCTCTCGTGCTTGATGTTCAGAAAGAGAGGCTACATTTCTCATTCTCTCTTCGGTTGTGGTTACATCTGCCTGCCATACTCCGGCAAGTAAGACTTCTTCTGCCTGTGAAGAAGATGTCGCGGTGCCAGTATGAGCTGTATCGGATTCTTGCCAGCCATCGGCAGCGAGCAGAAACTCGAATCCCTCTTCCTCTAGTACACGCAGATATGAGATGACAGTTGAGCAGAGGGCATCATCGTTTTTACCAGCGAGCACCAATGCCGAAATAGTTCCCTCGGGACGCATCGATGGCTCTGGATGTCTTGCAAGGAGTTCGCCTGACTTTGCATATACCTTCCACAAAATCTTTCGAGCGCCATCGGCTGGATGATAGCGCTTTACATCAAAGAGGTCGCCTCCTCTATTTTGTAGCTCTACTTGCTCAACCCCTGAAGTCGTATCAGAAGTAAAAATAGGAATCTCTTTTGGGGATAGCACTGGCGGATAGACCGGAATTGTCATTGAGGGGTGAAAGTTGACCTGCCACGAAAATTTAGAAAGCCCGAGCGTATCTTGAAGAGCGCACTCTATGTGAGAAAGACTCCATTGGCCGCGATGAGGCATTTCGAGAAGTTGCATCAGTTCTTTTCCTTTTCCGAGGTCTCCAGCAACCTTCCATGTAGCTGCGTTCTGTTCTTGAAGAAAATGCGGAGTTAAGGAAACAGAAAAGAGGGGTGGAAGGTATATTTCTGACAGCCGAATAAAGAGAGAGAAAGGGTGCTCTGAAGTTGGACGGCTTGATGTGCTGAATTGAGGAACTCCATAGGTTGGTCGTAGCTGAATGCGAGCGCACATCCTCCAACCAGTCAGCAGAGTAGCGATGCTCATTGCAGGGACAAGGATGATTAACGAGTATCCAACCACTGCTGCAATCAGATCTGAATGTTGAGAAGCGGGACCAATCACCATTGAAATTCCGAAGAGCAGAAGCACGAGCCCTTGTAAGGTCGGGAGATGACGAATTCGTCTTTTCTGGCTCGAAACATCGTCGGTTTTGATGTTGTCTAAGCCATTGCTCGCTGAATCGAGAGGTATATCACTTGAGCTGAGAGATGTTGACATATTCCAATGAAACGAGTGTTTTTTTACAGGGGTATTCGGGTAGTATGACCTGTTCTTCATAAGAGCGCTACTACCGCTGGAATGTGAAAATTGACCATTTTCACCAAGATCGCTCAGCGAATAGGAGGTAGAGTCTACCGAGAAGGGGTATTGTAAAAGAGGAATCTCTGGCTGGAAAGTGTTTGTATTGTATCAGCAAGGAAGTTCTGAAACTCTTACTCATATGACTTTCGTCTGTCTGCTCTTCGGCTGGTGCAAGCAGGGAGAGTGTCAAAGGACATAATCTCGAAATGAGCATAGAGAATATGGTGAATAATTCGAGCTAAACAGTAGAGAGCGAGTCAACTGGGCATATAGCAGATCAGCTCTTGGTCAGGAGAATGAAAAATGAGCAAAGAACGCTGGAACGACTTTAAGAAAAGAAGCTGGATCGGATTGAATGAGCAGTTCTTCTTTGACTATAGCTGCATTCATGAATCCCTCGATTTTCCGGTTGATAAGCGCAATTCAGCTCTTGAGGGAATGCGAAGATTGGAGCAGGGCGAAAGAGTAAATCAGGATGAAGATCGCATGGTGGGACACTACTGGTTGCGGGCTCCTGAGCTTGCCCCCACCTCTGAGCTGGCAAGTGCGATAGAAGAGGAGCGTAGTCGCATACAAGGCTTTGTAGCACAAATTCATAAGGGGGCTTTGCGTTCTGGAGCAGGAAAATCCTTTACATCGCTCTTATTAATAGGAATAGGGGGGTCTGCGCTCGGTCCTCAGTTAATGGCAGACATCTTCCATACGCCTCAGCGCCCACTTCATTTTTTCGCGATTGACAACACAGATCCCGAGGGAATCGCTCATACCGTAAGTCAAATTCCTTCGCTTGAGGAAACGTTAGTTCTTGTGGTCTCTAAGTCTGGTGGAACCAAAGAGACTCGGAATGGAATGATTCTTGTTGAGAAAATCTTTGAGAAGCAGGGACTATCTTTTCCGAAACATGCAGTTGCTATAACTGGGAAAGGGAGCCTTCTCGATATTTATGCGCAAGAACAGGGATGGATAGAACGATTTCCAATGTGGGATTGGGTTGGAGGACGAACGAGTCTATGGAGCGCTGTTGGGCTTTTGCCAGCAGCTCTTTTGGGGATAAATATCGATGCGCTCTTAGAAGGGGCGCGCGAGATGGATCAATGCACACGTGGGGAACAACCTGAGGAAAATCCTGCGCTCATGCTCGCGCGGATATGGCAGATCATGGCCGCCTCGAGAGACATGGTAGTTTTACCATACAGAGACAGGTTGCTCTTATTAAGCCGATACCTGCAACAGCTGATTATGGAGAGCCTTGGGAAAGAGTGTGATCTTGATGGGAATCGAGTACATGAGGGCATCGCAGTCTACGGCAATAAGGGGTCTACGGACCAGCACGCCTATGTGCAGCAGCTTCGGGATGGGAGAGATAATGTATTTCTCTCGTTTGTCGAAGTATTGGAGGAATCCGTGGGTTTTGATAAAGGAGCTGAACAGCTTGTACATATCTGCAAAGAAGAGGTAGAGGAGGGGATGACAGCAGGAGATTATCTTCAAGGCTTCCTCCTTGGCACACAGAGAGCGTTATTCGATAGTGGTCGACCATCGGTGATGATTTCTCTTCGTTCCCTCAATGAATTTAGTGTTGGAGCGCTACTTGCCTTCTTTGAGCGTGCAGTATCTTTTTATGCGAGTATGGCCAACATTAATGCGTATAATCAACCAGGAGTAGAAGCTGGAAAGAAAGCAGCAGAGCGAGTAGTCCAGTTAAAGAAAGATATTGTGCATCTGATGTCTCAAGAAGCAGGTCGTTACCAGAGTGTCGATGAGCTAGCACATGCACTTTCCTCTGATGAGCGATTTGAGATTTTTAAGATACTGGAACGACTTGCTGCCAACGGAGTCGTTGCTGTTTCGGATGAGTCTGAAGAGGTGTTTTTACGCCAATATTGTTTACGGAACTAGCTGACTTTTGGGCTCGAGCTGTCGGCTGTTACCGCCCCCTCACTTTTTTATCAGACCTTTAGCGAGGTCTTTTGAATTTTCTCGTTGTCGGTGTTTCCCCGTCTTCAACGAGGACTTCTACGCAACAAGAGCTTTTTGTTTTCAGAGTTGCCCGAGTTTTTCCCGCCACTTGTTTTGTAACGAAAGCATCATCTTCAAGACTCTTGCATTTTTTCCTTTTGTTCGGCTTGCTAAATTTTTTGAATCTGACGGTATAGCTTAAGACATCAGCAAACTCTGTTTCGGGAGCAGTCCATGTAGCCACGCATCGATTCCTAGTCGAGTTTATGCTTCGCAGCCGCAATTTTAAGGAAGAGGGGGTTGTCTCTTGTAGCGCGAGTGCCACATCAATAATAGTGCCGAGAATAGAGAAGTGATCAATGGATGCACAAGCGATCGGATCTCCATTTTCATCAGTTGTAATCGTTGTCGCGAGTGGAGACCAGACCTCGCTGTCCTCATCATAGCGAGCGATGAGGACAGCATCAGTTGTTGCTCCTACGGCACTCAGCTCTGTTTCATCAATAGGGATGCAGAGTTCAGCATCTTTTTCGGGGATTGTTACAGCCGTGCCGCCGATCTTTGGCGTAATCTCCCAAACAGTAAGGGGAAGACTTTCAAGTGTACTGCTAAATTCTGTGGCGGTATTAATCTCAACACTTCCAATGCCAGACCCCACTGATAATCCTCCTGAGGGAAACTCAATGGTTGCTTGCCCATCAGGAAAAGTAAGCTTTGTATTTTGATTGAGGAGGATGGTGGGTGATACCAGCGTGTAGTACGTGCCTGAGTCAGAAATCGCCAGATTTATGCTATCGCCAGTTTGCGATGCAATGGTCTGATAACTTGTTTCCCCAGAGTATTTTCGCGAGTTACTATTGCTGGTTGTGGACTCGACGCCAAAACAATTCACTTTCCAGTTCTCTGCTTTGTTTTCGTTTTTTACATAGAGCGGAAGGATAACAGAGCTTTCTCCGGGAGTTACTTTTGCAGAGCTTTTTTCTTTTCTGGCATTGTATGCTGAGCACGAGATGCTTGAGAAAGATCCGAGGTTAAGGCTACTACCAGTTTGATTCGTTGCCGAGAGATTCACGGTAAGAAGGTAGTTCGGCTCTTTCAACGTAAAGTCAAGCGGGAATGTTGAGATGCTCTCAAACGGAATAGTGATGATCTGTGGTTTCGGAGGAATTTTATCAGTAGCTCCCTGCTGAGTTTGTGGTGGGAAAACTGATACTCTATAGGTTCTTCCCGAGATAACTGGCACACTGAGTGAGCTCGTTGCTGAAAATTCACCACTTACCAGAACATCAAATGATCCAAGCACGTTTGGATCGGCGTCGGATTCAATTCGAAAGTAACCACCGACTTGAGTGGTTAAATCACTATCAAATAGTCGTAGCTCAACCTTTGCCTCAGCTTTTTCGGCTACGAGTGAGATAATGGGGGCTGGATCATTTGGGCTGGTCGAATTCAGGCTGAAGGTTTGAAAATCTTTGCGCACATAAAAGGAGTTACTTGTCTCTTGATCTGTAAAGACGCCGCTGAATGGGAGTTCTGGATTTCCCGTGCCGTTTGCTGGGTTAAGAGCATTTGGTCCTGGACGGAGTCGATATCGGTAAGAGAAGTGGTTGACGAGCAGTGCGTTGCTTAACACTCCGGAGTTTGGTATCGCGCCTTGCTTTTGAAAAGTTGGAGCAATATTCGCATTGGAAGTCGAGTCGAATAGGACCGCTTTTAAGCCAAACTGTGGCCCAGAAATTAAGTTTCCAAGCCGGTCTTCAACTCGAAATGTTACCGGGGTATCAACAGGATAGTAGATTGCTGGTAGGCGTAGAGGAGGTGCTGGATCTCCTGGCATTCCAAAGTAGGTATCAAAATCATTGCCCTTTATAAATAATGGTGAACTCACATGGTTGTCTCCTCCTGTGGTTGTTTGTGGCAGGAGGTCACACCGATATGGGAGTTCTGCAGGGATAAAATCTAAATAAATTTCCGGAAGAATGGAGCCTTGGTTAAATTCAACGATAAGTGGTTGAGAGGGAGGGGTAATTCCGTTTGAATATAAGTTGGCGAGGCTTCCTGATGCTCCTCTGCACGTCAGTGTTCCATTAAATGGGGGAAAGAGTTCTATTTCTCCCATCGTCGTGTTCTTAAATGCTATTTCAAAATGCCCTTGAGGGGTTTGCGCGTGCACAGTATTTACCAGCACTTCAGTGTGCATAAGCACGAGCGCTACAACAACTGTGGCAAGTTGAAAAAGAAAGTCCTCTAGAGACTTGATACGAAAGGGAGAGCCAGTGGCGAGATGTTTAATATTCATTGCTTTTGTAGGCTTCATACCATTTTATCGAAGAGTTCAGAAGGTTCTCGTGAGAATAGAGCTAAAAGACTTAGCGTAAAAATTTAGCGTAATAATGAGATATACTGCTCTATAATTTGTATGCGTTTGTGTGCGTGCTCTATCCCTCGCCCTCTTCGTACTATTTTACCGATTTCATAGCTGTGATGAAAGGTGATACATGGGTGAGGTAGAGACTCGAGTGTTGTTATTCTCGCGTTACCGTGTGTATCTCTTTGATTTATTGAGATTTTTTGGCTCAGTAGAGTTGAAAGCGACTACGCAGAAGAAAAAAATGGGGCTTTTGGTCTCTTGTTGGCAGAAGCAACTCTTCAGATTGGTGAGTGGGTTAGGGGAGGCGACTTTCAGAGAGAGATATGCTACTAAACAGCTCAGAGTTTTTGTATACGTCTCTTTGTTCATAGGATTTTCATGAACTCTTCTGAAAAACGCGAAAAGGCTCCTTCAAGTAGGAGTGAAAACTTGAGAGGTGCGCCTCGTGTTAAAGAGTCCCTGATAGAGGAAGGCATCGGACTAGA
>Ga0181593_10001762_pt1 | contig 19785 bp, 10 predicted proteins | sample 071ome_19_FD_133756 | JGI IMG/M metagenome (GOLD analysis project Ga0181593, IMG submission 133756) | Coastal salt marsh microbial communities from the Groves Creek Marsh, Skidaway Island, Georgia - 071413AT metaG (megahit assembly) | ecosystem: Environmental > Aquatic > Marine > Intertidal...
AAACCGGCCAGCCGCTCATCGGGGCCACGGTCATCATCGAGGAGACGAATCAGGGAGCAGCGGTCGCTCCTGACGGCAGCTATGCTATCATAAACGTCGCTCCGGGCGTTTACACGGTCCGGGCTTCCATGGTCGGTTTTGGAACGGTTCGAAAAGGAGAGGTCAGGGTTTCCATTGATCGTACCACTCGTGTGGACTTCGAACTGACCGTCGAGGTCATTGAAGGGGAGGAGATATTCATTACGGCGACCCGGCCGATTATCGAGGTGGATCGCACCACCTCAGCGTCTTACGTGGATTCCGAAGCGATTGCGAATCTGCCCGTTCAGGAGGTTTCTGATCTCCTTCAGTTGCAGTCTGGCGTTACGTACGATTCACAAGGACGACTTCATATGCGAGGCGGTCGCTCCGGTGAAGTGGCCTACCTCGTCGACGGCATTCCCGTGACGAATCAATACAGTGGGGGGTCTAAGATTGAAATCGAGAACAATTGGATCCAAGAACTGCAGGTCATCAGCGGTGTGTTCAATGCGGAGTACGGACAAGCGCAGTCAGGTGTCGTAAATATTGTCACGAAAACGGGGTCGATCGACCGCTTTTCGGGCGACATTGGTCTCTACGGTGGCTCTTACCTGACGGCTGATTCGGATGTCTTCATCGGAGAGGAAAGCCTGTCGCTGGACGAGCTCAATCTCCAGGGCAGCCTTCAAGGTCCTCTACGGTTTCTGCGCGATGGCTCGTTCTTTACCAACCTTCGCTTCTCTGATAACTCCGGATGGCTCAATGGAGAACGGCGAGCCCTGACGTCCGATACCGTACCTATCCAGGCCTACATCCAGGAAGCGCAGCAATCCGCATCTGATCTTGACAACCTGGTAGGTATTCCGATTCCGGACTCGTTGCTATCTGGAGACCGGTCGCTGGTGTCGATGAATCCGAGACAACGCCTTTCGTGGCACGGCCGCGTTTCCTTCCGTCTTTCATCCATGTTGACGGCCAACTACGCTGCCTTTTTCAGTGATGAGGAGCGCAAGTCGTATCAGGATTACAGACGGTATTCTCCAGAAGGACTACCGACGACTACCGAGCGCGGAATAAATCATTTGCTGTCCTTTACGCTGACTCCCGATGCTCGCTCGTACCTGCGGCTGGGAATTTCCTATCAGAACAACAGGGTTAGCAGCCGCCTTTTTGATGATCCATTGGATTCCAGGTATCAGGGATCGCCCTTTGCAGCAAACGGTTTCGCTTTCGGAGGCACGAGCAACGGAAGGGGCGAAGCGTCCAACTCCACCTTCCTGGTGAAGCTGGAGGCTGAACGGCAGGTGAACCAGAACAATTTGGTCAAGGCTGGAATCGAGTGGCAACGACACGGTATCGAAGAAGCATCCCAGGTTACCATTTCTGATGGCCCCGTCTATCTCGAGCCAACGCAGCGCATTCCTGCCGGCAATACGGCTGGAAACGATCAGTACACGCGAGAGCCGTGGGAACTCGTCTTGTTTGTACAAGACAAGCTGGAAGTAGACGAACTCGTTGTAAACGCTGGTATACGATTTGACCTCTGGGAGCCCAATGCCCCCGTTCCGGAGGATCTTCAAGCGGTAACCAACCCCGAGGATGGTATTCGTCTGGCAACAGACTTCGTTGACGCCGGGCGGTCCATGCAGCTCAGTCCACGCGTGGGTCTCGCGTTTCCGATTTCAACCCGAGGAGTTCTTCATGTCTCCTACGGAAGATTCTTTCAGGTACCGCGCTTCTCCTACATCTACACCAACTCGGAATTTGAAGTTGAGCTTGGGGACCTGGAGACCATCATGGGTAATGCGGATCTGAAGCCGGAGCGCACAACGGCCTATGAGCTGGGCGTACAATACGCGTTGACTTCGTCCTGGAAGGTGGAGGCCACCATCTATTACAAGGACATCAAAAATCTGCTCGGGCAAGAGATCGTCAATACCGTGGACAAGAAAGTCTACGCCAGATACATCAACCGGGACTACGGGAATACAAAAGGGTTTGCCCTTTCATTGCTCCGTCAGTTTGCTGACCAATTCGGTTTGACGGTCGACTACACGTATCAGGTGGCCAAAGGAAACGCGTCGGATCCGAATGCGGTTTTCTTCAATAACCAGACACGGCCACCGATAGAGCCGGAGAAACAGGTGATTCCATTGAATTGGGATCAGCGGCATTCCTTGAATGGCTCGGTGATCATGGGCGACCCCAAGGGCTTGACCTTGAGCCTTATTGGCCGCTTCTCGACGGGCCAACCCTACACGCCATCGAATCCGGGAAGTCAGCTTACTTCTCAGCTTGCCAATAGCGAATCGAAGCCGGTTCGTATGAATCTGGATATCAACGTATCCAAGCGCATTCAGATGGCAGGTCTCGAGACGCGTATCTATGCCAAAGGCTTCAACGTACTTGACCGCTTGAATGCCAAATCGGTCTACTCAAGCACGGGTAATGCATTTCATCCGTACCGAACGCTGGGCGAGGCTGAAGTGTTGGCTCTCAATCCCAACTTTACCGTTGGAGAAGTTGATCTGCGCCCGGACTTCTTCGATCCTCCGAGACGAATCATTTTGGGCCTTGACATTCGCTTTTGAAGATGCCTCACACCAACATAGCGAGAGAAATGTCGAGCCAGCTGATGTCAGTATTTGCGCAGACGAATGGACTCCGAGGTATGGGTCCAAAGGGAGTGCTGTTTCTGCTGGCCAGTCTGTGCCTTCCGCTTTTTGTCTCCGCACAGGATCGACCAGAGGCAGGCCGAGAGTATCGTCGAACCGGCGTTCATGACGGCAACCTGGTGTTTACTCGCTACTCGAACTACGGCAACCTCGGAAGTCGGTTTGAGCCGCCGAAAATGGAGTGGCCCAAAGGCTCCGGCCAATGGTACGGGTTCGAATTCGTCATGATGGCGGGCGCTGAGGTGCAGGATACGGAGGGTCGATACATCCGGATCGTTTCCGAGAATTACACCAACCCAGGCTCGTTCGACGTAAGTCCTGACGGAACCCACACGTATGGATGGGAGCCTTTGGCCGGCTACGTCAATCCAGGCTCATTCAATGAACTGGAATATCCGGCCATGAGTCATTTGGAAGAGACGTGGCCCGAGCCGTGGCCATATGACTATCCCGGCGATCCAGAATCTCGTGATGGACTTTGGAATGGGGAGTTTGGTGCTTTTGTCCGTGCGGATCAGGAGTCCTACTACGTCATGGACGATCGTAACAACGACGAGTTCTACTACTTTCCGTTCACCGGGAGTGTAGCTGACTCATCCGATTTTCCGACGGGCCGCAGAGGCATCGGATTGCAGGTTGGCGTGCGTGGATATCAGTGGGTCAACGTGCAGGCTGAGGATATTCTGATCGTCCGATATGACATCGAAAATGTCAGTGACAAGGATTTGATCAAGGTCGTTTTCGGGATGTACGTAGACCCCGCCGTTGGAGGACAGGGAGATTCTGTTGATGATTTTGCGGATTTCGAGCGTCAGGATGACATCGTCTACATGTGGGATCGCGACGGCATAGACAATCGGGGCCGTCCCGGTGTGGGATACTTCGGCTTCGCGTTTCTTGAAAGTCCTGGAGATCCGCTCGACGGTGAAGACAACGATCAGAACGGAATCGCTGACGAAGTACAAGACGATGACGCGGGTATCCGCATTGAAGGTCAAGAAGCCATCTTGGCGGAACTGTCCTCGCGGTATCTGATGACTGACTTTGAGAGCTTCTTCGGAAGCCCGACGCTTCTTCCCGCCGTGGAGTATGGAGTATGGTGGACGGGTGATGAGGATGTGGACTGGGTGCCATTCGACGATTTGAATGGAGATGGCGTGAGAGAGAGCGACGAGCCCCTCGTTGATGATAAAGGATCGGACGGCCTGGGGCCCAACGATGATGGCTATCCAGGGCCTGATTCGGATGGCACCGAGGATAATGGCCGTCCTGATCAGGGCGAGCCGAACTTTGGAAAAACCGATAATGATGAATCCGATCAGATTGGACTGACCAGTTACGTCCTGCGCCCAGCGGGGAACGTGAGCGATGACGAGCGGACCTGGCTTGAAATGGAGCCCAACAGGTTTGGCGGCGAAATGCCCAGTAACCTTGCTTTCATTTATGGCTCAGGATATTTCTCCCTTCCAAGGGAGGCCACGCGCAAGTTCGCCATTGCCTGTCTGTTTGGTCGCAACTTCGATGACATCCTTCGCAACAAGCGGACGATGCAGAAGATTTATGACGCAGACTATTCATTCGCGAAGCCACCGAACAAATCGCGTCTGACAGCGGTCCAGGGTGACCAGTCTGCCGTTCTGATGTGGGACAATGTTGCCGAATTCTCACGTGATCCGATCTACGGAACGGATTTCGAAGGCTACATGGTTTACCGGGCTACCGATCCCTCGTTCAATTCGATCAAGACGATTACCGACGCATTCGGGAATCCGATTCTTTGGCAGCCTATCGCTCAGTTTGATCTCGACAATGGATTGAACGGGCCTCATCCGATACAGATCGGGGAAACAGGCGCTGTATTCAATACCGGGACGGACTCGGGTCTTCGGTACTACTACAAGGATACCGGCTTGGATAATGGACGAGCGTACTACTATGCGCTCGTCCCCTACGATGCGGGATATGATGTCGACTTTTTTGATCGCGGCATATCGACCCGGGATAAGCTGACGCCTATCTCGCCGAGCGAAGCGTCTAAAATCATTCAAACAGACCTCATCGGGAACGTCACGTTTGTTGATCGAAACACCGCCGTGGTCGTTCCGAATGCTCCTGGGGCAGGTGTTTTACTCGGCGGAATCGATGGCGAGATCATCCACGACGGTCCGGGAACGGGGAATATTGAAATCGAGGTCGTGGTGCCTGACAGTTTGGAGCGTGGAGGAGAATTCCGGGTTTCCTTCACGGATACGACGAAAGCGCTGCTCACGCGCGGAATTCATATCGAGGAGACGCGCTCCAATCGGACCATCTATGAAGCTGCGGCCTTTGACAGTGTTGATCTCTCTCGTCGGCTGCTATCGGGGTTGAATTTCAGGGTTTATACCCCGCCTGAGCCGGTTCCCCTTACGTATGGATGGACCGAAGGCAATTCCAACCTGAGGGCCGATATCGATATTGTCGAATCAGGACGAACGGTGCCGGTACCCGATGATATCGAGATCAGAATGGGTGCCCCTGGGGTGGATTCGTCTTTTGTACAATTCGCCTTTGAACAGAGGATACCGGTTGATTTCGAGATCTACGGGGTAACCTCAGGCCGGAAGTACCTGTTCATTCTGGAAGAGACGGGTATCCCTGATGGACGCTTGAGTGCGGGCGATGTGATAACGCTCGTTTTTGATCCGGTCGGATTCCGATTCAACTTGGGTTGGCGCTTCACGTTCAGTGGACCGGATGGCGAAGCCCCCAGACTTCCTGAGCCGGGAGACGTCTATTTGCTGGAGGTGAGCAAACCGTACTCCTCCCTGGATCTCATATCGTTCGCGACCCAAGAGACCCGTTATGAGAGCGAAAAAGCCGCCGACGACCTCTCCAACATATACGTCGTCCCTGATCCTTATGTGGCCAGCGCATCTTGGGAGCGCCCGCTCTTTAATGCCACGGGAAGGGGTGAGCGCCGCATCGACTTCGTAAATCTTCCGCCTGTATGCACGATCCGAATCTTCAATACCGCTGGTAAACTGGTTCAGGTGTTGGAGCATGACTCCCCATTCGAAAACGGCTCCGAAAGCTGGGATCTGGTTTCCAAGGATGGACTCACGGTGGCTTTTGGTGTGTACTTCTTTCACGTTGAGACGCCGGATGCAGGAGAGACAACGGGTAAATTCACGCTGATCAAATGACATTCCGTAGCATCATACCCGTCGCGTGTGCGCTGATGGCGGTTTCTATGGCTGTTCCTGTACAGGGCCAAGAAGCGGACTCCCCGTACGTCAATTTTGTGGAGGATGTCTCGAACGCTGGAACCAGTGCCGCGGCCTTTCTTCAGATTGGTGTAGGTGCTCGCGCAATGGCCATGGGCAATGCGGGTACAACCCTAGCCCGTGATGCTACAGCACTGTATTGGAATCCAGCAGCGGCAGCAAACTTGACGGCCCAGGCAACCGTCACATTCGATCACACGGATTGGTTGGTTGATACCAATCTGGATTTTGTCGGGATGGCGTTCCGGATTCCGGGGGCAGGGACCGTTGGTCTGAGTGTTCTGGCATTTGACGCAGTCGACAACCAGCCGGTCCGAACCATTCTACAACCCGAAGGAACCGGAGAATTTTACAGCGCATCCGATGTGATGTTGGGGGTAACCTATGCTACCTCTCTGACGAACCGGTTCTCGGCAGGCATTACCGGTAAATACATCCGGGAAACACTTTGGAATGAGACTGCTAAAGCGATGGCGGTCGATCTCGGAATCCTGTATCAAACCCGACTTGAAGGCTTTGTCCTTGCTGCGAGCATTCTGAATTTTGGCGGCAACATGCAGCTTGAAGGACGGGATTTGCGACGCGCCTTTGATGATGACCCAGCCAACTTCAGCAATAATCAGTTGAACGTCAGTTTTGACACGGATGAGTTTTCCATTCCTCTGACGTTCCGGTTCGGATTTGGCTACGAAAAGAAAATTTCTGACTATCACCGAGTGACACTGGCTGCCGACCTGACAAATCCGTCGGATAACAGCGAATCGGTGAATCTTGGTTTTGAATACACTTTTGGCAATACCCTCTCCCTTCGCGGGGGCTACGCCGCGCTGTTTGAGCGCGATCGCGTCAGTGGGCTGTCCTTTGGAGTAGGCGTTGATCGCAGACTCCTGGATCGCGTTCGGGTAGTTGCCGAATACTCCTACGCTGACATGGGATTCCTCGGTGCAGCACAGCGCTTCACCTTAGGCGTCGGACGATAACTCGATGCACTTTTCTTACCACCAATGAGAAAGACGATGAAAAGATGGCTATTCCTCATGGCGATGTTGACGGTCGTGGGATCATTTTCCACGGCTTCAGCTCAACAGGCGCTGATTTTCAATGAGATCCTTGCAGATCCGGCATCAGGAGACGCCGGCGACTCCAACGGAGACGGAACCCGAAGTTCATCGCAGGATGAGTTCGTGGAGCTCGCAAACGTTAGTGCGGACACGCTAGACCTGACGGGATGGATGCTTGGCGACGATGAAGCCATCAACTTCACGTTTCCGGCCGGATACAAACTCCCTCCGCGTCATCTGGTTGTTGTTTTCGGTGGTGGAGACGTGACAGGGGTGGATGGATACGATGCAGACCTGTTGGCTACGCGTGTTTTCAGCGCAGACAGTACCGTCGGAAACGGTATTGCGAATGGCGGTGAGTACGTCGTTCTGAAATCACCAGACGGATCCGCTGATGCCTATGCAGCTTATGGATCCCAAGAAGGACTGGGCGCTCCCGCAACATCGGCTACGGATGGCATTACCTTCGAATACGGAACGGACATCACGGCCGCGGGCAACCAGGATCAATCAGTTACACGGTCCCCGGACGGCAACACAACCGATGCAGAGCCTTGGGTCCTGCACTCCTCCGTGAGTTCGGCCCTCTTCTCTCCGGGTCAAACAGTGAATGGCGTCTCGGTCATTCCAAAGCCTCCACCAACGCTGACGGTGATCATCAACGAAGTGTTGGCCGATCCTCCATCCGGTACTCCGGGTGATGCCAACGGAGATGGTACCCGCAGCTCGTCTCAGGATGAGTTTGTCGAATTGGCGAATGTCTCCTCAGATCCGGTCGATATTTCGGGATGGATGCTTGGAGACGATGAAGCAGTCAACTTCACCTTCCCTGACGGCTACGTCATGGCTCCAAGGAGCTTCCTCGTCGTGTTTGGAGGAGGAGATGTCACCGGAGTGGAAGGGTATGATCCAGACCCCCTCGTAACGCGCGTCTTCAGCGCCGACAGTACGATCGGTAACGGTATTGCCAACGGTGGCGAGATTGTTCTGCTTCACTCCGATGACGGCTCCTATGACACGTGGTTGGCGTATGGAAGCAAATCAGGAACGGGCGGGCCACCCAATTCGGATGACTATGAGGTGCAGATCGATGTGACTGCAGCCGCGAACGCGGACAACAGTATCACGCGCTTTCCTGACGGAAACATCAATGTGGTGGATCCCTTCGTGCAGCACTTGACGGTCGCCAATGCCGCATACTCGCCGAATACCACCATTGATGGACGCACGACAGTTCCGCCACCGCAGCCACAAGTCACGGTAGTCATCAACGAGGTACTCGCAGATGCTACGGGAGCCGGTGATGCGAACGGTGACGGAATCATCAGTGCAACAGAGGATCAATTCATCGAGATCGTAAATGCCAGCGAAGAAACATCCGTGGATCTGGGTGGCTGGCGCGTTGGCGATGAAGGCGGAATGACATTCACCTTCCCAACCGGGTACACATTGGCTCCACAGGCCATGGTAGCGGTCTTTGGTGGTGGGGATGTTTCCGGTGCGCCGGGCTATTCGGCTGATCCCCTGGTGACGCGTGTATTCGCTGCGAGCGGGGCACTTGGAGACGGAATGGACGCAGCCGGAGACTTTGCGGTTCTGGCCTCCAGCGATGGGTCTTACGACGCCTATGTATCGTTCGGTACCAAAGTGGGAACGGGTGATCCGGTTATCGCTGACGTGCCTGACGCAGAATGGGAGTTTGCTACATCAACAGCCGCAGCTGCGGATCAGCAGTCATCCATCACGCGCAATCCAGACGGCAATATTCTTGCTCAAGATCCTTTTGTCTTGCACAGCACCGTCAGCGATGCTGTCTACTCCCCTGCGCAGACCATTGATGCGCTTGATTCCCTGGATGACTTTGAAGATGTCCCCCATCCTTGGGGTACGGGCCACGCCCTGCACTTCAGCTGGTGGGAGAGGGATCGCGTTGAGATTCGCGATGCCGCTGCGCTTTTCCCATTGCGAATGGATCAGGGAACGGTCGAGCTGTGGATGAAACCTGACTCGGTTCTCACCGATGATACCCATGCTCCCGACTGGACCTATCTCTTCGGTAAAAACCTGGGTGGCAATAACCCTGGTGATCTTGGACTCGGCTGGCGTCGTAGCGAAGGACGTCTTCTCTTCTTCATGCAGGATGGTGTTGATACCGTCAACCTCGAAGAGGGCGACAAGGTCGACGAGAAGTACTTCCCACGCTGGTATCACGTAGCGGTGACCTGGAATACCGCCGACTCGATGCGCATTTTTGTGGACGGTGTTAAACAGGCTGCTGTGGAATCCGCGGTACCCCTTCTCGGTGGAACCATGGCCATGGCCATTGGAAACGGCGCAGCAGATCTGTGGAACGATCGGTATGAAGGATTCCGTGGTATGATTGACGAAGTCCGTGTGTCCGTCGTTGAGCGGTATACCGAGGACTTCGAACTTCCGACCGAGCCCTATGTTGAGGATAACCTGACCTTGGCATTGTGGCATTTTGACGAGGGAAGTGGAGATACGGCTGCCGACGCAACCGGTAATGGGTTCGTTGGCACGCTTGGCGGCTTTGATTCCGACGGTAATCCAGATACTGATTCAGCACCGGTCTGGATCGATGTCAGCACGCTGGTAGCCAACGAAACGACCGAGCTTCCGCTTCAGTTTGAGCTGTCGCAGAACTATCCCAACCCGTTCAATCCGTCAACAGCCATTGAATATGTGGTGCCTGCGCGATCCAGCGTAGATATCCAGGTATACAATGTCTTGGGTCAGCGGATTGCCACGTTGGTTTCAGGTGAACACACCGCCGGTGTGCACCGGGTTACCTTTGATGCGTCGCGGTATTCGAGCGGGCTGTATTTCTATACGCTTCGTTCTGGTTCGACGCTGCTGACCAAGAAGATGATGTTGATCAAATAATACATGGGTCACATTGTCTTCAGATTCACCTTCGTAATGGTTCTGTTCGTTCTGTCCGCTGGCCGGGAGGCCAGCGGACAGGCGACAGCCATTCTGTTCCGGTATCTACCCGAAGGTGATGCGTTTACTTCCTCGGTCGTTTTGGAGGATGTTGAGGAAGGGCCCTTCATTGACCCGGTGGAGTTTGCCGCGCGAAATCCCGGTGGTTGGGGGATGACAGCGCCCAGTTCGGCTGAATTCGAAGCACCGGCTTCCCGGATTCGAAGCGTTCAAACCGAGGATTTTTCTCAACCTCTTGGGCCACAAATGACGGTTGAGGTGTGGTTTCGCGGTCAGGCATTCAATCAGACATCCACGTTGATTTCCAATCGCGTTTCAGAGAGCGGTGGATTCACGATCGGTTTGGAGCGTGATACGCCGTATCTGGAGTTTGCGGTTGAGAATTCGACCTATCGCTTGGATGCGGAGAGCGCCATTGAGGTAGATGAAAATGCGTGGGTGGCCGCCACCATCATGTATTGGCAGGGCACACTGACCCTTCGTCTGTATGTCGACGGTGTCCTGCATGCAGAACTGGAGGAGCAGCCCTCCATACCCAGTCCATATGCCATTGCCCACCCCGTAATGATCGGGACATCGGCGACGGGAGATCCCGGCAGTCCCACATTGACCGGTACGTTCACTGGTCAACTTTTTGCTGCGTTGATCAAGGGGTACGCCGCGACGGATGCGTATCTAAATTCCGGAATTCCCCATGATGGAGGCGCGTACTTCGGATTACCCTCCTACCATGATTATCCGCTGGATGATCAACGTCTTCCTGCGGATCTCAGAATTCAATCGTCTCCGGTCGACATTCAGGAGCGTTTCTTTCTCCCGTATGCGAACGACCTGTACATCCCGCAGGGAACGGCTACTCGGATCGAGGAAATCGATGGTGAGGACGTACCCTTTGTCTACGTTTCCTACTACCATCGCACTCGGCTGGGAACGATCGAATTACAACACTCGATCGTCGTCGAAATGAATGGTCGCACGGGATTAGTGCGACGCACATTTCGACTCATGGGTCAACTGGCATACTCTCATGCGGGCGGCGTCGCCTTTTCTCACGGTGCACTGTACGTCTCCTCGGCCGGTGTGCTCGAGCGTTATCCATTACCGGATTGGGATGCCTCAAACCCGGTCAAGTATGTGGACCTTTTCCCCGATAGGGATGGGACCATTCAGACGCCTTCCAAGGCGTCATTCGTCTCGGCTTTCAGGGATACGCTGTGGGTAGGAGACTATCGAACCTCCTCCGATACAGCTCCTTTCCTGTTTGCACATGCGCTTGATCAGAATGGCCGCCCAGACCCGGACCCGGTCTACCGTTTTCCACTTCCCAGGCGCATTCAGGGTGTAGATCTTATCGAGTCCCCTCGAGGGACTGTTGTGGTGCTTTCCAGAAACCGGACCTCGACAACCGCTGAGCTGCTTCGATATCGTCTGGACGCGCTTTCAACCACGAGCGTCGTTTCCCCTGACTCCGTCGTCATCATGCCGCACGGCATTGAAGACTTGTCCTTCCTTCCGGATGGTACTCTTTGGACCAATTCTGAATCTGGCACGGACTACTATCAGCGTAAATCAAGTGGAGCCTGGTCCAGCTTCTATCCGTTTGTGTACAGCATTCCGGCCTCATCCATTCTGGGTGCGCCCCTTCCCACGAATCGAGACGAGTTGCCACTCGGTTCCGATCTCGATGTTGAGGTGTTTCCCAATCCATTTATTGACACCCTTCGCATATCGCTTTCGGGTGGAGGGGATTCAGACGGCGTCATGTCTGTTTTCGTTGTGGATCTTCTAGGGCGCCGCGTCGCGACCATCGCTGGTGGAATACGGTCCGGGCAAGCACATCATCTCACGTGGGATGAGATACTGCTTCCTGCGGGGATGTACTTCGCTGTGATCGAACATGGATCCCGCCGAACGGTCAAGCCGATCTTTCGGACGAACTGATGGTTCCTCGATGCTCATATCTGTGCGCAGCGTTGCTCGTACTGGGAGGATGTGCGTCTGATAACCAAGAAGAGCGGGAGCTCGTGCGGGTCGGTACTGCCTCCATCACCGTCATGGAGTTCAGTCGGGACTTCGAACAGGGTCATCCAATCCTGAAGCAGGGGGCCAATCCCAAGGCAGCCTATCTGGAGCACATGATTGATGAACAGCTCCTGGCTCAAGCAGGGTATCGTATCGGACTGGATACGACCTTTGCCGTGCGAAGTCAGGTGAAGAGCCTGACCGAAGAGCTTTTGGTAGGGCGGGTATTCGAGGAGGATGTTGCCCGATCCGTGTCAGTAACCTCAGCCGACATCGATTCGCTTCGCAGGCTGGATGCAATTCAAGTCGCCCTGCGTTTCCTGCCTGCAGCCGATGCCGAGTCCGCTGAGCAGCTTCGGGAAGTCTACCTGGAGCAGGGATTCGCAGCCGCCGTTGCTGACATTGCGGAACAGGAGGAGGGTATGCAAGATGTGCGCCCGCAGGATTTTGAGACGGAGCTGGTTTCTCCTACGTCGCTGGATCCTGTCGTGTGGGAGGCCATCCAGGATTTGCCAGTAGGAGATATTTCTACTCCGTTTTCTTTCAGGGGAGGGCTCCTTCTGGTTGAGGTAATGGACGTCCTCAGGACGCCCATTACGGCTGAACCAGGGGCGGAAGAAAGGGCACGGTATGAGCAGGTTGTTTTTGCTGAGAAATCGCGCCTGGCTGCGCGTTCGCTTATCCGTCGTACTGTTGCCGACACGGACCTTCGATTGAAGAAAGCGGCCTATGGAAGACTGGAACAGGCGCTCTGGAATTGGCTCTCAAGCAGCCCGGAAGAAGGGATTGAAGGTGCTCCCAGTCTGTGGGAACGCCTGCTCGATGACTCGTCGCCATTCGCTGAGACGGTCCGGGCTCTCGAGTCGCAACCCATCATGGAAACGCGTGCACGCTCGTGGACGGTTGCAGAGTTCTTGGCTGAATACCCTTTTGATCGATACCCGATATCGCTTCGCTCGGGGGACGAATTTCGAAGCGACTATTACGATGCTTTCGGCCTGCTGGTAAGGGATCAGTTGTTCGTTAAAAAAGCGCTGGACCAGGGGCTGGATACCGCTCCTGAGCTGCGGTCTGAAGTCGAACGCTGGACCGATAAATGGGTCTATCAAGCCTTCAAGAATCAGGTGGCCGATACCGTTACGGTGGATGAGGAGGATATCCGACTGTATTTCGAGCGGTATCGATCCGAATGGCCGGAGGACGTCTTGCTGGAAACCGTGCGCAATGAAGTAGAGCGCCAAGTTCGCAGGGCGAAGACGCTGGCAGCGCTGGAGGAGGTATTGGTGGATTTGAGACGTCACATTCCGGTCGAGATAGACCTTCAGGCAATGTACCGCCTCGATAATTCCGCTCTCACCGGGCATTCGCCGTCTGTCCAACTGTTCAAAGCCAGCACGGGACGGCCTGCATGGCCGGTCACTGACTACGGGCTATAAAACCAGACCCAAGCTGAAATGAAATACGTTCTTTCTCTCGATCAGGGCACAACCAGCTCGCGAGCCATTCTGTTTGATCGGAGCGGTACCATCGTGGATGTGGCACAGAAAGAGTTCACTCAACACTATCCGCAACCGGGTTGGGTAGAACACGATGCGATGGAGATCTGGGAGACCCAGCTGGAGGTGACTCAGGAGGTCCTGCGTCGCGTTGGGTCCGACGGCTCGGACGTAGCTGCAATCGGAATTACCAACCAGCGTGAGACAACGGTCGTTTGGGATCGAAGAACAGGTCTACCCATCTCGAATGCTATTGTGTGGCAAGACCGTCGTACGGCAGGGTTTTGCGATGAACTGAAAGAGAGAGGCCTGGAAGACGAAATCCGTTCAAGGAGTGGCCTCGTCGTCGGCGCGTATTTCTCCGGTACCAAAGTTCGTTGGATACTGGATAACGTTGCCGGTGCTCGAGAAGCGGCAGCTGAGGGTCATTTGGCATTTGGGACCATTGACAGCTGGCTCATCTGGAACCTGACCGGAGGAAGCGTCCATGCGACAGACCCCTCGAATGCCTCCCGGACCATGCTGTACAATATCAACGACTTGACCTGGGATGACGTGTTGCTGGATCTGCTGGACGTGCCGAGCTCGGTCCTTCCTGCCGTCCGTCCTTCAAGTGGGGTTGTGGGGACCTGCGAACAAGCGCTGTTTGGATCGGAAATCCCCATTGCAGGCATTGCTGGTGATCAGCAAGCCGCGCTGTTCGGTCAGGTATGTGTGGATCCTGGAATGGTCAAGAATACCTACGGTACCGGGTGTTTCATGCTCATGAACACGGGCACCAGCGCTATCGAATCCCAAAACAATCTGCTCACGACCATTGCCTGGCAGATTGGCAATGAGACGACCTATGCTCTTGAAGGAAGCGTGTTTATCGGAGGTGCCGTGGTGCAGTGGCTGCGGGACGGGTTGGGTATCATCCAGACCTCATCGGAGGTAGAGCAACTCGCTGAAACGGTAGACTCCAGCGAAGGGGTATTTCTGGTTCCAGCGTTCGCAGGACTTGGCGCCCCCCACTGGGACCCCTATGCGCGCGGTACCCTCATCGGTCTGACACGGGGATCCTCTGCCGCTCACATTGCGCGGGCTGCCCTGGATAGTATCGCTTTCCAAAGTGCCGACTTGGTTCGTGCCATGGAAACTGATTCAGGTATCGAGCTTGCCAGCATGAGAGTGGATGGAGGAGCTGCGGCCAACAACATTCTGATGCAGTTCCAAACCGATCTGCTGAACGTTTCAGTTGTCAGGCCTCGAATCGTTGAAACCACAGCTCAAGGAGCAGCCTACCTGGCTGGGTTGGCGGTTGGCTTCTGGAGTGGGATATCTGAGCTGAAAACACTGTGGGAAGAGGAGCGAACCTTTCTCCCGCAGATGTCGGGTGAGGAACGAGATGCACTCACAATGATGTGGAAGCGTGCGCTCGACCGGTCCAGAGACTGGATAGATTCAGATAAGAATACCTGAATCCAGCTACGAGGCGGCCATGGAAACGAAGGTAACAGGGCGTGCCGTTGTCCTTGATCGGGCAAAAGCACTTGCCAATGTCCGAGAGGGTGGCGTCTGGGATGTCGTCATTATCGGAGGAGGTGCAACCGGACTGGGAGCAGCGGTTGATGCCGCGTCACGCGGATTACGCACCCTGCTTCTGGAAGGGGATGACTTTGCGAAAGGCACGTCGAGCAGGAGTACCAAGCTTATCCACGGAGGAGTGCGGTATCTGAAACAGGGACGCCTGCTCATGGTGATGAAAGCGCTGCGAGAGCGGGATCGACTGCTTGCCAATGCTCCCCATCTTGTCACGCTCCGGCAGTTCATTGTGCCATGTCGCAACTACGCAGAAATAGCATTCTATGCTGCGGGCCTGAAACTGTATGATCTGCTCGCGTCGGGTCGAGGTCTTCCTTCTTCCCGCATTCTGGGTCGAAAAGCGGTAATTCGCGAACAGGAGGGAGTGAATCACACCCGTCTCGCAGGCGGAATTCAGTATTCAGACGGTCAGTTTGACGATGCGCGTCTGGCACTCGCCCTCGCGCAGACCTGTGTACGGGAAGGAGGGACCGTCATCAACTACTGCAAGGTGAACACGTTTTCAAGGGATATGCAGATGATGAATCTGCGGGTCACGGATAGGGAGTCTGGGGAGGATTTCAATGTGACGGCACGGTCTGTGGTCAATGCAACAGGCGTATTTGCCGACGCAGTACGAGAGATGGATGGGGACCGTGGCGAACGATTGATTCGAGCCAGTCAAGGGGTTCACTTGGTGTTGCCTCTGTCGTTTCTTCCGGGAAAGGCTGCCATCATGGTGCCCAAGACAGACGATGGACGCGTCTTGTTTTGCATTCCCTGGAAAGGACATGCCTTGTTGGGTACGACAGATACACCGGTGGAATCGATAGATACAGAGCCACAAGCCCTGGAAGAAGAGATTGCGTTCTTGATTGGGCATGCAGGCAAGTATCTGAGCAAGGCACCGTCTCGTTCTGATGTGCTGAGTGTGTTCGTGGGCCTTCGCCCGCTCATTGGTGACTCAGAAGGGCCGACTAAATCCCTGTCTCGGGAGCACGTGATACACGAGTCAGAATCTGGCTTGATCACGATTACCGGGGGGAAATGGACCACTTATCGGCATATGGCTGAGCATGTTGTTGATCGGGTTTGCCGAAAGATTGGAGCCCCTGATCGCACATGTGTAACCCGGAATCTCCCGCTTTATGGCTGCAGCGATGACACGGATCAACGCGCGAAGTACAGTGAGTATGGGGCAGACAGGCACGCTGTGCTGGCAACGATGCGAGAGGAAGAACACGGGGAGGACCCGTTGCATCCGGATCTTCCGTATGTCATGGGTCAGGTAACCTGGGCAATGCAAAATGAAATGGCTCGTACTGTGGAAGACGTGCTTGCTCGTCGAACCCGTGCCCTCTTTCTCAATGCGGCTGCCAGTAACGAGATGGCACCCAGGGTTGCTCGAAAAATGGCAGATTATCTGAACAAAGATGAGACTTGGGTCAACCATCAAATTGGGTCCTTTGCCGCACTGGCCTCCCAGTACCAACTTCCATCCTGATCAGAACTCAGGGATATGATTACCTTTCTCACACGATATGACTGACATGAACATGGCTTCCAGAATTATCCCACTACTTTTCTTGACCGGGCTGCTCGGGTGTGCTCCCGTCGCTGATTTTGATCTTCAGGGACATCGCGGTGCACGAGGGCTTCTACCGGAAAATTCCATTCCCGGGTATCTGCTGGCATCCGACCTGGGATCCAATACGATCGAAATGGACATCGTCGTATCGGCGGATTCTCAGATTGTAGTCTCGCATGAACCCTGGATGTCGTCAGAAATCTGTTCCCATCCAGACGGAAGTCCTGTGGAGGAGGAGGAAGCACTATCGCTAAACCTGTACGCGATGACCTACGAGCAGATTGCTGCATTTGATTGCGGATCACGAGGCAATGAGCGGTTCCCGGATCAGGAATCCATGGCAACGCACAAGCCTCTTCTGTCTGACGCGCTCCGAGCTATCGATGCACACTCCGAAGGGTCACTGAGATTCAATATCGAAATCAAGTCCAGGGAGGAAGGAGACGGTGTTTACCACCCGGACGTGGACACCTTCGCAGGACTCTTGCACGCGGTCTTGCTCGATGCGGATGTCATGGATCGAACAACGGTCCAGTCCTTCGACCCACGATCGCTCGAGGCATTCAAACGCATCGCCCCTGAGACCACGTTGGCATTGTTGGTGAGCAACGAGTTGGGCCTTCAGCCCAATCTGGATCGCCTCAGCTTTCTTCCGCACACCTACAGTCCCAATCATAAGCTGGTCGACCGTTTGCTGGTGGACTCCGTGCATGCCATGGGAATGTTGATGGTGCCCTGGACCGTAAACGAAGCCGACCGCATGCAGGAACTGCTTCTTCTTGGCGTAGATGCCCTCATCACGGACTATCCTGACCGGGCAGCAGCGTTTAAACCGTAACAGTTTTCAACTAGACCATTGAGCTCTGATGACACCCTTTTTAGCTGAAATACTAGGAACAGCCCTGCTCATTTTGCTTGGAAACGGAACGGTTGCAAACGTTCTGCTCGGTAAGACCAAGGGGCATGACAGCGGTTGGATTGTGATTACCGTGGGTTGGGGGATGGCCGTTTTCGTGGGCGTCTTTTCGGTCGCAGCCATAAGCGGTGCGCATATCAATCCGGCCGTGACACTGGGGCTTGCAATGGCCGGAAAATTTTCGTGGTCCTTGGTGCCGGTCTACATGGCTGCCCAATTCCTCGGAGCTGCCATCGGTGCTTTTCTGGTGTGGCTGCACTATCGTCCGCACTTTGCTGCGACTGACAACGCCGACTTCAAACTGGCGGTGTTTTGTACTGCTCCCGCCATTCGGGACACGAAGTCCAATTTGATTTCTGAAATCCTCGGGACCTTTGTTCTCGTTTTTTGTGTGCTTCTTATCGCGGCACCTGAGGTAGGTCTTGGTGCTTTGGATGCGCTTCCTGTGGCCTTATTGGTCCTCGTCATTGGTATCGCTTTAGGCGGGACTACGGGCTATGCCATCAACCCGGCTCGAGACCTGTCTCCTCGCATCATCCATGCATTGCTTCCCATTCCAGGCAAGCGAGACAATGATTGGAGCTATTCCTGGATTCCCGTGTTTGGTCCATGTGTCGGAGCGTTGATTGCAGCCGGACTCTTCTTGATGATAGGAGCGACTACATGATCGGATTACTACGTCCACCGTCTCAGGGGCAACAGGTCCCCGAGGCTGAGACAGATAAGGAGTACCGGCGACTCAGACTGCAGGTGTTCTTGGGCGTATTTGTCGGCTATGCCGGCTACTACTTCGTCCGAAAGAACTTCTCTCTGGCGATGCCCTACCTGATAGAGGAGGGGTACTCCAGGACAGAACTCGGATTTGCCTTATCCGGTGTTGCCATTGCCTACGGGTTATCCAAGTTCTTGATGGGAAGTGTTTCTGATCGAAGCAATGCCCGGACTTTCATGGCACTTGGCCTGGCTGTAAGTGCCGTCATAATGATCGTTCTCGGGACCGTGCCTTTCGCCACGGCATCGGTGACCATGATGTTTACCCTTCTGTTGCTGAACGGATGGTTTCAGGGAATGGGCTGGCCGCCGTCGGGTCGAACCATGGTACACTGGTTTTCAGCCAGTGAGCGAGGCACTAAAATGGCCTTGTGGAATGTGTCACATAATGTGGGTGGAGGTCTTGTAGGCCCCATTGCCATCCTGGGAGTTGCTGTGTTTTCCGATTGGCATGCGGTCCTCTACACCCACGGATTGCTGTCACTCGTGGTCGTCGTATTTATTCTGCTCACCGTTCGGGATACACCGCAAAGTCAAGGTCTTCCCCCCATCGAGAAATACCGGAACGATTACCCCAAAACGTTCGAGTACGAAGACCGTCATGAAAAGGAATTCTCTACCAAGGAGATATTCTTCGGTCACGTGTTCAACAACAAGCTTTTATGGAGTATCGCTTTGGCGAATGCCTTCGTGTACCTGGTCCGATACGGGGTCCTCGATTGGGCACCCACCTATCTGGGAGAGGTGAAGCAGTTTTCCTTCGATGACTCCAGCTGGGCCTATGCTCTGTATGAATGGGCAGGGATTCCGGGTACGCTTTTGTGTGGATGGATGTCGGACCGGTTCTTTCGCGGGCGTCGCGCTCCGGTCAGCATCGTCTATATGTTTTTTACCGGAGTCTGTGTTGTGATCTACTGGCTCAATCCGCCTGGCAATCCAGCCGTCGACATTGCCATGCTGATTGCAATCGGATTCCTGATCTACGGTCCGGTCATGCTCATCGGTGTCCACGCTCTGGATTTGGTACCCAAGAAAGCAGCTGGAACGGCTGCCGGATTTACGGGCCTGTTTGGATACGTGGGGGGAGCCGTGTCAGCCAATATCGTGATTGGCGCCTTGGTCGATGCCTATGGCTGGGATGCCGGGTTTATGTTGATCGCGGGATCATGTGCCACGGCCATCGTCCTCATAGCGATGACGTGGAAAGCTGAACAGAGATCCTTGGGTCACCTCTAGCCGGGCGGTTGAGTACACGCTGTCATTCTTCCACGAATGACAGCGTGTACTCCCACGATTCCTCCGCGCAGTAGAGCGAAAAGGTCTTTTCGCTGGGGAAATGCTGAATCTGTACAATGTTTTTCTGATCCTCGAATATCTCTCCCAGCATGCGCTGGTCAACGTGAAGTCCTTCGATTGTTGACGAGGCCTGGAATTCAAGCAGG
>Ga0181593_10001768_pt1 | contig 19745 bp, 13 predicted proteins | sample 071ome_19_FD_133756 | JGI IMG/M metagenome (GOLD analysis project Ga0181593, IMG submission 133756) | Coastal salt marsh microbial communities from the Groves Creek Marsh, Skidaway Island, Georgia - 071413AT metaG (megahit assembly) | ecosystem: Environmental > Aquatic > Marine > Intertidal...
ATTTCTACCCTATACAGACTGCCACAGCGGCATTATCGTCCTTGAAATACAGACGGGTGCTTGAGCGCCCGGTCGCATTTCGGGGGAATTAAGATGGCAGTTTCCGATCACGTCGATTTCAACGGCTTCATGGAAGGGGTCAAGCGGCGCAACCCCCACCAGCCTGAGTTCGTCCAGGCTGTTCAGGAAGTGGCAGAAGACATCTTCGGCTTCATCGAGGACAAGGAACAATACCACGAGCAGCAAATCCTGCGCCGGATTGCCGAACCCGATCGTGTGGTGTCGTTTCGCGTTTGCTGGGAAGACGACAACGGCTGCATCCGTGTCCAGCGCGGCTGGCGCGTGCAAAACAACAATGCCATCGGCCCTTACAAGGGAGGGATTCGATTCCACCCTTCAGTCACTGAAAGCGTCCTGAAGTTCCTGGCATTCGAGCAGACTTTCAAGAACGCACTGACGGGCCTTCCCATGGGTGGCGGCAAGGGCGGTTCGAATTTCAACCCGAAAGGCAAGTCCGAGCGCGAGATCATGCGCTTCTGCCAAAGCTTCATGACCGAGCTCTATCGCCACATCGGTGCAGACGTAGACGTGCCGGCTGGCGATATCGGCGTTGGCGGTCGCGAAATCGGCTTCATGTTCGGGCAGTACAAGCGAATTACAAACCATTTCACGGGTGTATTGACCGGCAAGGGTCTGGAATTCGGTGGATCGCTGATCCGTCCCGAAGCAACCGGTTATGGCGCAGTCTATTTTCTCGCGAACATGCTTGCGGCACAGGACAAGGACCTCGAAGGCAAGACCGCAGTGATTTCCGGATCGGGCAACGTCGCCACGCATGCGGCCGAAAAGATCATTCATTTGGGCGGCAAGCCGGTGACGCTGTCCGACTCGGGCGGGTTCATCCATGATCCCGAAGGCCTGACCCAGGACAAGATCGACTGGGTAAAAGCGCACAAGACGCAAAGGCGCGGGCGGATCAGCGATTACGTCGAAGAGTTCAAGGGCGCGACCTTCCATGAAGGCGCAACACCCTGGCATGTACCGTGCGATGTCGCACTGCCTTGCGCGACCCAAAACGAACTGTTGGGCGACGATGCCAAGGCGCTGGTTGCAAACGGCTGCATCGCCGTGTCGGAAGGCGCCAACATGCCTTCGAATCTCGACGCCGTGCACATTTTCAAGAACGCCAAGATCATGTTCGCTCCGGGCAAGGCCGCCAATGCCGGGGGCGTTGCCGTATCCGGCCTCGAAATGAGCCAGAACTCGGCTCGCAGGTCCTGGTCGGAGGCTGAACTGCAGCAAATGCTCAAGGACATCATGTCGGGCATCCACGAGCGTTGCCTTACTTATGGCGAACAGGGCGGCGGCTACGTCGACTACGTCAAGGGCGCCAACATAGCTGGCTTCAAGAAAGTCGCCGATGCCATGCTTGCGTTCGGAGCGGTCTGAGGCCGGTCTCCCCGTATGGGGGTACGCGAAATGAGCGATAGCGAAGCGGGCGGCTTAGGACTTCCGCTCGGCAAGTACGACGACGGCAAGTACTCAGTTCATGCGATCCACATGGTTCGCTCATCGATAACCGTGCACGTGCAGTTGAGCCAGATGGCCGATCAGAAGGCCAGCTTGCTTATGGGTGCGACATTCGTTGTGTTCTCGATCGCCGTTGGTCAGGCAACCTCGGGCAGTTACAAGGTGTCGCTGCTGGTGCTTGCGCTCTCGGCCTTCATTTCCGCAATGTACGCTGTGGCGGCAGTTGTCCCCAAGATCATGGTGAAGCCACCTGAAGGCAGCCGTCCGAACTTGCTGTTCTTCGGGGTTTTCGCGCATTTGCCCGAGGAGGAATATATCGACAGGCTGATGGAAGCGAGCGAGACGGACGGCAGGGTTCTCAGCACGATGCTGCGAGACATCCACCAGAACGGCATGGTGCTTCAGCACCGGAAATATCGCCTGCTTGCCTACGCCTTCCGCACGTTCCAGATCGGGTTGACGATCACTTTTATCGTCTTCCTATACGAAAGCCGGGATCTGATCGCTTCGCTTTTCGGCTAGGCTTGGGATTTCGGCTGTTACCGGATTCCCAGGATAGCTGCCTGCTCTTTCAGGTAATCGGCCTTTGCCGGATTGGCGGCAATTGCATCGTCCAGCGCCTTGCGGGCCTTTGCGGGTTGCTCCAGCGTCATGCGGCTGCGCATCAGCATGACCCATCCGTCGACATTGGCGGGCTCGCCCTTCAACCGTTCTTCAAGCCGCGACACCATGCCCTCGGCCATTTCGCGCTGCTCTCCGGGAGGGATGCTCGAGGCGGCTGCGAGGTCCTGTCGAGTCGGGCCCGGTATCGGCCGCGCAGCGGTCGGAACCTGCGGCGACTGCGCGCCCGCGGCGGCCAGCCGATCTGCCACGTCGATATCGTTGATCTTGCCTACTTGCTCGATCGTGCGGATCAGGTCGTTTCGCCAGGGGGCATCCGTCGGCGTATCTTCGAGCAGTGCGAGCCAATCCGAAATTGCACCTGCATGATTCCCGCCCAGGTCCTTCTGCACTGCCAGGAAATATCGGGCACGCGGATCGTTTGGGTCGATTGCGATTGCTTTCTCGAAAGCCTCGACCGCCTTGTCCGGCATCGGGTCGCGTTCGCTCGCCATGACGCGCGCTTCGCCGAGGGCCGACCACAGGATCGCCTGCGAACTGTCGATAGCCACTGCCTTTTCATAGGCGACGGCTGCCTCCTCGAATTTTGATTCGCTGAAATAGGCAAGACCAAGAGCTTGCCAGGCTTTGGCATCTTCCGGTTTGTCCACGGTCGCCTGTTCAAGATCGGCAATGCTGCTTCCCGCTGCCGGAGTGGCTCCTCTTTCCAGTTCCGGGCCTTGCCCGCGGGAAATGGCGAAACCCACCGACAAAGCTGCAAGAACCGCTGCCACGAGAAGGATGATCCTGCCTGCAGGGAAACTTCTTGCAGCTTGTTGTGTCATTTCGGTTTTCCGTTCATTAAGATAGGTATTGGCCATGGGGCTGGCCAACCAGGACGAACCGATTCCGGATTTGCGCAATTTCCGGTCATAAAGCAATCGTCCGGTTGGCATTGACCGGGGGAAGTGGGGTGGAAGCTCGCGTTTGTGTCGCCATTGTCGGGTCTGGGCCGGCTGGCTTGAGTGCTGCCGGACGCGCGGCGGAACTGGGCATGGCCCATGTCCTTCTGGAAAAGACCGACCACCTTTCCGACACGATCTTCAAGTACCAGAAGGGCAAGCACGTCATGGCGACGCCATCGACGCTTGTGCTGCGCTCTGACCTGGATTTCGATGCCGGCAAGCGAGAGACGATTCTCGGCATATGGGACGACCAGACCGCCAAGCTGAAGATCAACGTCCGCTACAATTCCGAAGTCACCAAGATCGACGGTGAGAAGGGCAGTTTCGTTTTATCCCTCAAGGATGGAGGCAAGATCGAGGCCGAGGCCGTCATCCTTGCGATCGGAACGCAGGGAAATCCCAACAAGCTGCGCTGCGAAGGCGCGGACATGCCGCATATCCAGTACCAGCTCGACGACCCGACGGAATATGTTGACGAACATATCACCGTCATTGGCTCAGGCGATGCCGGTATCGAGAACGCACTCGGCCTCGCCGCCGACCCCGCGCAGGGAAATTTCGTCACCATCCTCAATCGCAGCCCGGATTTTGCGCGCGCCAAGAAGGCAAATGTCGAACTCCTGAAGGAAGCCGGCGCCGCCGGGCGAATCATCATTCGCTCCGAAACCACCCCGGCCGCAGTGCACGAGAGTGAACTCGTCCTCGACACGCGGGACGGACAGGAAACAATCCGTTGCGACCGGATCATCGCGCGAACCGGTTCCGCGCCACCGCGCCAGTTCGTCGAAGCCTGCGGGATCGAATTCACCAGTCCCGAGCGCGAGGCGTTCCCCGTGCTTTCCCCGGTGTTCGAAACGACGCGCCCCGGCATTCACGTGATCGGCGCACTCGCCGGGTATCCGCTGATCAAGCATTGCATGAACCAGGGATACGACGTCGTCGAATTCCTGAACGGCAATACCGACCTGAAGCCGGCGGACGAACCGATCCTGATGGAAAAGTTCGCGACGTTGCCCGGTAAGCGCAGTGTTGAGGATTGGCTGGGCCTTTTCCAGGCCAATATCGAGATTTTCAGGGAGTTGTCCGCTCTGCAGCTGCGCGAGCTCTTGCTCGACAGCCGGGTGAAACGTTTCGCGAAGGGCGAGGCGGTCTTTGAACGCAATGCGCCCGGATCATCGCTCTTCGCTATCGCCCAAGGGGCCGTAGCAGTTGAAATCAACCCAAACGATCCGTCGGTCACCGTCCCGATCGAGCAGGGGTCGATATTCGGCGAAGTGGGCCTGATATCCGGGCGGCGGCGCGGTGCGACCATACGGGCCGCCGAAGATCTCGTTGTCGTCGAACTGTCGCGTACAGCTGCCCTGAAACTGATCGCGACCGCGCCAAGCGCGGCGAGGGTGGTCAACCGTATTTCCATCGAACGGCAGCTTCTCCAGATCTTCGGATCGGGCCTGACCAAGGAAGATGTCGCCGAACTGGTCGAAGGGGCCGAGGTCCAGAACAAGCGGGCCGGAGAAGTCGTTCTTCAGGAAGGCGATCAGGGCAACGATATCTACCTTGTCCGGCGAGGATCGATGATCGTGGAGCGCGAAATTGGCGGAAAACCGGTTTTCCTCAGCTACTTGCCGGCCGGGTCCTATGTCGGTGAAATGGCGGTGATCGACGGCGCGCCGCGCAATGCAACGGTGCGGGCGGCGATCAAGTCCGAAGTGGTGCGCTTGCCTGGCGAAGCGTTCGTCCGCCTGCTGGACCGCAAGCCGCAATTGTTGCGAACCGCGACGCAGCAGACCGCGCAAAGACGCGAGATCAACGATTTCATCGAAAGCCAGAAGGAGAACTTCTCCGGCGCGGTCGACATGTATTCGCAAACCGCGCAATTCCTGGTCGACAACGGCATCGGCGAAGCGACGGACGTATTGCTGATCGACGAAACGTTGTGCGTCGGGTGCGACAATTGCGAACGCGCCTGCGCAGATAGCCACGACGGCTTGTCGCGGCTCGATCGCGAGGCGGGTACGACCTACGCGCATCTTCATGTCCCGACGAGCTGCCGACATTGCGAGCACCCGCACTGTATGGCCGACTGCCCGCCCAATGCGATCCAGCGTGGCCCGGATGGCGAAGTCTTTATTGACGAAACCTGCATCGGCTGCGGCAATTGCCAGCGCAATTGCCCTTACGGCGTGATCCGCATGGATAGCGTGCCGCCGCCCAGACCGTCGCTGCTGAGCTGGCTTTTCCTTGGCAAGGGGCCGGGCCCTGGCGAGCCTTCCAAGCTTTGGCGCAAGGCAAATGCCGTAGAAGGCGTGGACAATCCCAAGCGGGCGATCAAGTGCGACATGTGCTCAGGGATCGAAGGCGGGCCGTCGTGCGTTCGCGCCTGTCCGACCGGCGCGGCGATACGCGTTTCGCCTGAGGGCTTCCTTTCGGTCACGAGAATGGGGGAAGAGGCCTGATGGCGACTGCACCCGGCAACGATGCGGCGCATGGCCATGGTGCGCCGTCAAGCCATGAGGGTTTCCTGCGCCACGGGCGGTTTCGCTGGCTGAAGATCGCGACGGTCCTGTGCGCCGTTTCGCTGGTCGCCTACCTTGCCGTCGATGTCGAACCCCGGCCCAACGGTGGCAGCTGGATCGGCTACGCGCTGGGCACGATCGGCGCGGGTCTGATCGTCTGGCTGTCGCTGCTAGGTATCCGCAAGCGGGCAATAACGCCGGGCCGCTGGTCGTTGAAGGCATGGACGTCGGCGCATGTATACCTTGGCTTGTCGCTCATCGTCGTCGCGACCCTGCACACGGGATTCCAGCTTGGCTTGAATGTTCACACTCTTGCCTACGCCTTGATGATGCTGGTGATCCTTTCCGGCATTTTCGGCATTTGGGTTTATGCGACATTGCCTTCCGCGCTCAGCAACAACCGCGAGGAAATGACTCAGGGTCAGATGGTCGATGCAATCAAGGGGCTTGACCGCCAGTTGAACGACGCTGCCCAGCCGTTGGGCAGGGCAGAAGCGGACCTTGTGCTTGCCGCATTGTCCGAAGATCCGTTCGGCCATGGTCTGTGGCGTAGGCTTTCCGGCAATTATCCGGATTGCGCAACGCAAGCAGCCCTCGAACGGCTGGCATTGACAGGGACGAGCAGCGCGGAGACCGAGCGTGTAGAAAAGCTGCTGGTAAGGCGCAAGGCGCAGCTCGAAAGGTTGCGGCGGCACATGCGCCTGAAAGCGTTGCTCGAGGTATGGCTTTACGTCCACGTCCCGGCGACAATGGCGCTTCTCGCGGCACTTTTGGCGCACATCATCAGCGTTTTCTTTTACTGGTAGGCGGAAATGAGCTTCAAACTCAGAACAATCGAGCTTACCGCCACCGGCCGGGAAATCGTCCGGGACAGGGACATCGCCTCCGATAACCTGTCGATCGGCCGCGCAGCCGAAAACGACATCCATCTGCCCGATCTTGCAGTCGAATCTCGGCATGCAACGGCAACGGCCCTTGCAGGGGGGCGGGTCTCGATAAAGGCCGTCGGGAAGCTCAGCTTCACTATTGACGGAAGCGACTCCACCGAAACCTTTATCGACAGTGCCGCAGGGGCCGAACTTGGGTTCGGAACATACCGTATAACCGTTTCTCGTGATGGCGATGCGATCCTGCTGACTGTCAGGCAATTCGAGGAGTCCGCAACCCGATCCGGGGATCTTGAAGAAAAGGGCGGCTTTTCCTTGTCGGGCGTGCTGCCGGGCAAGCGCATCATGTCGTGGAGCCTTGTCGGCGCCATTCTTGCGGTCTTCCTGGCGCTGCCGGTCATCAGTCACATGTTTTACGACCCGGCGGACAAGGACAATACCGTCATCGGCGATTCAAGCTGGAGCACCGGCGATCTCAGCCTTGCGCACCACAAGCTGGAGGATCAGTGCGAAGCTTGCCATGTCGATGCCTTCGTATCGGTGAGGGATGAAACCTGCGTTTCGTGCCACGAAGACATTCACGATCACGCAGATCCGGAACGGCTGGCCGCGTCGCGTTCGGGCCACCCGCTTGGCCAGAAGTTCCTTTGGGCCGTAGCCGATACGTTCGGAAAAGAGGGGCCTGGCTCCTGCGCCGATTGCCACGTCGAGCACGAAGGCGCCAGGGACATGGAATCGCCGCACCAGAAGTTCTGCGCCGATTGCCATGGCGCATTGGCTGAATCGGTGCCTGATACGCGCCTTGGGGATGCAAGCGATTTCGGGACGCTGCATCCGCAGTTCACTCCCGCAGTCGTCGCCGATGCCGCGACCCGAGAGAAGGTCCGCATATCGTTGGACAAGAAGCCGACCGAAGATCACGGCCTGAAGTTCCCGCACAAGCTGCACCTCAATCCAAAGGGCGGCGCGGCCCGCATGGCGGCCAATATCGGCAGTGCAGGCGGTTATGGCGCCAAGGGTATGCAGTGCAAGGATTGCCACCGTCCGACAGAAGACGGGATTCGCTTCAAGCCGATCAAGATGGAGCGCGATTGCGAGGCTTGCCACAGTCTGAGTTATGACAAGGTCGGCGGTATTTTCCGTAAGCTCAGCCACGGGGATGTTGACCAGCTGATTGCCGATCTCAGTGCAGGCGATCTGTCTCAACCGACCCTTACGCCGCGGCGGCGGCCCGGCGATTATGCGGAAGGGCGCCCTTACCACTTCAATTTCTCGGGCTCCGTCTGGAAGGGGCTGCAACTGCAAACGGCGCTTTCGGACGAAGGCATTTGTGGGGAATGCCACAGACCAATGGTCCAGAGCGATGGCAAGCCGGGGGTGATTCCCGTCACTCTATCGACGCGGTACATGCAGAATGGCTGGTTCGATCACAAGGCGCACAAGCAGGAGAAGTGCGCATCCTGCCACTTTGCCGAGAAGTCGGACAAGGCTTCCGATCTTTTGCTGCCGGGTATCAAGGATTGCCGTACGTGCCACCTCGGTGAAGACGCACACGAGGCGGATGTGCCTTCCAGTTGCGCAATGTGCCACAGCTATCACGTGCCGTCGCAGGTCACGCATCAGTCGGGCGGCAATCGGAAAAAGAAGGGCTGATCCATTGTCGATAATGCGCAAGATTCGGCTCGGAATGAGGGGAAGACAGGCTTGCTGATCGCACAGATCACCGACATTCACATCGGGTTCGACCAGGGCAACCCCGATGAATACAACATGCAGCGACTTAAATCGGTTCTGCGGCGGTTGATCGATGCGCCCAACGCTCCCGACATGCTGCTGATGACCGGTGACCTGACGGAAATCGGCGATGCTGAAAGCTATCGCCAATTGAAAGAGACCGTCAGCGACTGCCCGTTCCCGGTCTTGGCGATGACGGGAAACCATGACGATCGCGCGGCATTGCTGGAAGCATTCCCTGACACCCCGACGCATGACGGATTCGTGCAGTATGCGGTTGACTGGAAAGGCGTGCGCCTCCTGATGCTCGACACGCTGGAGCCGGGGCGGCATGGCGGCGCCTTCTGCGATGTGCGGGCAAGCTGGTTGAAGCGCGAGCTGGAGGCGCATCCCAACACGCCGACAGTCATCGTCATGCATCATCCACCATTCGAATCCGGGATCTGCTGGCTCGACAGCGATGAGCGGGAGCCGTGGATCGCGCGCTTTGCAGAGACGATCCGCGGTCACTCGCAGGTACAGTCGATCCTGTCGGGCCATCTCCATCGCAACATCCATACCTTGTGGAACGGCGTATCGCTGACGGTGTGCGCATCGACAGCGCCGCTCGTCGCCCTCGACTTGCGACCGATCGATTCGGAGCATCCCGATGGCCGGGCCATGATCACCGACGAACTGCCGGTCTATGCGCTGCACCGCTGGGACGGCGAACGCCTCATCACGCACTTTGAAGGCGTGAGCGGGCATCCCGTCTTCGCCCGTTTCGACGAATCGCTCCAGAAGATCGTCAAGGTCATCGAAAGCGAGCGCCCGAGCGACTGATATCACTGGGGCGTAGCAAGCCTCAGTCCGACGATGCCGATCACAACAAGCGACATGAAGAACAATTGGGTCAGGCCCAGCTTCTCATCGAAGACCGCATGGCCGATCGCTGCGATCATCACGATGCCCGCACCGGCCCATATGGCGTAAGCGACGCCGACCGGGATCGAGCGGAGCGCGGTTGCGAAGACCCAGAAGCAAAGCACGTAGAATCCGATGGCCGTGACGCCCAGCTGCCATCGCGCAAAGCCATGGGACTGCTTGAGCAGCAGCGTCCCGCAAACTTCAAGTGCAATGGCTATCGCGAGCAGTAGCCAGTGGTTCGCCATGATCCTTGCCTTTCGCCGGGCTTAGGCATATCCGGTCACGGCGACCAGAGGGTCGCCGTTCATGCCGTTTGCCAGAACCCTTACATCGATATCTGCAAAACCAGCACGTTCGAAATAGTGATATACAAGCGTGGCGTGGCTGCGAAAGTCGAGCGAACGCCAGATGGCGACCGCCTTTGTCGGGAAACACCTGTTCGAATATGTGACAATGAACGGGCTGCCATTTTTGAGGACGCGCCGGACTTCTGCGAAGACCTCGACCGGCTTTTGCAGGTACTGGACGCTGACGCAGCATAGCGCCGCGTCGAACGATTCCGTGTCCAGCGCAAGTTCTGCGTCGCGGTTGAGATCCTGCACGAACCAGCGGCTCAGCCGGGGGTTTGCCGCCAGTTCCTCGGCATTCATGCCGTGGCCGACCACGTCGGCGAATTCCATGTCGTCCGGCAAGTGGCTTACCCAGCTGGACATCAAGTCGAGGATCGAGCTTCCGGGCAGCAGCGTTTCGCCATAATGGCTCTCCAGCGCCGCGATCGCCTGTTCATCGATATGCGTGACGAGTCGAGGCGGCGCGTAGAAGACGGCGTCGTCGCTTTCGTCGACGCGTTCGAATGCGCCGGGGGGAAATCCGGGGAAGGCTTCTCGTCCAAACTACCGGCGCCTCACTGGCGCAAGACCGGAAGCCAGCGCGACATGTCGACGTCGTCGGTCACCTTGTAAGGTACGCCCCTGGAGTTGAGGAACAGCTTCTCCATTTCGGGCCTCGTGAATGGCCGGGATCCAAGCCGACCGAAAATGGCGACCTGCCCGCCGGTTTCGTCCACGGCCCGATCGCGATCCAGGCCCTTCGACAAGGAAAGTGCCGGGCTTGGGGTGCGGGCCCAGGCGATCAGTTCCGGCTTCGGCGCTGGGGAGAACCCATAGAAGTTACGCTGGGTGTTCGGCGAGGTCAGCTGAATTACTTTCAGTCCGTTCCGGCCATCCGCCACATAGGCGAAAAGCGTCGCGTTCGTGGAGCCGACAATGACATCTTCCGCATCGTTGAGTTGGCCACCGAAGGTGACCTTCTCGTAAACTTTTGGCGTTTCGGGGCGGGTTATGTCGATGATGACCAATCCGTCCTGCTTGGCGGCGACATAGGCATATGTCCGCGCCAGGTACAGGCGCTGGGCATTGGCCAGCCTTATCGTTCCAGAAGGTTTGACGACCGGCTCGCGCAGGTTCGTTACGTCGAACAGTTGCACGCCTTCTGCGTTCGTGACCCACAGGTAGCGGAACTGTATCGCGCTGGCCCGGGCATCAGCCATTTCCCGGACTGCCGTGACCTGCGGTTTCAGCGGGTCGGAGAGGTCTACGACGACAAGGCCCGCCTTGGCGGCGATGTAGGCGATCTCGCCGGCCAGCGTAACGTGGCGCGCGCCGTCGAGTATGCCGCCGGGGTTCCATGTCAACGCGCGCTTCAGCTTGTTGTTGCGGAATTCGCCGTCGGCAAACGTGTTGATGTCGACGAGGACGAGGCCTTCCTCGCTGTCGGTAATGACCGCGTAATCGTAGATCGGAAGGAAAGCCTGCTCCTGGTTGGCGTCGCGCAGGGTCATTGGGGGCCCGTCGGCCTTCAGGAGGGGATTGCCTTCTGCATCCATCAGGACCGTGGCTTCCATCTTCCGGTTGCGTTCGGGCGCGATAGGCTGGTTCGTCGCCAGCGCCATGCATGTCGCGTTCTTCGTCTTGACGCGGGCATTGTGGCCCAATGGCGAGAACGGTGCAGCCACGATGGCGTCGGAAAAGCCCTTGTTGCCGACCGACGCGATATCATAGACTCGGAAGCCGCCCTTGCCTTCCGCGACGAACATGTATTCGCCGCGCATCTGCAGGCAGCCGACCCGATCCTTCGTGCCTTGCACGATATTGCGGAACTGTTCCATCGAGTGGGTTTCGCCCGACAGGCTCTTGTCGAACGTCTTGCCGCGGACCCAGTTCTTGAGCTCCCGACCGTTCTGCTCGACATGCAGCTTGTAGAAGTCTGGGTAGGCATAACGGTGGAGGTAGGAGCCGAGCACGGCTTGCGGTTCGTCCCATTCTGTAACGCGCACCGCTTCGAACCCGCCCTCGAGCCCGGTCCAGGCATTGACGCCGACGAAGTTGACGAAATTGGTGCCCAGAAGCAGCAGCTGCGCCATGATCGCATTGTTGTCGTCATTGGCCGACAAATGGCAATCCGAGCAGGTTTTCGTCTCGGTCAGACGGACCGTATGGGGGAAGTGCGGCGCGAACGCCTGGCTTGAAAAGCCCGGCGCGCTGATCGGTGGTTGCTGGACGTAAATGCGTTCGCGGTTGATGTTCGTCGACGACAGGATGAGGGCCGAGCTGGAGCGGATCGGCGCGACCTGGTTGCCCTTGGTCGTCTGGTGCTTGCCGAGCTGGAACATCTGGTCGCGCGCCACTTGCGGGTTGTAGGTCGCAAAGTTGCGGGTCGTTTCGCCCTCGTAATGGTGCATCGAGGTTTTCCAGTTGGCCTCGATCGGCAAGTGGCAGCCGCCACAGCTTGTGGTCCACGAGAGGTGGCATGTGAAGCACGCCATCTCGGGATCCTTGTGGGCCCGGTTTTCCATGGCGACGCCCGGGCCGAACTCGAACTTTCCGTCGTCTGCGGCGCTGGCGCTCATCAGCTTGGCGCGAGCCGATTTGCCGTTGAACTCGGGAGAGGAGGGATCGACACTATCCTTGACGAGGCTGACTTCCCATTCGAGGTCCGGATCGACGATGGACCGCTGGATCAGCTTGCGCCGGCCGAAGTTGTATTCCTTCCATTCGAAGCGGCGCTTGCCGTCAGGATTGCGCAGCAGGGCGAGGTTGTTGCCCTTTGGCGGTGCGGCGGGCCCTGATGTCAGCAGCGTCGGATAGGCGTCAGCCGTCCCGTGGCAGTCCTTGCACCCGATCTCGACCGCGTTGGCGACTTCGCCATGAATCAGGCCGTTGCCGTGCGAGTCTTGCGCGAAGTGGCAATCGGCGCATTGCAGGCCCTTCTCGGCGTGGATGTCCATCATGTGGACCGACTTGCCGGGGTTCTTGCCAACCTCGACGAATTTGCCTTCACCGTCCTTGCGCCATTTTTCGGGATCGTCGGGATCGACGATCTTGCCTTCGGCGTCGAGCAGGTTGCCTTCGCGGTCTCGTTTCAGGATCGCGCGGAAGTTCCAGCCATGGCCGTGATAATCGGCGAATTGCGTGTCTTTCAATTCGGGGTTGAGGTCGTAGACGTTGCGAACGAATTCCACGTCGCCCCAAAGCCCGCGCGCGGCCGCGCCTTCCGGATTGCGGTCGTTGATCCGGCGCACTTCCTCGGCCGTGGGATAGTGCTGTTGCTTGTAGACCTTCCGGTATTCCTCGTCGCTGATGCCGTGCGGCCTCGGCGTCTTGTTTTCCGGTCCGGGCCACATGTAGGGCGCATCGGATTCATAGTCCCACATCGTGTAGCCGAGGTAGGGATTCACGAACACGTTGGGCTGGTGCATGTGGCAGTTCATGCACTGCGCGGTCGGGATCGACCGGGTGAACATGTGGCGGAGGGGATGCCCCCTTTCCTTGGCCTTGGCATAAGCCTTCATGCCGTGCGGGTCGTCGTCGTGCCCCGACTTTGAGTGATCGCCGTCTTCGGCATCGCGATGGCCTTGGTCGTAGAGGTTCGATCCGTGGCCGCCGTGCCCCGAATCATGGCCGGCTCCATGCGGAGGCTCCAGTTTGGACGCGATCGTCGGGTCTTTTGTGATCGTTTGGCCGTCTCGGCCATGTCTTGCGTAGATCAGGCTGTGACGCGGTTCTCGGTCGTTCGCATAGACGACATGGCAGGCGGTGCAGCCGGAACTGCGATAATCGCCAGGCTGGTCGTTGGTGCCCATGAACCAGGTGAATGGGTCGTTGAGGCGGGTCTTGTGGATGTTAAGGACGGGAATAGCGACGCGCAGGCCGGTCGCGGGGCCGCGGTTCGATTGCTTGAGGTCCGGCCGTCCCGGCTCTTCAAGGCGCTGGATCAGGCCGGTCGGATTGGGCAGCCCGATTTCGGGGAATTGCGAGTTGATGTTGCGTCCGCCGCGTTCGAACACGCGGAAGATGTCACCCGGAGGAATGACGTTCCAGCGCGGCAGCGGATAGAGCGCGGCGAGTGCGCCGCGCGCCTTTTGTTCGGTCGTAACCTGTCCCGGCGGTGCGCCTGGGGAAAGGACTTGCGCAGGCTCGCCTTCGCGGGTGTAGGCTTCGCCGAATATGTAGTTCTTGAAGGGGACGATGCCGTTGTTGTAGGCGGCCCCTCCCCATAGCATTGCGCCTGTGCCCATCAGCGAGCGTTCCGCCGCCTCGATAACCGGAAGGTGGCAGGAGCCGCAGGATTCCCGGGCGACACGGTAATCGCCGGGGTTTACGAACCGGATGTACTCGGGCGCTTCCTTGTTCAGCAATGCGTAGGAGCGCTCTGGATTCGAGGACGAAGGATAGTGCCAGCTGTTCGGATACCTGGGCAGGACGTGCGCGCGTTCGCGTGCGGCGACATAGTCTGGATGTTCGAAGCCCAGCTCCGGATTGCCCCGGATTCCTGGATTGCCGCCGTGGCAGTCCGTGCAACCCAGCTGTACGGCAGGCGTTGCATGCATGCTGAGGGCATCTGTCTCGACGTGACAGGAAAGGCAGCCCGACGATTTCATCGTCACGTCGGCAACCGATTGCCGGGCCGGGGCAGGCGGAGCCTTCACGAGCGAATAATCGCGCTCGACGGGCTTTTCCTCGTCACTGGCAAACGTTCGGTCAGCCGGCATTACGACTGCGGCAAACACCAACACGGCGATCAGGAAACGTAAGAGGCGCATCAGTAACTCAAGACCACGTTTGCGAGAACCGAATAGTAATTCCGGTCCCCGTTCTGGTTGTCGAACAGGTCGCGAAAGCCGTCACCGGGCAGCAACGCTGCTGCGGAAAGGCGGGCAACGATGTTTTGTGTCGCCTTGGGGCGCCAGATCGTTGCGACCGACAGGTCCCAACCGATATCCTTGGGAATGCTGCCTTCGTTACGCAGCGTTTCCAGGGTTGCCGTGTTTTCGAACCACAAATGGTTTGCGTTGGCGGAAACCCGGAATTGCGGCGTCAGATCGAAATCCGCGCCTCCGCCAAGCAGCATCGTGCCGGGATTGTTGAAATTGGATTGGCCCTGTTCCTTCGAGGAGCGCAGCGAATTGAGTATGCCGTTGCGTCCGTTCACGGGAATCACGCGTCCGCCGCCGGCGAACGGGATTGTCTGGCGGATCCAGTAACTCGTATCGGCCCCGGCAAAGACCGGATTTTCGAAAATCGCATCGAACCCGTTTTCCTTGCCGTCATAGGGGTCGCCGTCGCCGCTGGCGTAGAGGCCGGAAAGGCGGAACCGCATCCAGTCCCTGTCGTAACTCAATTCGGCAGCGCCGAAGAAGGCGCGGATGTCCGCCTTTTCGTCGGTGAAGAAGCTGTTTCGGTCCTGCCCCAGCGCGCCATAGGCCGATGCCGTCAGGTTGATGCGGCCGATCCTGCCGTCCGCGTTGTATCCCAGGTAGACGACGTCGTATTCGCGCCCGCGCAAGGTGCCAAGCAAGGCGGGGCGAACTGGGAAGCCATTGTCGTCGATCTGGATGTCGTTCTTTCCGCGGTTCATATTGTAAACCACGGTGAACTGGCTGGTCAGGGCCGGGATCAGAAAGTCCTGGCGATAGATGTTGGCATAGAAAACGAAATCGTCCCGCGGCGTCTGCAGTACGGCGTTGAGGCCGCTGTTGGTATCCTTTTCAAGCCGCCAGAACGCACCGACATTGTATTGGATGCGATTGTTGTCGCGCGTGCCGAACAGGCGGATGCCGAGCTGGTTGTCGTTGAACAGGAAACCTCGAAAGTCGGCCTGGAAAGGCTGGATGCCCACCCGGACTGAATCGAAATCGTAACGGTCTGAAGTGTTCCTGATGTGATAGTCGACGAACGCTTCCTGCAGCCCGAGGAAGTGGTCCGTGCGGTGGCTTGCCTTCGACGACTCGACGAATAGCACGCGCCGCTCCGGCACGTTCACGTGATTGACGTTGAGCGCCAGAGTTACGCGGTATTCGATTTCGGGCGGCTTGAAGGCGGTTTGCCCCTTGATGAGGGCGGCACCCGCGATGAACGTCTGCGAAAAGACGTAGCTGGCATCCTTGCCGAAGACATCGAGGCTGTCCGGCCGGGACGTCGTCTGCACGCCGACCGGGATCGGGAACGTCCGCGGTTCGAATACGGTGTCCGAAACGACGTTTGCGACAAAGAACCAGTCATCGCCCTTGATCGGCAGCCAGGGAACCTTCGCCCGGTTGATCGGCCGGTCGCCCTTGTATGTGTTCTGATTGTAGGGATCGAACCAGCGTTCCTTGACGACCCCAAGCGTTTCGATGAGGCGCCAGCGATCGGGGATCGGGATCTGGTCGGTCGGGAAAGCTTCCGGCGGGGGCGCGCGAACTGCCCCTGGATTGTCCTGGGTCACCAGTTCCGGCAGAGGAGCTTCGAAACCGGGTCTGCGCCGTCCATCGATCAGCAAGGGCTCGATGTCCTCGGGTGCCTCTTGCGTGCCCGGGGAGCAGATGATCGGGCGCTGGTCTTCGGGAAGGTCGCATTCTGGTGCGAGCCTTGGCGGTTCCAGTGATTCAATTTCGCTCCTGACCACATCCTTCGCCTCGTCGCTTTCAGGCGTGGCCGTTTCGGCCATCGGCTGGGCAAGAAGCAACGGCAGTGCAACGAACGAAAGGGCCATCACAATCCCTCGCAGACGTTCTGGTCGTTCGTATCGAGGAATGGTGCGAATGGGCAGCTTACGTAGCGGAGCCTTACCATTGCGCCATTGACGTTGACGACGATCCTGTCGGCCCGGATTTCGGGCCTGGCATTGCCGATGCCGCCAACGCGCTGGCCGGCATTGTGCGTACCCAGGAAGCTTATCATGTCGTCCTGGTCGATGCCGTCACCTGAGACCCCGATCCCACCGACGAGCGTGTCGCCGCGATAGACGGGGACGGAGCCCGGGAAGATCTGGATGCCGTTCTGAAGCCGGTTCTGCTGTGGCGCAACTTCCGGAATGAACGTGCAGCGGTGCGGCGTATCCGTCGCCGATGCGCCAGTCACATAGGCCAGATGCTGCCCAAGGTTTTGCAGGACAAGGGCCGATTGCAGCCCGGTCGAGAACGGATTGAACTGGGCGATCGGTCGCGAAAGAGGCCCCGGCGGATTGCCGACTTCGCCATCCGGGAAATATGGGCGCGACAGGTTGCCCCCCGAACGGTCCGCAAAGGCGTGCGTGCCGGTCAGGGCATTGGGGTTGTCGAGGAAGGCTCGGACCTTGCCGACGAATGCGTTCACGTCTGCACTGGGATCGCCGGAAAGCTGGCCAGCGGCATAAGGGCTTGAAAAGAAGTTGGCGGTGCGCGCCTTTTGCAGGCTTACGTCCGTGCCAAAGATCGGAGCGTCCGGCGACCTGACGATGCCCAGCACCTGCCCCCGCGTGTCGACGAGCGAGATTGAAACTTGTGCCCTGCTGTCGAGCGGCTGGCGGATTTGCGCCCTTGCGCGGGTCATGACCTGGAAGACTTCTTCCAGGATTGCGCGGGCTTCATCCGCTGTGATCGGTTCGGAAACTTCCGCACCGTCAGTGCCCGCCCTGATGGGGAACCGGTTCGAGCCGTTGCCATCCGTGAGGACGAAGGCGTCACGATCTGAAAATTCCGCAGCGGTCGACGCGCGGATGCCCGAGGTTTCGCTGCCGTATGCCGTTCCGGCGACCAGGCCTCCGCCACCGAAATAGCCCGTAACTGCAACCAACTGGCCGAGTGCAGGGGCAGTTTGGGCGTAAGTGGCGCCGGAAACGTCGAACAGGCCGGAGTAAACTGCATCGGAAAACCGGAGCTGCGTGCCGTCGACGTAGATGCGATCGGCCCTGATGTCCGATGGGGCTTCGAAGCCCACGGTCCCAGCCAGGGCGATCATCTCGTCGATGTCCGTGTCGGTGTCGAGCACGTTGGTGTCGAGGCTGTAATTGCCGTCAGCCAATACGCCGATGCCGCCGACCAGGACGCCGTTCTTGTAAAGCGGGAACCCCCCCGGATCGGCTGCGAGGCCAAGCGGAGACCGCTTTGGCCCGATCAGCGCGTCCGAGCCGATGGCCTTGAAGCGCGAAGAAAGATCCGAGCAGGGCAGTTGGCTGAACTGGACGCCGAACAAAGGACCGCTTTCCAGCCCCACGGTCGTCGGCGCGGGCGGGAAGTGCGGCTGGACGATCATGCTTGCCGTGCGGGACGAGAATGCATTTCCGCCGCTTGAAAGGTAGGCGCCGGTAATGGCCTTGGCGATGGCTGCCCCTGCAGCGGGGACCGTCAGACCCTGGACATCGATGTTGTTGCCGTTCGGGGCGTTGGGAATCTTCGCCGTTGCCGGAGCGCCTATCATCGCGAAAACGGCCAGGACGTTTCCTACCCGGTCGACTACGGCGATCGTTGCCGGATTGCCCGAGGAATCGGCTTGTGCCGCCGCCCGCGCGACGATCTTGCCTACGTCCTGGGCAGTCAGGGATTCGAGCGCGGGCGCGGTGTAATCCGCAGTTGGCGTGCCGCCGCCCCCAGTTCCTCCGGAACTTCCTCCTCCGGACGAACCGCTCGCACTCCCGGTACCGGAATCGTCTCCGCCACATGAAGCGAGCAGCACAAGGGCCGAGAGCGCGGCGGCTATTTGTCCTTTTGCGATACGCATCAGCGGAGCGCCTCTATGCTGCGGGCCGCTTCGCTCAGCGCCTCTCTGAAGCGGGCGGGCGCGAAGGTTTGCGGACTGGCTACTGCCGCGTAGGCGCGGTTGATATTGGCCCTGATGCCTGCAGCAGCCCCGATCGTGACCCTGCCGTCGCGAACCAGCGCGTTGAGCAAGGTATCGACCGCCATCACGGCCTGCGCCGATCCGGAATAATCGGTAAAGCGTGGACGGGTCGACTTGTCGGCGATGGCCTTGATCACGTCGAATGCGGTGCTGCCCGGGTATCCCCGCGTTGCGAGCGCATCCGATAGCGCGCTTGCGGCGGCATGAAGTTCCTTTGCCGCTGCGACGGCCTGATCGCGCCCCTGGCCCATGGCCGAATGAAACCTGCGGCTCGCCTCGTCAAAACGGTCTGCCTGTCCTGGCGCCAGTACTTTCGCGACGGCGGAGAGCATTATGATGTTCTCGTCGTTGTATGGCGGATTGCCGAAAGGCATTGGCCGTGCCGGATTGGCTTCGAATTTCGGCTTGCTGGCCGGATCGTCGCTGATTGCGCGATGACAGCTGTGGCAATCATAGAAATAGAATTCGGGGAAGATGCCTACCGAACCGAATTTCGTTCCTGCGAACAGACTGGTCGACCGCTTGATGGCTTCGGCCTGACCGATGGCCCAGAGCCCGACGCTATCCGGCTTGCCTTTTCGTGCGTGATAGTCGTCGTCGTAGTCGTAGTGCTGCTGCAAGGCGGAAAACAAGTCGATCTCGAATACCACGCGCGGGTGACCGGCAGCCATCATCGCATGGGTCACGAACTGGCCGGGCTTTGAGCTGCCGAAATGGCAGTCGAGACAAATCGATGCGCGAACCCTGGGATCCTCAAGCGGGACGAGGCCATTCGCCAGGTTGGATGCGTGCGATGCAGGAACCGCATAGTGGCTTGTGAGCCAGCCTGAAGCAGGCCCATGGCAAGATTCGCATCCGACGCCGTCCGACAGGAGGAAACGATCGCCTCGCTGGCCTTCCGGCGCGAATGTCGCGTGGCACCCAAGGCAAGCCGGAGCCGATGCCGCCTTGCCCAGCCCCAATGCGGCGGCAATGCGTTGGCCGCGATCGCCGGCGAGAGCCTTGTATGCGCGGCTGTGGGCCCCTGACTTGCTAGACGGTTCCTGCCAGTTGCGCAGTTCATCCTGACGGACAACCTTGCCGTCGCCTTCGTTGCGACCGTGGCAGGTCGAACCTGCGCAACTGGCTATGCCTTCGTATAGATCGGCTGCAAAAACGCCGCTTACGGCAATGTTAGTCCCCACAATCAGAAAACTGATAAGCACGAATAGCTTTAAGGTAGGGAAGGCGTTAGGCCTTGCTTGCATGCGATTCAAACTCATATTTGAATGTATTGGTTGCACCTAAGATTCTTAGCCAACGACATATTGCCTCCAGAACTGAATGACAATATTTAATTTCTCCCAATTAGTAATAAACAGTTGATTATAAAATATTTCTTAAAACCCCGCCAAATGTTTAGGCCTTGTTGGCAAACTGGATTCACAAGCGCAGGAAAATCTGGTTCAAGATAGCTTTTGAAGCGTCCGG
>Ga0181593_10001769_pt1 | contig 19735 bp, 23 predicted proteins | sample 071ome_19_FD_133756 | JGI IMG/M metagenome (GOLD analysis project Ga0181593, IMG submission 133756) | Coastal salt marsh microbial communities from the Groves Creek Marsh, Skidaway Island, Georgia - 071413AT metaG (megahit assembly) | ecosystem: Environmental > Aquatic > Marine > Intertidal...
TCAGGTGGCGATTATGGCCCCGACTGAGATTCTGGCGGAGCAGCATTACCTTAACTTCAGTCAGTGGTTTGAACCTTTATTAGGGCCACAAGGGTTAAGCATCAGTTGGTTATCCGGCAAGGTGAAAGGCAAAGCCCGCCAGCAAGCCTTGAGCGACATAGCCGATGGTACGGCCCGTATTATCGTTGGCACCCACGCCTTATTTCAGGATGAAGTCGAATTTCATAATCTCGGTCTGGCCATTATCGATGAGCAACACAGATTTGGTGTGCATTAGCGTCTGGCTTTGCGTGCGAAAGGTAAACACGCCGCTCCGCACCAGTTAATTATGACGGCAACACCAATCCCCAGAACGTTGGCGATGAGCGCTTATGCGGACCTGGATGTGTCCATCATTGATGAATTACCGCCGGGCCGTCAGCCTATCAATACCGCAGTGATCAGTGATCAACGTCGCGCTGAAGTGGTGCAGCGTATCAACAACGCCTGCCAGCAAGGCACTCAGGCCTATTGGGTCTGCACCTTAATTGAAGAAAGTGAAAGCCTGCAATGTCAGGCAGCCGAAAAGACCGCCGAAGAACTCACCGCTGCTCTGCCTGAGCTTCGAGTGGGATTGATTCATGGCCGAATGAAGGCGCAGGAAAAAGCCGCCATCATGCACAGTTTCAAGCAGCATGAATTAGATCTGTTAGTTGCCACCACAGTGATCGAGGTCGGGGTGGATGTACCCAACGCCAATCTGATTGTCATTGAGAACCCAGAACGACTAGGTTTAGCTCAGCTGCATCAGCTACGTGGCCGGGTCGGTCGGGGCGATCAGCAAAGTCATTGTGTGCTGCTCTACCATCCACCACTAGGGGATGTCAGCAAAGAACGCTTATCGGTCATGCGAGAGAGCAACGATGGTTTTTATATCGCTGAGCAGGACCTGAAGATCCGTGGTCCCGGTGAACTATTAGGTACCCGCCAGACTGGCCTGCAGCAAATGGGCGTCGCTGATTTAGAACGTGATGGCTATCTACTGCCTCAAGTACGAGATATGGCGGAACAACTCATCGCCCATCATCCACAACAAGTTGAAGCCATCATCAAACGCTGGTTAGGTAACGCCGAGCAGTTTGCTCAGGCTTAAACAATTCAGCACAAATAGCATCGAATAATTCCCACCAAGTTCTGAATCCTCATCTATATTTTATTGAGTACAACTCAAGATAAAAAATCACAGGACTCAGATTTATATGACTATCCCAGCCACGGTATTGAAAGTTTTGGATGACTGGAACGTCGATTATCAGACCACCAGTGATGAGGACAGTTTTCACCTTATGCAAGCGGATCCAACATCAGCCTATTCCAGCCAGGTCGCCCGGGTTGTTTTCCTCAAGGACAGCATCGGACAAGTGCAGGTGGTAATTCCCAGCAATCGCATCCTCGACCTGAATAAATTGTCTCAGGAAACCGGCCGCCAGTTTAATGCTATGGGGGACGCCGAACTGCTCAAACTTAAGAGTAAATTTGGCATTGAAGACTTTCCTGCATTACCTCAGGTGACCAAAGTCGACAGTCTGGTGGATGAACATCTGCTCGAAGAAAACGAACTATTCATCATCAGTGGTGCTGATCTGGATTGGATCAAGATGCCGGGGGACGAGTTTAAAAAGCTCACCACCAGCTCCACTGTGGGTGACTTTACCGCAGCATTGCCGATCAAAGCTTATGACCAACCTGCTCAGCAGGATTTAGAAGACGTGCATGCAGCGATTCGTCAGTTTACCCCGCTGCGTATTAAGCAGCGTTTAGAAGAAACTCTGGACCTACCTCCGCTGCCGGAAACTGCGCGTAAAATTATCGACCTGCGTGTTGACCCTAATGCCGACACCACGGATCTGGCCAAGATCGTTGAACTGGACCCGGGCATGGCTGCTCAGGTAGTGAGCTGGGCTCGCTCGCCTTATTACGGTGTGCGGGGTGAAATTCGTAATGTTGAAGATGCGGTATTACGGGTATTAGGTTTTGATCTGGTGATCAATCTGGCATTGGGTCTGGCTTTAGGCCGTACTCTGTCGGTACCGAAAGAAGGTCCGGATGGTTATGCTCCTTTCTGGCAGCAAGCGGTTGCGACCGCAGCTCTGATGGGTGAGTTGGCGCGGCTGATGCCTGCCAAACGTCGCCCTAACTCAGGCACTGCTTATCTGTGTGGCCTGCTACACAACTTTGGCTTCCTGATCATGGGCCATATCTTCCCACCACAATTCTCACTGGTGAATCGCCATGTAGAGTCCAATCCGCACATCAATCGTAACCTGATTGAGAAGCATCTGGTTGGTCTAACCCGTGAACAGGTTAGTAGCTTATTGATGGGTCAATGGCGTATGCCTGAAGAGGTGGTAGAAGCACTGAAACATCAGCACAACCCTGATTACGAAAGTGAAATCAGCACCTGTGCCAACCTGCTTTATGTAGCGGTGCGTGCATTGCGGTTACAGGGTTTTGGCGACGGCCCTTGGGAAGAACCAGAACTGCATGTGTTGGATCGTCTGGGTATTGAACAAGAATCGGTGATGGAAACCACATCCACACTGTTAGAAAAAATGGATGACCTCAGCGAACTCATCCAGATGCTGAATAAATAATTCAGCATCACTTTTCTTTTGTTTACAGCTGCTGATGGATAACCGTCAGCAGCGTTACCATCCCCGGCTTATTGTAAGCCTGAATGTATTTCTCTAACTCAGCATTGGGTGTTTTACGGTAGGCGTAAAACATAAATTCCAGCACTTCCTGTTTCGCCATACCCTGCCATTCGGCCTGAGGCTGCCAGGCTGGTGCCGCCTGCTGAATCACCTCATAGGCACGCTGACGAGCTTTGATGATCAGTGCTGAGAAACCCGATTGTTTATCCAGACGCTCAATCATCTGCCAGCGGGCTTTTGATGGTGGACGCTGACGCAGCTTGTTGATGTACAGCTGGTATTTCTGACCATGCTGCAAAGCAACCGTGTCTTTTTCTTTCGCCTGAGCCAGACGCACAGCGGAACTGCGCAGAGCCTGCAGTGCGCTGTCCTGAACCTCCTCAGGTAACTCTGCTATTAAGGCTAACAATCTTTCCTGCAATACTTCCGGCGCCCAAGCAGCGGATAAATCTTTCGCTACCTGATACTGCTCAGCGGTACTGAAAAACTCGGCATCCTTCTCTTCTGTGGCTTCGATTTTTGCCCCTGCCAGCACCACCTGAGCCGCCTGACGCACCTGCTCAGACAGGCTGATCAAGCCCGATAGCTCAGCAATATCCACAACAGATTGTGGATAAGTCATTTCCTCAACAACCGCATCTAAAGGCTCTGTTCCTGTCAGCGGTTCCGTTGTGGATATCTCATTAGCATTTGAAGTAAGTGCCAACATACCTGCAAACGCTGAAATTAAAAGTGGTCTGAACTTAACCATAATAACCTTTAACTCTTAACCGGATGTTCATCTGCCAGCGGCAAACCTGCATCCGGGTCATCAAATACCTTCTGATCCAGTGCGCCTTCCGTTTTACCCACAATCGCACTCACCATAGCATCACCGGTGACATTCACTGCGGTACGCACCATATCGAGAATACGGTCGACACCAATAATCAACGCGATACCTTCAACCGGTAACCCCACCTGCTGCAGCACCATTGCCAGCGTAATCAGACCAACACCGGGCACACCCGCGGTACCGATTGAAGCCAGAGTGGCGGTAGCGATGACCAGCAGATAATCCGTGAAACTCAGTTCCAGGCCAAAGGCCTGAGCAATAAAGGCGGTCGCCACCCCCTGCATAATTGCCGTGCCATCCATGTTGATGGTGGCGCCCAATGGCACAGTGAAAGAAGCGATGCGGTTTTCTACCCCTAAACGCTTTTCAACGGCACGCAAAGTCACAGGAATCGTGGCCGAACTGGAGGCGGTGCTGAAAGCGAACAACTGAGTATTGCGCATTTTGCGTAAGAACATGATTGGATGTAGTCCCGCGAAGATCTTCAGCAAGCCCGGATAAACCAAACCAGCGTGCAGGAACAATACCACCAGCACAGTAATCATATAGATCGCCAGATCACCGATTACTCCTAAGCCCTGTACAGCGAACAAACTGAACAACAAGCAGAACACCCCATAAGGCGCCAGCTTCATCAGCATAGTCACCAGACTCATCATGACTTCATTCCAGTCATTAAACTGCTGTGCAAGTCGCTTACCCGCTTCACCACTATGACTGATCGCCAACCCCACCATGATGGCAAAGACAATCACCTGCAGCATATTGCCTTCAGCCATGGCCTGAACCGGATTGTTTGGGAAGATATTGATAAACACCTGACTCAGCGGCTGAGCTTCCGGCGGAGTAAAGGCCGCCTCGGTGGCGAGCTGAATACCGGCCCCGGGCTGCCACCACTCGGCACAGAACAGAGCTAAAGAAATAGCGATGGCAGTGGTCAGCAAATAAAGACCAATAGCCTTCAAACTTAACCGTCCTAACGAACTCTGTCCCTGTAACTGACAGGTACCACATACCAGAGAAATAAATACCAGCGGCACAACCAGTACCTTGAGACTGGCAACAAAGATCTTACCACCCACATAAAAGACGCCGCCTGCGAGCACCTCACCTAATGCCATCGATAACCATTCTGGTATATCCCAACTGAGGATTTGCTGAGTCAGACTACCCAGAGCAATAGCCATCACCATGGCGATCAATATGCGCTGTGTCAGATTCATAGGCGGACGTCCTTTTCTTTATTGATTAGCAGAGCGTGGGATTATTTTTTCTTTTTAGGTTTGATGTGTTTAACCACACCTTGGAACCACATCACTAGAGACAGGTCGCCATCAATCTTGATGTCTTTATCCTGAATACCTTTCATGAAGGCATTTTTGTCTTTTGCCGTCATGATCGCCAGACCAGTATCAGCGTCTTTGAAAGACAGGCTGAATGCCGCTTCTTTCGCTAAACCACCTTTGGATTTAACACGGTCGTTCTTGACCACGTACTGACGCGCAATGTTGTCGTCTTCGGTTTTGATCTGGAATACGAAATCTTTTCCTGCCAGTTGCTTCTGAAAATCCGGGTTCTTCTTGCTGGCTTTTTTCATCATCAGGCCTAAAGCCCACAATAACAGACGAAATTTCATGGTTTATTTACCTTAATTGTCACCCATACCGGGTGGAGAACATTGAAAACCCGCGAGCTGAAACAACCCTTCAGTCGCGAAACACCGAAGTGTGTCTCAATTCGGGCATCAACTGCAAGAGCCCATCACGGCCAAGACGGCGCATATGTCGTTTATTTCGCTCCGGAATGGCTTCCGGGCGGGTCACTGTCGCCAATGCTGCGCTGATATGATTCTCCCGAATCAGATGCAGCATAGGGAAAGGGGAACGATTGGAGTAATGGCTCATATCGTCGTCATCCTCACCTTCGAACTGATAATCAGGATGAAAACTGGCCAGTTGAATCATACCTTCTAAACCAGCTTGCTCGAGCAACTCTTCGCAGATGCTCAGCCAATCCAGATAATCATCAAAATCCTGTAGCAGTGCACTATCACTGACAAATAACGCGGTGGGGATATCGTCTTCGTTGGCATCAGCCAAACGTAATAACAAAGCCAGAAACGACTCTGTGAGAGGCTCGATTTGTGACTGTCCACAAACCTCAATAAGCAGGGAATCCATCACGGGTTGGGCAAACGGACACAGGCCTTCGCCTACGACCAGTCGCTCAACCCAGATTCTGGTCAGCTCTTTCGAGCTAAGGGAGGTATTTATTGCACCAGATCCTTCAGTGCTTTACCTGGTTTAAAACCGGCAGTATTGCTAGCAGGAATAACCATCTCAGCACCGGTCTGAGGGTTTTTACCTTTACGTTCAGCACGAGCGCGCACGTTAAAAGTACCGAAACCAATCAGGCTAACGCTGTCGCCTTCACCCAGAGCTTTAGCGATCTGGTCAGTGATTACGGTGATAACTTCAGTAGATTTGTCTTTAGTCAGGCCAGTTTCTTCAGCAATGGCTGCAGCCAGTTCAGGTTTACGCATAACATCGTCCTTAAACTTATTATTGTTATTCACACTAGATTTTCTAAGGCCCCCAGTTCACGAGAGCCTCTTCATTCTATTCCGCTTTATTGATTCAAGCGTGAACAGGAGGTAGTTCTTTATTGAGCGCTTGCTTATCAGCTACACATGCGCCGGTCAGAGCATACCCTATAAGTGCGCCAGATGCATCGCGGCATAAGGCTTTAACGTCACTACCATTCACATCGATGGTCCATTCACCATCTTCTGCAGGGGGTGCCACGGTGACCGGAACCACTGGGGTTTTCACGCCCACAGGCATTACGCCGTATTTGACTTCTGTTTCAGTACCACTAAGCGTTTTAGCCAAGGCACGGGCACTGGCCATTAATGGCAATACATACAGCATTACTTTGCCATCCACTTCTGCACAGTCACCTAGAGCAAAGATGTCCGGCTCATTAGTCTGCAGCAGGCGGTTTACACAAATGCCCTGATTAACCTGCAGGCCCGCTTTCACCGCCAGATCCAGACGAGGACGCAGACCAATCGCAGAAATCACGATATCAGTAGTAATTTCTTCGCCATTAGACAGAGTCACAGTAAGCTCGTCACCGTTTTCAACGATACGACTCACCATTGGCCCTAAGTGAAAACGCACACCCAAACCTTCTAAGCCCTGCTGTACCGCATTGGCTGCCGGTACTGGTAACAGGTTTGGCAATACGATTTCGCTGGGTGCTACCACATCCACTTCGTAGCCACCATTGCTCAGGTCGTTGGCGTATTCACACCCAATCAGGCCTGCACCCATAATCATTACACGCTTTTTGCCTTCCAGTTCAGCACGGAAGTTGGCGTAATCCTGCAGATCATTAATCGGGAAAATATGGTCCTCTGCATCACCTTCAACACGCGGTGATACAGGTTCTGCACCCCAGGCCAGTACCAGACGGGAATATTCAATCGGCTCTTCACCAACAAATACTTTGTGCCCTGCGGCATCAATGTCGGTCACACGAGTATTGGTGCGAATTACGATATTCAGCTGCTCAGCCATGGCACCGGCATCAGCCATGGCCAGATCGTTGGCAGTTTTTTGCTTGGTGAAACCTGTCGATAACATCGGTTTGCTGTAGTTGCGGCCATCGTCTGCTGTGATCAGCAATACTGGGCTTTCTTTATCCAGCTTACGGAATTCTTTAATCAGGTTATAGCCAGCCAGGCCACTACCAATAACCACCAGAGGTGCAGTTGAAGTATTCATAAATTCTTTCTGTTCGTTAATTCAGGGGCTCGGGGAGCGAAGGCCGGTTTAACCGGCCTGAATGGTCAAAGGCGGGTGAATCAGATTTCTACCATTTCGAAGTCATCTTTGCCCACACCACAGTCAGGGCATTCGAAATCATCTGGCACATCTTCCCAGCGGGTACCCGGTGCAATACCTTCTTCTGGCCAGCCTTCAGCTTCGTCATAGATCCAGCCACAAACTACACATTCCCACTTTTTCATCAAACTACCTACGTCGTATTTTTACTAATTATGTAATTGGCAGACAAAAGTACACTCATGGGTTAAAAAAGCAACGGTCATTTCAGGGCAGATTCCGGTGAAATCAGCCGGACTTATACCTTGCCTTTCCCCTTCAGATACCGCATCCTGCGCCCCATCATGATTCAAAGATCTCCGCTTCAACCCTTATTATCTAACATCTCTCCTCACTGGTCAGGGCTGCGACAGGCTGCAACCTGTGTCATTCCTCGCACCTGGCGCCCAACGCTGTTTAACCGCGGCTCATTAACGGCGCAACTGGTGGCACTCAGTGACGGTGATTTTGAAGTGCAGGTTTTGGCTCAGGGCTGGCGCCAGCTCAGTGCCACTGAATGTCAGTTATTAGGCCTCAAAGGCCGTCGCCAGACAGCCTGGACCCGAGACGTTGCTTTGTGTGTGAAAGGCTCACCAAGGGTTTACGCTCGCACCTGCATTCCAGTTTCCACCCTTAATGGTGAAGAAAACCGCTTGCTGAATCTGGGCAATAAACCCCTCGGTGCCTATTTGTTCCAGCACCCAGCGATGAAACGCGGTAAAATGTCCGCCGCTAAAATCTGCAACAACCCACTTGGCCTGAACTGGGTACGTCGCTCGGTGTTTTATCTGCATGATAAACCCCTGTTAGTGAGCGAAGCGTTTACCACACCTCTGCCGCGGAGTTGATGCAGTTTCTGGAAACCCAAAAGGAACTCTGCGGTGCAACTGCCAAGCTCTGTCACTCAACAATTTGACCAACACTGGCCGACCATCAAACCTTATTTCGAGCTGATGCGTCTCGACAAACCGATTGGCATTTATCTGCTGTTATGGCCAACCCTATGGGCACTCTGGGTTGCCGCTGAAGGCATTCCTGATTTCTCCGTATTACTGATTTTTGTACTCGGCGTGGTATTCATGCGCAGCGCTGGTTGTGTGATCAATGATTTCGCTGACCGCAAGGTCGATGGCCATGTTAAGCGTACCAGTGAGCGTCCTCTGGTAACCGGTGCAGTCACCAACAAGCAAGCGCTTACTCTCTTTGTAGGGCTTGTTTTATCGAGTTTTGTTTTAGTACTCTTCACCAACCAGTTAACCATCATGCTTTCCGTAGGCGGCCTAGCACTGGCTGCCATTTACCCTTTTATGAAACGCCATACCCATCTGCCGCAGGTGGTTTTAGGAGCAGCATTTTCATGGGCTATCCCTATGGCATTCGCCGCTCAGGCTGACGAATTACCTAAATATCTGTGGTTAATTTATATCGCTAATCTGAGCTGGACAGTCGCTTACGATACTATGTACGCCATGGTGGATCGGGATGATGATATTAAGATCGGGGTGAAATCCACTGCCATTCTGTTTGGTGATGCCGACAAGTTTATGATCGGCTTACTGCACGCTATCGCCATCTTCTGCCTGTTCCTGCTCGGCTCTGAATTAGCCCTGAATATTTTCTATTATCTTGGTCTGATGGCCGCCACTGGCATCATGGTTTATCTGCACTTCAAGATAAATAACCGGGAAAGAGAAGCCTGTTTTGAGGCCTTCAAACAAAGTCACTGGGTAGGTATTGTGGTGCTGTTAGGGCTGATATTGTCCTATTTATAGCCAGCTGTCACATTGGTGTAACAATTTACGAGTGTAATAAGCTCGATCAAATTGTGACAACTGTATGACGGCCACCCATGAGTACATCAGGCAAAACCGTATTAATCGTAGATGACGAAGCACCGATCCGTGAAATGATCGCCGTTGCTCTGGAAATGGCAGGCTACACCTGTGTAGAAGCTGCCAACTGCCAGGATGCCCACGCTGTCGTTGTCGATCAGAAACCGGACATGATTCTGCTGGACTGGATGCTCCCAGGCACCAGTGGTATTGAATTCGCCCGTCGCTTGAAGCGCGACGATCTGACCAAAGAAATGCCAATTATTCTTCTGACCGCTAAAGGCGAAGAAGACAATAAAGTGCAGGGCTTAGAAACCGGTGCGGATGATTACATCACCAAACCTTTCTCCCCCCGTGAGCTGGTTGCGCGCTTAAAAGCAGTATTGCGTCGTGCGACCCCACAAGGCATTGAAGAACCCATCGAAGTTCAGGGCCTGACACTGGATCCCGCCTGTCACCGGGTGATGTCTTTACAGCGTCCTATCGATATCGGTCCAACCGAATATCGTCTGTTGCAGTTCTTTATGACCCATCAGGAGCGTGCTTATTCCCGCGCCCAGTTATTGGACCAGGTTTGGGGTGGCAATGTTTATGTTGAAGAGCGCACGGTTGATGTTCATATCCGTCGCCTGCGCAAGGCACTAGGTGAAGCCCACGAACATCTGATTCAAACCGTGCGTGGCACCGGCTATCGCTTCTCAACCAAAGCCTGCTAATTCCTGTGCGACGTAGCGTCTGGCGTAAAGGGCTGGTGCAGTTAACACTGACTCTGGCCATCGCCTGTGTTATCGGTTTAGAAAGTGGCCAGATGGGTTATAGTCTGGCTGCTGCTTTAGGCTGTTATTGCATCTGGCTATTATCCCAATTACGCCGCTTACAACTCTGGCTACAGACACCGGAAATCAATCAACCACCTTCCAGCTACGGAATCTGGGGGGAAGTATTTGATGAAATCCACCGCTTGCAGCGCCGCAATAACCAGACTCGCCATCGCTTACAATCTGTCATCAATCGATTTCAGGATTCCACCGCCGCACTGCGGGATGGGGTATTGATCGTTGATCACGAAGGCAATCTTGAATGGTGGAACAACGCCGCCGGACGTTATCTGGGTTTAAAAGCCCCAACCGATACCGGCCACCTGCTGACCAACCTGATTCGCGCCCCTGAGTTCCATGAATACTTTGCCCAGGAAGAACCGCACACACCATTGGTGCTGAAGTCACCCGCGCGCCCTGAGTTAACCTTAGAATTCAGCATTACCCTGTTCGGGCGGCAAGATCGTTTATTGGTCGTTCGTGATATCACCCGCATCGCCCAACTGGAACAGATGCGCAAAGACTTCGTCGGCAATGTTTCCCACGAGTTACGCACCCCCCTGACCGTATTGGTGGGTTATTTAGAAACCATGGATATGGCTAAAGACATGCTACCGGAACGCTGGCAACGTATGATTTCGCAGATGGGCCAGCAAAGTGGCCGTATGGAAAACATCATCAAAGAACTGCTGATGTTGAGCAAATTAGAAACCGGCCGTTCTGATACCAATGAGAAAGTCGATGTTGAAGGCCTGCTGACCGCAATCAAAAAAGACGCCATTGCCCTGAGTGGCGACAAGGGTCATGACATCTGTCTTTGCATTCAGGCTGACTGTCGGATTCTGGGGGATACCAACGAGTTGCGCAGTGCCTTTTCAAACCTGATATTCAATGCCGTTAAATACACACCGGCTGGCACCCGTATTGAAATCATCTGGCAACAAGGCCGGGAAAGCCAGCTGATTGTGCGCGACTTTGGCCCGGGCATTGATGCTGTACATCTGCCACGTCTGACCGAACGTTTTTATCGCGTTGACCCCAGCCGCGATAACAGCACAGGGGGCACTGGTTTAGGGCTGGCAATTGTGAAACATATTTTATTGCGCCATGACGGCGAACTGACGCTGAGCAGTGAAGTGGGTCATGGCAGCGAGTTTATCTGCCATTTCCCTTTGAGTCGTTGTGTCGCTGCACCAACAGATATCAGCGCAGCACTGGCCTGAGAAGTATTTTCAGTTGTTTTCGCTAACGCAGCTTTTTCGCTAGCGCACTTTGGCAATAAACCTCGACAGGGTATCCAGTTTCTCCGGATCATCATCCACGTAACGAATAATCACGTTGATGGTTTTGGCATCGACGTTATTTTCCACCGCCGCCAGAGATTTAACATAGCAGTTAATACGAGCAACCTGACCAGCATCCTGATCGACGATATCGAGCACCGCTTGCTCCAATAAGTGGGGTAAGGTTTCTTCACGTTTAAACAGCCCGGACATTTCCTGCAGATTAATGTCTTTGATCACACATTTAGCCGTTCCACCGGAACCAAACCGTATCTCAGCCACGCCTTTAGCCCGGGGCTGGTTTTTACTGGCTTTGGCCGCTGGTTTAGGGACTTCTGCTGCTGGCTCTGCGGAGCCTCCCATCAGCACATTAGCGCCCCCCAGATCATTGGTTGTTGGTTTCGCAGCCTGAGGAGCCGCACCTGATGCAGGGGTTGAGCCTCCGGTTAATGCGGCCACACTGGCATCTTGTGGTTGCGATGCACCACCTGCCTGAGCTTTGGCTTTAATGCCATGTTTGCGTAATAACTTATCCACCTTCTGCAGAAAGTTATCCCGGGTAAAGGGTTTGCCGATATAGTCACTGACCCCGGCCTGCACGGCTTTGATCACATGATCGCGCTCGCCCCGACTGGTAATCATCATGAAAGGCGTATCTTGATAACGCTCTTCAGAACGCATCCAGGTTAATAACTCGAGGCCAGACATCTCCGGCATTTCCCAGTCACATAAAACCAGATCGATCGGATTGGCCTTAAGAATCGACTGAGCTTTGCGACCATCAATGGCTTCATGGATCTTGAAACCGGGATAGGCATCACGGATGCCTTTTTTGATCAGATCGCGGATAAAGGCAGCATCATCCACGACCAGTACATTCAGTGCCTTCATTAGCAGCCCTGCTTTTGTATGCTTATTCATTAAGCATAGTTCAGGGCTGCGGATTTGAAACAGCTTCTATGTAGCTTGCGAGGAAGGGATATTTTTAGGGAAGTCCTGCTTCAGTTGTTCCACCCAATACAGGGTCGCACCACACACTGCGGCAGGCATCACCAGCATATTTAATACCGGAATCATGAAGCCAATGGCCACCACGAAACCAAAGCCTAATGTGGTCAGTGGTTGTTTACGCAATGCCTGATGCAAGTCAGCAAAGCTATGACCGTTGTTATCCATGGCGTAATCAAGGTATTGCAATGTCAGTACCCAAGCGCCGAAGACAAACCACAATACCGGGCTGGCCAGATTGATTACCGGAATAAAACTGATCACCAGCAGTAACAGGTAGCGGGGAATAAAATAAGCCAGCTTGCGTAGTTCGCGGCCCAGAGTACGGGTGATAGTCGCAGCCAAAGATTCTTGTGGCAATGGCTGCCCTGTCACCTGAGTTTCTAGCGCTTCGCTTAATAAGCCGTTAAACGGGCTGGCGATCAAGTTAAGTATCGCTGAGAAGAAATACACCAGCACGACCAGCAGAGTGAGCACTGCCACCGGCAGCAAGATCCAAGACAACCAGCTCAGCCAGCTTGGTAGCCATTCGACTAAGGCATCGATCCAGCCACTGATTTCACCAATGCCCCACCAGCTAGCACCACCGATCAGCACAATATTCAGCAATAATGGCAACACGATAAATCGCTTCAGCCCCGGGTTAGTCAGTGAGCCTAGGCCACGCTGGAAATAACCAATGCCTGTTAATGGATTGCCCTTCATCATTCTTCCTGTCTATAAAGCTGGGATTAAAGACCCATGTTAAAACCTGCAGGCGGTGGTATAAGTTGGCGCTGTTTTATACAATCCCCCGCCGCGAAATTGATCTGGCCAAGAATACCACATGACTCCTGAACGTTTTGAGCGCCTCAAACAGACCCTGAACCGCCGCCAACCTGATCTGACGGTGATGACGGATGAAGTGCATAAAGCCCACAACCTGTCTGCCATCATACGTACCTGCGATGCTTTTGCTGTGCCGAAAGTTCATGCTGTGTGGCCTTATGATGATTACCGCACCTTCCGTGGTCGCGCCATGGGCAGCCAGAACTGGGTGGATGTGGAAACCTATCGCAATACCGAAGATGCCATTGCCAAACTGCAGGGTGAAGGCTTCAAAGTATGTGTCGCCAACTTCAGTGAGCGTGCCATCGATTTCCGCGATTATGACTTCACTCAACCAACCGCTTTAATGATGGGCAATGAAAAACACGGCGTCAGCCAGATTGCCGCAGACATGGCAGACGAGCATCTGACCATTCCTATGCTCGGCATGGTGCAGTCGTTTAACGTATCGGTAGCCGCTGCTTTGTTGTTGAGTGAAGCGGAACGTCAGCGTTCTCTGGCAGGTTTATTCGATGAGCGTCGTATTTCAGATGAAGACTATGAGCGTCTGTTATTCGAGTGGAGTCATCCTATGTACACCAAGATCTGCAAAGACATGGGCTGGGAATATCCTGAGACTCGGGAAGATGGTGAATTAGCCGATCCACAGGCATTCGGTGCCCGGGTGAATGCAGCAAAAGCCAGTGGTGAGCTGATCAGCGTCAGAGGTCGTTGATCATCAATTCCATACTGGCAGGGTTAAGCTGGAGTTGCGCCAGCTGACTCTGGCGCAGGTTCAGGTCACGCTGCATATAGCTTTGTATTTCTTTCAGTTTCTGATCATCCCATCGACAACCAACGATCACCCGTCTCAAGGCTTTATAAGGCAAACGGTACATAGCCCTTTCCTGACCTTTGATCTCAATAACTTTATCCGCGCTGGCTAATGGTCGTACCAAACGCCACTCCTCATCAGCATTCACTCCGTAAGCCATAGGCTGATTCAATAACCAATCAAGATCGTGCTGCGGCGCCCAGTGTTCAACAGAGTTCAAACAGCCCAGCTTCTGGGGTTGTTTTCCGTAATGGGCCCCACGCCAACCGGCACCTGCCGGATCGATTTCAAGTACCAAACCAGACTGCTCTTTGCCCGCCCATAAACTGATACCAGCTGCGTTTGAGAAGCAGCGCAGGATTCTGTAGTCGGATAAATCAGGGCGCTTCACCACGCCACTCTCGGCCTGCTGAATACCGGCTTCGATTTGTGGACGTTTCTTCTCTGATTGCTCAACGAAATATTCAAAGGTCACCATGCTCTTCAGATGATCCGGTAACTTCTGATACTGCTGTTTTAAATGCTGCAGATAATCCTGATGATTAATCTGTTGCTGCTGCAATTGAGCGAAGGCCGTATTTCCAGCAAGGAATGGTTGATCCAACTCTTGAGGGCGAACAAAGGGCAACAGGCCACTTTTCAAAAACGTTAAGCCTTCTTTTCCCAGATAAATAAAGAGAGATGCCAACTGTCGCCCAGTCCCTGTTAAACCTACTAACCCATGCAGTTTAGCCAAAACTTCAAAACTGCGCTTATTTGATAATTTTCATAATTTCAGAGGGTAAGAAAAACACCTATAGCTTTGTGAGATATATCTCACAAGTAGGTAAGAAATGTGTGCAATTGTACTGATGACTATGTCTAACTTCTTATGAAGAGATTCTCTAAGCTATTGTTTTACAAGGATATTCTATAGTGACAATTCTATTGCCACACAGTTTGTGTGAAATTAGTTCATTCCATCCATAGGGAGTTCTGCTAACTTTAATAGCGCAAGGACGGCAGCGTTACAGGATGTAACGATTATGGAAGACGAACTTGCGATGGACTGCTTCAGGGAAGACTGTTAGCCAAATGGATGGCTACTAGGGTGCTGAGACGGGAAGGACAGGATGTTCTCCCGTCTTATTTTATCCACCTCCGGATAAATTGAGCACTTCCCTTTTTTTCCCTTATATTCTCCAACCATCCCTGTTCCAGCTAACTTTGCTAACTCTTATTGTAGCGCTCAGCCAATATACCTACGCCAACAAAACCACCTGTTATCACCAGCACATAAGACATCGCGCTTAAGCCCGCCAGAAATTGAGCCAACATAGGCGTAAGCCACACAGACAATGCGCCATATCCAAAAGTACAAAGGGCAATAAAAACGCCTAGCCGAAACAGTATGTGTTGTTTCTTCACCAGCATCCTGACCAGATCGTTAATCGTATCGCCAAAAATCACTAATAAAGTCGCCACCATCGCCAGAGCTATTTCTTTATTGTGAGGGCGCATATATTCCGCCAATAACAGCAAAGGTTTTTCAGGTTCCATTGTCCCATTCCACTAACCAATCTAACTGGTATTCAGCCTAGCGACCCAAAAGCAGCAATGCCATTACATTGAGTTACTATTTGTTAAGCATTCAAACTGGTTTTCAGAACAGACTGTGCCAATCTAGGAACAATAGAAGGATTTGATAGGCACAGGCAATGATACAAACACCAACACGATTAGGGCAGATACTGCTTGCCAAAGGCGAGATTACTCAGCATCAGCTGGAACAAGCATTACATCTGCAAACTTCCAATGGTCAGCCCGTGGGTGCATGTTTACAGCAGCTGGGCCATATCACAGAAAAAACCTTAAAGCGCGCTCTGCGTCGACAGGCTTGGTTAAAACCTTGTGCCGCTTGTCTAACTTGCTTAGTCGCTCCATTTTCTTTGCAATGCCATGCCAGCAGCTATGAAGATTCCGAATTCAGCAACGACTGGATAGAGCAACAAGATAGCTACAGCGGCTGGCACTCTGATCTAGATGTACACCTAAGCAGCAATCAACAAACCGGTATGGACTTTATGAAAGTCGCTGCGGAAGCTGCTTGGGGCATTTATAGCGGCGAACCAGAAGCTGGCGAGTGGCAATACAGCTTAAGTGAGAATAACGGCGATTTTTCTGTGAACATGCAGATGCGCTTCTGAAGAATTAACAGCACCCGCTGATAATATGGCCGGGATGGCCAGAAAAGAAAAAAGCCCGTATCTTTCGATACGGGCTTTTTTAATATGGTGCCGACACCAAGAGTCGAACTCGGGACCTACTGATTACAAGTCAGTTGCTCTACCAACTGAGCTATGTCGGCTAAGTGGGCGGCATATTATAGAGCGATTGACCTTTGGTCAAGGGATTTTTGCAACTAATTCGCTATCCGCCTTAAATGACATTTCACGGTTAAGCCTTTGATTATGTTCGCTTTATCTTCACACCAAAGGTGAAGAAAGCAGATCCGGTAAACAAAGCGCCTTATTTGCACTGGGCACAGCCACGCGCTCAGGTATAATCGCGCCAAAATTAATAATAACTCTGGTCAGCAGTTCTTATGACGCATGCGTTACAGCCTGTGGTAAATACCTTATCAGCTTTCACCCATCATAGCGGGCGGGTCTCTCGCTGGCTGGCCGTTTTCATGGTCATCGCCACCAGTCTGGTGGTCGCACTTCGTTATCTGTTTGATTATTCCTCCATTGGTCTGCAGGAAACCGTGATGTATCTGCACGCTTCGCTGTTCATGCTCGGGGCAGCTTATACCTGGCAGCAGAATGGCCATGTACGAGTTGATATCTTTTATCAGAACTTCTCACCACTGAAACAACGTACGATCGACATCGCCGGTACCTTGTTGTTACTGATTCCAACCTGTGTATTTTTATTGTGGTCGAGTTGGGAATATGTGAACACCGCCTGGGCCATTGGTGAGAAATCTCAGGAAGCCGGTGGTCTGCCGTTTGTTTACCTGTTGAAGACCCTGATTTTATTAATGCCCATCATGATGCTGATTCAGGCAATCAATTTCTTATTACAGCAACTGCCGGGCATGACCAATCCTGTGGCGATTGAAGAATCCACGGAGGCTGACCATGGCTGAGTTTATGCCTCTGATTCTGTTCGCACTGATTTGTCTGGTCTTAATGCTGGGCTTCCCAGTGGCTTTCTCGTTGGCTGGTACCTCGCTGATTATGGCGGGCATTGGTTATCTGACCGGGACCTTTGACCCGGCATTTTTAAGTGCACTGCCCAACCGCATGTTTGGCATTCTCAGTAACCAGATTCTGATCGCGGTGCCTCTGTTTGTCTTTATGGGCATCATGCTGGAAAAAAGCCGCATCGCTGAGCAACTGCTAAGGAATATGGCGCTGTTATTCGGACCACTTCGTGGTGGTTTAGGCATCTCTGTGGTTCTGGTCGGTATGCTGATGGCCGCCAGTACCGGCATCATTGGTGCCACGGTAGTGACCATGGGCCTGATCTCGTTGCCAGCCATGATGAAAGCGGGTTACAGCCCTTCATTGGCGACGGGGAATATCTGTGCAACCGGTACTCTGGGCCAGATTATTCCACCCTCCACCGCATTGATTATCCTCGGTGATGTACTGTCCAGTGCTTATCAGCAAGCTCAGTTCAATATGGGAATCTTCACCCCTGAAACCGTATCTGTAGCTGACCTGTTCGTTGGGGCCTTTATCCCCGGTCTGCTGCTGGTTGCGGGCTATTTGATTTACATTATTGCCATGGCCTGGTTAAAACCTGAATCCGCTCCGGCAGTTCAGGATAGGCCCAAGCTCGATGGCCAATTCATTAAGCAGTTATTGTCCGGCCTGCTGCCACCTCTGGCACTGATCATCACAGTATTGGGTTCTATCCTCACAGGTATCGCCACCCCAACAGAAGCCGCTGGTGTCGGTGCACTGGGCGCTATGTTGCTGGCCATTGGTTATGGTCAGTTTGATTTAAAACGCCTGAAAGAAGTCTGTGATGGCACGTTAAAAGTCACCAGCATGATCTTTATGATCTTTATCGGTGCTGCTGTGTTCTCGTTGGTATTCCGTGGTTTTGGTGGTGACGAGCAGGTTCAGCATATCTTCGAAAGCATGCCGGGTGGGGTATTCGGTGCCATGCTGGTTGTCATGCTTGTAATCTTCCTGCTTGGCTTTATTCTCGACTTTATCGAAATCACTTTTGTAGTAGTACCCATCGTTGCACCGATTCTACTGGCCATGGGCGTTGATCCGGTGTGGTTGGGCATTATGATCGCCATTAACCTGCAGACCTCATTTCTTACCCCTCCATTCGGTTTTGCGCTCTTCTATTTGCGTGGCGTAGCACCGAAGGAGATTCCAACCAGTGCTTTGTACAAAGGTGTTATTCCTTTCATTGCCATTCAGGTTGGCGTATTAATTCTGCTCAGTTTGTTCCCTGAGCTGGCAACCTGGTTGCCTGAACAGATTTATGGATAAAAATAACAGGACCATCAGATGAACGACAAACTCACCGGGGATGATAACAACCCTACACCGGACGGCGATTTAACCATGCGCCTGATCCCGGGCCGTCAGGATACCAATATGCATGGTGGCATCAGTGGTGGCTGGGTAGCAGCTCGTATGGATGAAGCAGCGGAAAGCATTGCGACCCGTATTGCTCACGGCCGGGTGGCTAATGTGTCAATGGATTCCATGACCTTTATGTCACCAATTCGTGCTGGCGCGGCAGTATGTTTTTATACCCAGTTAATGGATATTGGTAAGTCGTCGATCAAGATCAATGTGGAAGTGTGGACTAAGAATCCGAACGATGCCGAGCGCCATAAGGTAGTGGATGCCACTTTCGTTTATGTGGCTATTGAAGAGAATGGTCGTATTCGTCAGGTGCCTCGTTAGAGGAAAAAGGTAAGAGTACCGCGCTAGAACCTGACTCCAGCAGAATTAATCTTCTGCTGGTGCTTCACCTTCTTCGTCATCGACGAATTCAGTATTTTCTAAGAACCAGGTGCTGAGCCGCTTACGCAGTTCTTTCACCCCGTCTTCTTTCAGCGATGAGTACATCTGCACGCTGACCTGATCGCCCATATCTTTCAGTTCTTTTTTCACTTTCAGCATGGTGGCTTTGGCCGGACCACGCTTCAGTTTGTCGGCTTTGGTGAGCAATACGTGCAATGGCATTTCCGCATTACGGGCCCAGTCCACCATCATCATGTCGAATTCGGTAAGCGGGTGACGAATATCCATTACCAGCACCAGACCACGTAAGCAGTCGCGGTTTTCCAGATACGCGCCAAGCTGCTTCTGCCATTCCATTTTGATGGCTTTTGGCACTTTTGCGAATCCATAGCCGGGTAAATCGACTAACCTGTAGGGAGTATCGCCTATCTGAAAAAAGTTGATCAGCTGAGTACGACCGGGGGTTTTACTGGTTCGAGCCAGCTTTTTCTGGTCGGTCAGAGTGTTCAGCGCACTGGATTTTCCCGCGTTAGAACGGCCTGCAAAAGCGATTTCAATACCGTCCCAACGGGGGCATTGAGTGAACTTGGCAGCACTCTGAAGGAAGTGAGTCTTGGTATAGATCAATGTTTGTTGTTCTAACATAGGGTAAACGTAATGACCGTTAGGAATTTAATGGTATATAATGCGCGGCGTTTGAAATCTGTGAGCGATTATAACACGTATCGTTTTCACAGCGGTTCAAAAACCGTGCA
>Ga0181593_10001771_pt1 | contig 19721 bp, 15 predicted proteins | sample 071ome_19_FD_133756 | JGI IMG/M metagenome (GOLD analysis project Ga0181593, IMG submission 133756) | Coastal salt marsh microbial communities from the Groves Creek Marsh, Skidaway Island, Georgia - 071413AT metaG (megahit assembly) | ecosystem: Environmental > Aquatic > Marine > Intertidal...
CTCCCCGGCCAATATGCCAACATCCGTACGCGTATACCGCCGTCATCGAGATACCGCTTGAAACCTCGGAACTGCCCATTGCTATCGAAGCACTCCGGATCCGCCCGTCCCTCCCTATGGGCTCCGTTGTCGGAAGTGAAAATGACCAGAGTGCGTTCGTCGATCTTTAGAGCCGCGAGCTTGTCCAGAATCTGCCCCACATGATCATCTAGCATCGTCACCATGGCAGCAAAGGCAGCATGGCTTTCGGGCTGAGACCCATATCCGCCATTTCGAAAGTTGGGCCCGTCATCGGTTCCCTCATACGCCTTCTCCGGGAACAGCTTGCCCCTAAACCGCGCCATGTATCTCTCTGGAGCGAACAGCTCAGCATGGGGAATCACATGGGGCACAAAACAGAAAAACGATTGATCCTTATTCTTCTCGATGAACTCCAAGGTCTTTTCCTGGATCAAGTCCGGAGCATAAACGCCTTCATCCGTCCCCTCGTTCCCTTCCAGTTTCACTTTTTCCAAATTGGACCACAAGTGGTAGGGATAATAGTTGTGGGCTATTCTTTGACAATTGTATCCAAAAAACACATCGAAACCTTGGTTTGTGGGATCACCTTCAGATCCCGGGAAGCCTAATCCCCATTTGCCAAATGCCCCCGTAACGTAGCCTTCGCCTTGGAGAACCTCGGCTATGGTCACGCTCTCGGCAGGCATGGCCATTTGCCCTTCAGGCTGTATCTCGAAATTCCCCCGGATAGGCGTGTGGCCCGTGTGCAAGCCGGTCATCAAACTCGATCTGGACGGGGCGCACACCGTGCTTCCAGAATAATGCTGCGTAAACTGTATTCCCCCTTTGGCAATGCGGTCGATGTTCGGCGTTTGGAAATGCTTTTGACCATAAAGGCTGAGATCTCCCCAGCCGAGATCGTCGGCCAGTATGTAGACAATATTGGGCGGCCGCTCGCCAAATGTGGCTAGAGCAGCGTTCAGACAAAATAGGGCGGCTAGTTGACGAATAAAAACACGGTTTCTCATAATCAATAGAATCTGCCCTATGAAGCCGATTCCCGGACAAGATGCAAGGGCTTGTCGCCACCTGAAATCTATTGAAATCTAGCCTCCTTTCCCAAATACCTGTCCACCGCTTGCTAATGAGCGAAAATCCGAAGCGCAAATCCGTCGCAACTGTTAATGAATCATTCAATCCGCCTTACCTCCCTGGCTACCCTCTATTTTTTAGTCCAAGTCGGAGCTGGAAACGCCCACGCCGAAAAGCCCAATTTCATTTTTCTTCTCGTAGACGATCTAGGATGGATGGGGCTGGGTTGCTACGGGAGCGATTTTCACGAGACCCCCAACATAGACGCCCTCGCCTCATCTGGAGTTCGCTTCACGGACGCTTACGCGGCCTCTCCTGTCTGCTCCCCAACTCGAGCAGCTATAATGACGGGTCGCTATCCATCCCGAGTCGACATCACTGATTGGATACCCGGCCTAGCCGCCAAAAAGCCAAGACTCTCCACTCCTGAAGACCGGGATAACTTGGCCCTGGAGGAAACCACTATTGCCGAAGCCTTGAAGGAGAAAGGCTATCAGACCTTCTACGCGGGAAAATGGCACTTGGGCGACGAGGGGCATTTCCCAGAAGATCAAGGGTTCGATATTAACAAAGGGGGTCACGACAAAGGGAGTCCTCCGGGCGGCTATTACGCTCCTTTCAAGAACCCCCGGCTTGAGGTTAAGCCCGATGACCACTATTTGACCGATCGGCTTACGGACGAATCAATCGACTTTCTCGACCAGCGCGACGCCTCGCAACCCTTCTTTCTCTATCTTGCCTACTACACGGTTCATACGCCCATACAAGGTTGCGACCAGTACGACGGCTACTTCGAAGCGAAGGCGCAGGCGCTCGAAGGCCCAGCCAACCCTATCGCCGAACACGATGGCCTGACGCATTCCCGGCAGGACAATGCCAAGCTGGCATCGATGACCAAATCTCTCGACGCCAATGTCGGACGCCTGCTTGCAGCCCTGGAATCGCGAGGATTGGACGAGAATACCGTCGTTGTTTTCACCTCGGACAATGGCGGACTGACGACCAAAGCCACGCCTGGACCAGCATCCGTCTTGCCACTACGGGCCGGAAAAGGCTGGTGCTACGAAGGAGGTATACGGGTTCCTCTCATCATTCGGGCTCCCGGGGTTAGCCAACCGGGACATATATCAAACGAACTGGCGATTAGTATGGATTTTTTCCCTACGATCCTCGAACTCGCTGGCATTGAGGGAATGCCCCGCTTGCACAAAGATGGAATTAGCCTAGTCAAAGCGATCAAAGGCGAGTCATTGAATCGCGATACACTCTATTGGCACTACCCTCACTATCATGGCTCTACTTGGACGCCCGGAGCCGCCATTCGCTCGGGCGATTGGAAAGCCATTCAATTTTATCACCATGACAAGGCCGAACTCTACAATCTGAGTTCCGATCTTGGCGAGACCTATGACCTCGCCAAATCGCGGCCAGAAAAACTCCAAGAGCTCCTCGAGAAACTCAAAGAGCTGCAAAAACAATCGAAAGCCATACTGCCTAAACCGAATGCCTGAATCTAGGAAGAGTTCGATCTCCGAGCGGGCAATAAGTTATTCGGATCCCTATGACCCCGGGGCTGCGGGAAGTTCGGTAGCTACCAGATTCCTATCGCATCATGAAGATTTCCCCATACGTCCTTCTTCCGCTTGAAACTCTGCGGCATTGCCCATGCCCAAGCCCTGCAAGCGATCGTAAACGTAGGGCTCGCGCTTGCGCGACACCGCGTATCTTCTTTTGTAGTAACCCATCGAATTAATTCAGAAAGAGGTCTGACTATAGATTACGCGGCGCGGGCCTAGCATATAAAAGATAGTCTAAAACGCTTCCATCAATCGCCCACTACGACCTATGAAGGTTTTCCTCATCGCCCTTCTTTGTTTTTTAGCCATCGCTACTGCCCTTCAGGGCGCTTACCCGGAAAAGCCAATTCGCGTCATCGTTCCCACCGCCGCTGGCGGCGGGCATGATACCGTAGCACGCGTTTTCCAACGGACCATCGAGGAGGGCAAACTCCTGAGCGAAAAGCTCGTGGTCGTGAATATTCCCGGCGCTGGAGGCGCAGTCGGCACGCGGAAGATAAAGGACTCTGCAAATGATGGATACACGATTGGAGTGTGGAATCCAAACGCTCTGATATCGGCCAAGTTGATGGGGATCACCAACTACGATCATACGGATTACGAGATTATTGCCATGACGGGCTACACTGATCTTGGCATGGGAGTTAAAGAGGATTCCCCGATCAAGGATTTGAGCGACTTGATTGAACGGGCCAAATTGGAACCGGGCTCTATGAAACTGGCTACGGAAATCGGCACCGCCGCCCACATTATTCCCGAGATCCTCGCTGACAAGGGAGGCTTCGAATTCCGAGTCGTCCCTTCAGGAGGCGGGTCTAAACGCCTCGCATCCCTGCTTGGTGGGCACACGGACATTAGCCTATTTTCCTCTCTCGCTCTGATCAACTTTCAAGCTTCGGGAATCCGCCCTCTATTACTTTTCTCTGAAGAGCGAACGCCGCTGCTTACAGACACGCCAACAGCCTTGGAGAGCGGGATCGCACTAGCTATCAACGAATCGCGCATATGGCTGGCTCCGAAAGGAACAGATAATGCCAAACTCGAAGTGATCAGAGCCGCTTTGAGAGCCGCTATTGAGACTCCCGACGCCAAGAAACGTCTAGAAGGCCTGGGCATCACCCCGATTTACGGCAATGAAGATTCCGTTCTCTCCGATATTGACCGCATGCGAGATCTCACGGAGCCGATCATTCCAAAAATTCGCCGCCGGTAGGGATTCGATTTCGGCAGAACGGCCTTCCTTAGCTATCTCGACAATGGTAGGTCTGCTTGTCCTCAAGCAGACCTAGCTTCTCTACCCTACGCGCTACCTATATGATGCAGGAACGTGTATATCAGAAATACCATTACAACGACCGTGAACCCTAGTCCTTTGGCCCAGCTCCAAGCTCCTTCCGTCGCTGGCTTGAGGACAACGTCTTCACGGGACTTTTTCAGAGGATAGACTTTGCTTAGGATCAACATCAGCGAGCAAATGGTTGCGAAAATAATCGCCGCCACATGAAGCCAGTGCAGGCCAATGGCATCCGCGAAGACGAAATTGGCTAGGGCGAAAAGGACAATACCGGTGAACAAGGAAATCTTGGCGGCTCGGGTCGAAACGCTTGTCGTCAGCATACCCATGGCGATAATCGCCAAGATCGGCACATTGGTCACAGCGGCCAGCATTTTCATGAGGGTAAACAAGCTTTCCGCCTTCCCAATGAAGGGGGCTAGGGACATTGCCACCAAGGCCATGATAATGCCAAAGCGCTTACCGACGCGCACCGTCTCCTCGTCGGTGGCCTCAGGCTTGATCATTCCCCGGTAAATATCCAATCCGAAAAGGGTGGAAGAACTGTGGAGCACACTATTGAAGGAGCTCAAGATAGCCCCGAAAATGACCGCCCCAAAGAAACCGACCAGCGCCGGAGGCAAGACTTCGGCAACGAGGCTCGGGTAAGCTAGATCCTGCTTGGCCAGGTCGGGACCGAACATTTGCAAAGCGATGATTCCCGGCAGCACCAAATAGATTGGTCCCGCCAACTTTAGGCAAGCGGCGATCAATATGCCTTTCTGACCTTCCTTGAGCGACTTGGCCCCAAATGTCCGCTGAACAATCGACTGGTTGGTGCACCAGTAGTAGATGTTGAGTAGCAACATGCCGGTGAACAAGGTGCTGAAAGGGATGTTGTCCCCCTCGGCCCCTAGCGGATCCAATTGCTGAGGGATATCTCGGACGATCGTTCCCCATCCCGCGAAAATATTGCCGTCTCCCAGAGCCGCTAATCCCAACACTGGAATCATCAATCCACCGACCAGCAAGCCAAGACCATTGATCGAATCGGAGATGGCAACCGCTCTCAATCCGCCGAAAACAGCGTAAATGCCTCCAGCGATGCCTATGGCCCAAACCATTATCCAGGTGGCTGCAGTATCGCTCACACCTAGCAGCCCGGGTACATCGAAAAGCGTGTTCATGCCGATCGCCCCCGAATAAAGCACAAACGGGAGCAGGTTGGTCACTAGAGAGAACATGAAAACCGCCCCCAGAAACTGGCGCGTCTGCTTATCGAAACGCCGTTCCAAGAACTGCGGCACCGTGGCAATTTGCCCTTTCCAATATCTCGGAAAGGCGTAAAGTGCCATGACTACCATACCGATGGCAGCGATGACTTCCCAGGCGATCACTTGGGCTCCGTGCGTGTAGGCATTCCCGTTGAGGCCGATCAATTGCTCCGTCGAGAGATTCGTCAGCATCAAGGATCCAGCGATCACCCAACCGGTTAGCATATTGCCAGCCAAGAAGTAACTTTTGCCATGAGCGTGGTCGTCCTTGTGGGTCTTCAGATAGGAAATGACCGCCACGAGACCGGTAAAGGCGATGAAGGAAAACAGGGAGAACATAGGGAGAAAGGGCTGGGATTTAAGGGAGCGGTTCGAAACGCATCACAAAAACGGCCCAGCTTGCCCCGTTCGGCAAGATTTTAATTTGAGCCGAAGGGGCCTCGCTTGCGGCGACCGCGTTGCCAGAGCTCTAACTTATTCTGAGGTCGCCGCCATGCGACAAGCTCATGGCCCCGAGGCTCTCGAGCGGGTGAGCGCCGCCCCTACAAAATCTCGAATCTAATAGACGCCATACAATCCACTACCTCACGCTAAAGCGGTAAGCGGTCCTGGTATTGTAGATTTCGCCGGGCTTTAGCGTTGTCGAAGGGAAGTTTGGATGGTTCGGCGAGTCCGGGTAGTGTTGCGTTTCCAGGCAGAATCCTGTGCGGTAATCGTAGAGGACGCCACTTTTACCGACGATAGATCCATCGAGGAAATTGCCGCTGTAGTATTGGATTCCTGGTTCTTCCGTCCACACTTCCATGTAACGTCCATTGGAGGGTTCGTAGACACTGGCTGCCAATTCCATTTCTTCGCCTTCCCGATTGAGTACCCAGTTGTGATCATATCCACCCCCGAGCTCAATCTGCGGATGGTCATCATCTATGCGATCCCGTGGCTTGGTCGGCTCTCTAAAATCAAAGGGCGTACCTGCCACGGGAAGCAGCTCACCCGTCGGCACCATTTGAGCCGTAATCGGCGTGATATAATCGGCTTTGATCATCAGTTCATGATCCAGCGGTATACCCACACCTTCGCCGTTCAGGTTGAAATACGAGTGGTGGGTCAGATTAATAACGGTGGTTTCGTCGGTAGTCGCTCGGTAAGCCACCTCCAAGGCGTTCTCGTTCGTCAAGCGATAGATAACGCGAATTCGAATGTTCCCTGGATAGCCCTCCGCCCCGTCTGGATGAACATAGGTCAACACGAGAACTGCGGCGTTGTTCGCCACAATCGGTCGAGCGCTCCAAAGGACCTTATCCAATCCCCTCTCTCCGCCGTGCAAATGAACCGGAACCCCTCCTGCCTCGCTATTGGTCGTTACTTGGTACTCACTCCCATCGAGTTCGAACTTCCCACCCTTAATTCGGTTTCCGTAAATGCCCACGATGGCCCCAAAGTAAGGGGTCGCTTTCAGATAACCTTCCAGATTGTCGTAACCGAGAACGACGTCTTCTAGGCGGCCTAGGCGGTCAGGCACCAGCAATCGCGTAACAATGCCGCCGTAGTTAGTGATGTCCGCCGACATCCCATTGGCATTGGTGAGCGTGTAGAGGTGAACCGCCTCCCCACCCGGGAGTTCGCCAAAACGTTTCATGCTTACTGAACACTCGATCGCGAAAACCACGCTGGAAACCAGCAGAGCAGAAAGACCAAAAGCAGCTATCTTTATCATTTTGAAACAATTTGAGCTATTCTGAAAGGCTCGTACCCGTTCGGCTACAAGTTTTTTCCGAAAATCTTAGAATATTTCGTAATCCGATTTATTTTTATTAAATGCCTTATCACCAGGAACTTATGGCTATTAATTCCCTGAAAAACCGGGGAGCTCCCCAAAAATTTCAACCCTGTAATCCAGCCGACCGGCTTCTGTAATTCTACTGTGGTTTACTCAATACAAGCAAAACGAAGAACACCTTCTTCGATCCCTTGAAACCAAAAATTAAACAACTGGAGAAATCACAAAATGAATAACAAGAAAATCATCACCGCTTTGACCGCAGCTACGATCGTCGCCTCTTCCGCATTCGCCGGAATCGGCCACAAGGACGGGAAGTCCTCCCTCCGCAATCCGGAAAACATTGTCGCCCTGATGGTAGGCTATCACGACACCAACCAAGATGGACGCCTTGATACCGTAGAGCTCGCCAAATCAATCGAAGCCCTCTACGAGCTTCGGAACGACGCCATCGTCAATCGCCGCGAAGCTCTGGTCGCCGATGGGATCATCTCGCCTGTCGAAGCCGATAAGGGGGTCGTCACCCTCTCATTTCTTCCTGAAGACGGGGCTGCGATTCTGATGAACCGGGCGGATGCCAATCAGGACAACGCCCTAGAAGCTGCAGAGCTTTTACAGTCACGCGAAGTGTGGCGGGAGCTAAATCTGGGCGCTCGCCCCTACTTCATCCGCCGTTCGTAAGCTAACACTTTAGAAAGGACTAGGCGTTTGGGGGAATGCCCAGTCCATAGGGAAAAAGGGAATTAAGGCCGGGGGCGAATATCGCTTCCGGCCTTTTATCTTATGCAGTTTCTCTGATAACAGCCGATCTCAAGCAATTTCAGCTCGTTCCTCAAAAAACTACGTCCTCTTTTCAACGAACAGATGCCAGCGCTCTTCATCGATGCCGCGCTCTCGCATCGCTTGACGCGATAGCTTGAAAAGCAGATCGGAGAGCCGATTGATGAAAGCGAGTATGGATGGATCAACAGAATCCAACTGGTTCAAGGTAGCCAATCGGCGCTCTGCCCGACGAACTTGGGCCCGACATAGATGACACAGGGCCGAAATTTCACCGCCTCCCGGAAGCAGGAAATACTCGGTTTCGGAATCTAAAGATTCCTCAATCGTTTCCATCCAAGCCTCCATCCATTCAGCTGATCCTTCTGGCAAAGGCACTCTCGGCTTCGGCTCGTGACGAGATGGCGTGGCCACATGGGACATCAGATTCATCATTTCCGTTTGAATACGACGCAAACCAGATTCCCAGAAGTGCTCCGCTTCGAGTTTCGAACGCAGCAAGCCCAAGGCGCAATTGGCCTCATCCAAATCCCCAAGACACTCGATGCGCGGGTCGTCCTTCGCCACACGCTCGCCGCCAACGATCGAGGTCGTTCCACCATCGCCTTGCTTTGTAGTAATCTTGCCTTTCATCACTTTATATTCAACTCAATCATTTATAAACTTTCCCGAAACCTATTTTGGATGCCGTTTCGGTCGATGCCTAAAGTAAGGTATCGGACTTCTCCGTCCCTCTTATCCAACCAATGAGATCTTCCAACATGGTGAACGACTTGGGTAGGCCGCTAAAGACGGCCTGGTACAATGGATCTCCGTTGGCATCGGAGCTAACAGTGATTTCGAGTTCGGCTTTTTCACTATGGCGCGAGCCGAATCCGATTCTCTCCAGCGCTCGACGGGCCCAATGAAACGCTTCCCCCTGCCCAGTTATTCGAACAAATCTACCGGGTTTCCCCCGCACCTGGAAGCCGCCCGATTCCGAGTCCCATTGGAAAAAGTCGCCAGAGAACAGTTTGGCTATGCTTCCTCGCAAAGCTAAGTCCTCTGGGATACCCGTCGTGAGGGAGCCTTCCGAATCCATGAGCCATAGCTTGTCCGCGCAGCTCAGGGATAGCTCGAGATCGTGCGACGAGGCTAGTACCGCCAACTCTTGATAATGAGCCAGTTCTCGCAAGATGTTGACGATCTCTACACGCCTGGGTAGGTCTACAAACGCTGTTGGTTCATCTAACAATAATACCTTCGCTTCCTGCGCCAAAGCCCGGGCGATTAGGGCCTTTTGTTTCTCGCCATCGCTGATCTCTCCAAAACGGCGTGTCGCCAGATTCTGTATACCCATAGTATCAATAGCCCAGTCGACTCGAGCTCTATCATCCGTACTCAGTCTCCCCGCCAATCCCGTATACGGATGCCTCCCCAATGCCACGAGGCTGTATACCGAGAGCATGGTTCCCGGTAGGGAATCGGTTAGAACAACGCTTACTCGACGGGCCCGCTCTTTGGGCGCCATATCTAGTAGTCGATATCCGTTCAGCAAAATCTCTCCCCCCTTAGGCTCGTCAATTCCGGCAAGCGTTCGGATCAAGGTGGATTTCCCCACGCCATTCGGACCCAGAAGACTGACGAATTCTCCCGACTCGAGCTTCAATGACAAATTATCTGCAACGGACCGTCGGCTTTCTTTGTATCCGATCGATACTGACCGCGCTTCCAAAGCTGGGCTTCGATTACTCATTCCCCGAATATCCTTTGGTAATTTCTCTGCTTTAGGAGGGCAGCAACGATCACTGGGACACCGATGAGAGCCGTGACCGAATTTAATGGCAGAGTCGCCTCTAGACCCGGTGCTCTTGCCAGGATGTCGGCAACCAATCCCACCAATCCACCCATGAGGATCGCCCCCGGCAGGAGAATCCAATGCTCCGATGTTCTAAATAAATAGCGGCAAATATGAGGCGCCGCAATGCCGATAAATCCGATAGGTCCGCAAAATCCCGTGACAACGCCAGCAAGCAGCGAAGCGCAACCTAAAATCGCCAATCGAGAAACACCCACGTTTAGCCCAAGCGTTTTGGCATAGCGTTCGCCCAACAGAAATGCGTCCAAGCGTTTAACCAGAAGGACCGAACTCACTAGCCCAAGTAGGACAACAAGGCAGAAGAGCCCCAGTTGCCTCAAGGTCACAGCCCCAAAACTCCCGAATGACCAATTGAAGAACACCTGCAGACGATCGGCCATACTATGGTAGATCAAAATGCTGACGATCGAACTTACCCCGTAGCTAATCATGAGGCCGAGTATCAATAGCGACATGACATCCACGCGACTAGACAAGAGCAGAATAAGCCCGAGAGAGGCGCCTGCCCCGATAGTTGCGGCTACTACTACTAGCAAACTGCCGCTCAACGGCGTTTGACTCGCTAGCACGATTCCTCCGGGCCCTAAAACCAGTAGGGCTATGGCAACGCCAAGACTGGCCCCACTGTTGACTCCCAGCACGAACGGGTCCGCAAGGGGATTCCGAAATACCGTTTGCATCATCAAGCCTGATACAGCCAAGGCTGCCCCGGCTAAGGCGGCAGTAAGGGTTCGAGGCAATCGAAACTCGAGGACTATTGATGAGTGTGTGCTATTGTCGCTGCCCGCCCCGAACAGGCTACTCGCCACTTCGATAAGAGGAATGTTGACGGAGCCTAAGCAAATTCCTGCCAGGAGCCCTCCCAACCCCAAAACAATGAGAAAGGTAAACCAGAGCGCTATTCTACGTTTATTCATGAATTGCCAAACACTAGCGTCTACTGGGCAGCTTTTCATAGTAGACGAATTCATGCTGACCGAGAAGCTCCGGATGCAGTATGGCAATGAGATCGGCAAGCGATTCATCCGGGCGCAAAGCGCCACGCTCCCAAACCTCGTTTCCGCCCAGTGGGCCAATGCGTTTGGAATTGTTGAAGACGTTTCTCTCTCTGAAGGCCTTGAACGCCGAAAATCGGGTATCCATCGATTCCAGCTCCGCTAGCGAAAGAGTTTGCCCTGGATGTATCCAGAAATCCGCATCAATCGCTCGAAAGAAGATTTTTTCTAGATCTACTGGGACCCCCCCGGAAGAGTCTAGAGAACTAAAGAGGTAATCCCCGCCTGCGTCTCGGATCGCCTGGGCAGTGAAGCTCCGTCCACCGGGTACGTGCCAAACACCGGCAAAGGGAGCGTTGGCCAAAACGGTGGGACGCTGCTCAATCGTTTCCGTTAGGGCGGTCAACTTTTCGTACCGATCGGCAATCCGATCGAAAATCGACTTTGCCAGAGCGTCTTTGTCGAAAAAAGAGGCCGTGAACTTTATCCACTCAGCTCGTCCCAAAGGATGGGTTTCCATGTAGCCCGCGGTCACGGCAACTGGTTGACCCGTACGTTCCAAAAGTGGATGAGCATCGTGTTGGGGATCGCCCACTGCGCTGGCTAGAATTAGATCGGCCTGTAGGGACAAGATAGTTTCGATGTCAATCGAGCTTTCCCCAGGTATCGATTTCGTATATCCATTTTCCAATTGCTCAATTGCTCTACGGTCATTGGCGTATTTGGCGTGGGCAACCCCTACCAAGTTGGAGTACAAGTCCAGAGCTTCAACATGGGCCAAATAGACCGTTCCCAAAACCGCCAAACGCTCAACCGGCGTACGTATCACGCGAATAGACCTCTCTAACTTGGGAAGCTCCGACCCTTTGGGCAGGAGAGCGTACTGAAATAGCTTTTCACCCGACCCTCTCCATGTATTGCGAACCGTAACGATTCGGCAGTTTTCGCGCCTTTCGATAGAAAAGTTTTCCGCATATCGAAGATCCACGCTTTCGCCTGTGGCCTGGCCACTTGGGACCCAAGCAATCATTACGATTAGGCCTAAAAATCTGGATACGATATTCTTCACGCGTTTTTCCAGTGGTTTCGAGTTTTTAATATGTTTCCATCAGTTAAGTTGATAGCACTGCTTATCCCTAGGCAGCGAAAAACCCCGAAGGCCTAATTGCGGCTGACTACGGACAGTCAGCCCTACCACTAGATTCGTGATGCAACTTTTCAAAAATCCCACTCCAATCCCCCAAACGCCGCGAATCCGCGTGCTTTGATCCTTCCAGTGAAGCTCGATTCGCTTGCTGTATAATCTTCGTCCATGGCATTCTCTACCCGAAAGGTCCAAGACAAGGTGTCATTGACTCGATACCGAGAAGCGACCCTCAATAGCATATAGTTATCCATGTCCAGGCTGCCGAAAGTTTCTCTATCCACTACATAGCACAAACCCACGCTGGAGGACCACCTCTCGGTGATCTGAATGGCGTTAGAAAAGCTGATCTGGTGCCGAGGAACCGCAGGTTGACGAGTCGTCGCTCCGAACGCGAGATTAGTAGAGTTCGACTCTGTCCAGGTGTATGCGAATGTCGCCGTCCAATCCTCTCGAAGGCATAGATCGACATGGCTCTCCACCCCGTAGTTTTCCGCTACATCACGATTTTCATAGGTTCCGTCGAATCCCTCAGTTGGCGTCCATACGATTAGGTTTTCTATATCGTTGCTAAAATAGGTGAGACCCACGATGACGTCACCATTTACAAAATACGCATCCATACCGGCTTCCCAACCTTCACTTACCTCCGGCCTTAAATTCGGATTACCCAGAGCGAAACTCGAAGTGGAAAACAGACGGAAGAAGTTGGGGGCTCGAAAAGCGGTACCGAAAGCTGCCCGAGCAGCGAACCGATCGTTCAGCCGCCACGATCCATTGGCCCGCCAAGTGGTTTTCGATCCTGAGAATTCGTAATCGTCATAGCGGATGCCTAAAATGAGATCCATCGTTTTGCCGGAAGCGATCTCCGCCTGAGCAAAAAGGGCATGGCTCTCGCCGTCGCTCTCCGGAAATGAGTTGTCGTTCCCTTCCTGACGCTCCCAGGAAGCTCCCGAAACGATTCTTACGGAATCGGTAGCTTCGTAGGCGTTATGCCAATCCAATACTAGGTTGGCTGAATCCCCAATGTAGAGAAAACCTGTCTGTCGGTAGTATTCATCAAGTAGCGACAATGTTGCTCGTTGACTCCAACGATCGCCTTCGCTCTCCAAGTACGCGCTAAGAGCGATCGTATCGCTTTGAATTCGATCTGAAGGTGGAGGTGTCAGGTCACCGCCCGGATTGCTGTAGTCGGTAAGTTCGCCTCTCGAGGAAATTCCAATAGTCGCCGTATCAGAAAGGCCATAGTCGAAACGAAAGGAATAGCTCTTCATTTTTCCCTCGTTGTCGGCACCATCGTTGTCACTCTCCTGATTGGCAACATGAAAGGAATAGTCCAAGGCTCCTGCCTCTCCTTGCCCTTGGATGGCCAGTAGTTGACTGTTATTTGAGCCCGCTTCCGCGGTCACTCGATAGGTCGGATCCCCCTGTCCTCTACGGGTTTCCAATCTAACAACACCGCCAATAGCGCTGGATCCGTAGAGCGTGCTTTGCGGTCCTCGAATGATCTCTATTCGATCCAGATTGAATCCACTGGCCCCAGCCATGAATCGCCCCGCCGAAAAAATAGCAGAATTAGTTTTGACCCCATCGACCATGCTCAAAACCCTAGTCCCCGAGTTTCCCCGAATCACGATGTCCGCGGTCGAGGCCAGGGCTTCATCGCTGGGAGCAAAAACGCCTTCAACATCCATAAAAGCGGCCCTCAAATCGCGAACCATGCGTTGCTCCAGTTCGGTTCCTTGCAAAAGATCTACGCTAACACCGAGCGAATCGAGCGATCGCTCTGTTCGTGTGGCCCCTACAATCAGGGGCTTGAGCTCATAGCTCTCCTCCGCGTTGACGGTTGGATTAAACATTCCAAGCGCAATGATCCCGGTGCTCAAGGAACCGACTATTTTCGCGAATAATGTTTGTTGGATTTTCAGTGCTTGTGGAATTCAGAGATGCATCGCGAAAACCTGAATACAAACAATGCCATCCAAGAGAAACGGTCCCGCACGCATAGCTACGGACCGTTAATTCTACGCTAAGGAACTATATATAAAGTCCCTAACTAGATAGACAACCGTTCATACCGCTCGTTTACGCGACAAGCTTGCGACTCCAATCATAAGACTGGAAGTCAGGTATTATATCCGCATCCAGCATTAGGACTCGGAACTGTTCTCGATAGCTCCATACCTCAGCGCGACTGTCGCCGACTCTCACGGCGTTTCCTGAATCTGCGGACGTAAAGAAAGGAAAAGAACAAAACTGGGCCGAACAGATCCGACCCTACTGATCCGAAACAAGACCGCTCTACCACTTGACTGGCAAGCTAAATGTAAGGACTGTCGCGCACCGAAAAGGCTACCCTCAGAAACTCTCTATAGCTCTTTTACCCAAATATTACGAAACTGGATACGGTTGGAATGGTCCTGGATAGAGATTGGACTAGCTTCGCTGGGGGCGGGCTTGGCTCGATCTGCCTGGCGATGAGCAGTCTGATGTCGCAGTTCTTCATTCTTCTGCACAACGATTCCGTTCAGCCGTAAGGTAATTCGGGCATTCTCTTTGAGCTTTCCGTTCTCGTATCTAGGAGCCCGATAGGTGACATCGTAGGTTTGCCACTCCATCGGGGGCCGGGCCGCATTCACTTTTGGTGGGGACAACTTGTAGAGGGCTCCCAATTCGTTCCACAATCCATCAAGCCCATAACTATTAAGGATCTGAGCTTCATAGCCGTCTGGAGCTGTACCCTGAAAAAACAGGCCACTATTTCCACGGCCTTGCCCGCTCTTCCCAGGCTCTACTGGATACCTGAATTCCATATGAAAGCGTACATCCTTAAATTTTCGCTTCGTCATGATCGTCCCCCCGATTGCAGGCTCGGCGCCCGGATTCTCTTTGGTGGGATTGATCTCCATTACGCCATTGTCCAGTAGCGTCCAAGTAACCGCTCGGCCGTCAGGGTGCTGCCACTCGTCGAAGTCGCTTCCATCGAAAAGCTTTATCGCCCCCTTCGGTGGCTTAGCTCCCAAGGTCGGCGAACCGAGTTTGACGCGCTTCAAGGAAAACTCGGCCACGTGACTGCCGATCGCCCCTTTGCCCACGAGGCCAGACTCAGTCACGCGGAAATCCCACTTGCCATCCTCAGCCACAATTTCGTCGCCTTTCAGCCGCGCTTCCCCGGAGTAGTAAACATCTGCCCGCAAATTGTGGTTTTGGGCAAATTTGACGCGGTAAAGTCCCTTTTCGATGTTGATCACTTGGGCGCACAAGCTTGGGTTGATTTCCTGGTAACTCTTTTCGGGTCCGTCGATCCACTCGCCAACATAGTCCCCCATGAGAACCTTATCCGCTTCAGCCACATCGGTCCACTCATGACCGGATCCAGCGGCGAAAATGGCAGGCGAGTTAAAGGCGAGTAAGGCAGTGAATATAGCGAGTCGTTTTTTCATGATATTTGAAAGCTGGGGATAGTTTTATTGCCGGAATCAAATGGGGGCTGCGGGAAAGAGGCAAGTCTCCGTGAATGCTCGTAATATCTGCAAAATATAGTCCGTAAGCGACCAAAATGTGACAGCGTGACCCAATTTAGTCTGATTGCACGAACCACTGATGAACACAAGTCACCAAAGATGTACCTACATTACGATTCTCTTCTACTCAAGCTTGGGATTTTTGAAGTTCAAGACATCGCCCAATCGCAGTCCTGTGACCTTGAGATAGTTTAACATCTAACCGATCTCTCGGTCTGTCATCTTCTCGATAACTTTTGTGTCAACGACGATCCTAACGAAGACAATAAGGTCCGGAACGTATTCGCCGACCTTCTCCGACTTGTAGAAAATATCAAACTGCTTCTGCTGCAGGAAGGGAATGTTCCGCAACCGAAATTCGACTACGAGCGAGTTCTCATAAGGCTTTTCATGAAAGCCATGCCCAATTTCATTCAAGACCTCCATTGCAATCCCCACAACTTGCCGAGAATCCTCCTTAAAAAGCGCCTCTACCCCATCTGCGTTCATCGGCGTCCATCAGTGGTTAAAAAATCTTCATCCCAAGTCGACGCTAATTCATGCTAAGTCACGATCTACCTCTCTTCCGGCCACTCCCAATGTGGAGCCTCGGCGATCATGTCTCGGTGTACGGCAGTCATTTCTTTGGATAGCCGATCGAACAAGTCCCGGTTCTCGTTGGCCACGTCATTCTTTTGGGCTCGGTCGGTTCTCAAATTGTAGAGTTCGAATCGGTCCCAACTCGACTCGCGAATGAAATCCATATCCGTCTCTACCATGGCATGCGTCGATGGCATATTGTCATGCCGCAGATAGCCGATCAAAACCCAGTCGCCCTTGCGAAAGGCTCCCGCCGGCATTTGCTGCGTCATACCCTCGGCACGTTGCCCGGAACCGGCTATCGATCGATAAAAGTACCACAAGAGCGGCTTGTCCCGACTCCAACTCTCCCCAAATAGAGCCGGGCTAAAATCCACACCATCTATCGTCCTATCCTGGGGAAGCGGGATACCGGTAATCGAGCAAATCGTGGGAACCATATCGACGAAATTGAGCGTCTCATGGCAAACCGATCCCGCTTCGATCCTTCCCGGCCACCGCATCACTCCTGGTTCCCGAATCCCTCCCTCGAATACCATCGATTTTTGCCCTCGGAAACCTCCGTTGCTGGCATCATGCAGCGATCCATTGTCAGAGGTAAACATCACTATGGTGTTTTCTCCTAAACCCAGCTCGTCTAGCTTGGCCACCAGTCGTCCCGCGGCGTCATCCAGATTCTGGATATTCGCCAGGTACTCGTTGCGCTTGCTATCAAAATTGTATTGGGCCACCATCTCCGGTGGAGAAGCTATTGGGGTATGCGGCTCTTGGAAGGCCACGTAAAGAAAGAAGGGGTCATCGCCCTTCCTCTTTTCCAACCATTGTATGGCGTCGTCCACTACGATTTGGCAGGCATAACCTTCGATCATCCCCAATGGCTTGCCATTGCGGTGAAAATTATCCGGGTTCAAGTGCGACGGGCGAGCATTGCTCGACGTGCCGAACGAATAATCGAACCCTTGGTCCAGTGGCTGCGGCTGGTCCGTTCCATAACCGCTCAAGTGCCACTTTCCAAAATGGGCAGTCTGGTAGCCTTCGGCTCCAAGTATTTCAGCCAGCGTGATCTCCGAATCGGGAAGATGCATCGGATGGGGCACGCCGTTCTCCGGTTGGGGCAGATAACTGAAGACGCCTACCCGGGAGGGATACCGGCCAGTCAGCAAGCCCGTGCGGCTGGGGGAGCAATTTGGAGCCGCTGCATGAAGATCCGTAAAACGCATGCCCTCTTCAGCCAGCTGGTCGATATTTGGCGTTTTTGCCTGGCCACCAAAACAGCCGAAGTCTGAGTGGCCAGCATCGTCGGCAAGCATAATAATAATATTGGGGCGATCTGGAAATGCCGGGTACAGGGCAAACACAAAAGCAAGGGTCAGCGGAGAGAGTTTCATAAAGCTATATGTAGTTATTGAAGTCCTGTTTCTCTCTGAAACATAACGATCACCGCCATGGCTACTACTTCAGGCCCAAATCTCAAGGTTGAATACGGGCTAACTCGATCGTGTGCTACCCTCGAAACCTAGAAATTTCGGAAAAGATTTTGTCCATTTCTTGGTGGCAATCCCGAAAATAAGCCTTCATGACAGCATGTCTAATTAATGTTTGCCGATAAAACAGTTATTTCTCGAACGATCGCGATCTCCCTGTTGGTGCCGATGTGCGCACTAGCTCAAGAGCCTTGCGACACGCTGGCGGGCATGGGGATCATTCATAACTCCGAGGAAGCGGGATTGGAGCAGATTAAGCTATTCGGCATGGCTCATTATCAGGTCGGCCATGTTGATGGAACCGATTCGGCAGGAAACAGCTTTTCCGATACCCACAACGAATTTCGGCGCGTCTGGCTCGGCGCCGACGCCAAATTTCTGCAAGGCTTCCTGTTCAAATCCGTCCTAAGTCTGTCACAGGGCAAGAACGCTGCCACGGGCGATCAAGACTTCGAATTCCAGCACTTTCGGAATCTCTACCTTTCTTATGATGCCAGCGTGGCGAACGCCGCGTTTTCCGACTACGATCGTTTCGAGGTTGGATACGGCCGCCGTAGTCTCAAGCTAGCCGACGAGTGGCAGCGCTCCGCAACCCTTTTCAACCCATTGGAGCGATCCCCGTTTTCCAATAAGCTCTGGCCGACCGATGAGGGCGGGTCGCACCCCGTAGGCGCCTGGTTTCGGGCTGCTAAAGGTAAGAACGACTTTCAAGTTGGCCTCTTTTCCACCACTCAAGATGACGAGTTTCCGGGCTGGGAAGATGGAACCGCTTTGTACTCCCAATGGGAACGCGACCTGACGGAAGGCTCGAATTTCGACCAAAAGAATCTCGTCCTCAGCATCTTTTCGCAAGACGCCGATTTATCCGACGATCAACTCGCTCGAGGAAACGAATGGGGAGGGTCAGCGATTCTCCAACTGCACAAGGGGCCATGGGAGATCCATAGTACAATCGGAGCGGGCCAAAATGGAGGCACATCCAATCCCGATCGCCTCGGCGGTTTCTGGGGGCTGTCAATCATGCCCATGCGATGGCTCGTTGAAGATCGGCTCAAGTTCGTTTCTCGGTATCAGCTGCAAAGCGCCGATGCTCCAGAGGGCATTCGACTGAACAGCCGATACGCCCGATCTGCCGACGCCAAAGGCGACGCCGACCTTTCTCTAACCGGAGGACGAGGAGACGAGCATCACAATTTTTATTTCGGATTGAACTACTACTTTTGCGGCGACCGCATGAAGATCGTTTCAGGCATTGAATACGATGATATCGAAACCGCAGGTGGAATCACTGTATTCAAAGGCTGGACTATCGGCTCCGCCTTCCGCATGTATTTCTAGCCACCCTCGCTTGCTAACACAACTAGCAGGCAATCCATACCAAAAAATTATCCTCATTATGTCAGCCTCCCTTCTTAAACCGAAAACTCTCGACGACCTGCAAACGCGACTTCACTGGGTCCTCCGAGTCACAGCAGCCTGCTGTTTCATAGGTCACGGGGCCTGGGGTGTCATTACCAAGGAAGGTTGGCTCCCCTTCTTCCGATCCCAGGGCATCCCAGATGAAATCGCCTGGAAACTGATGCCCATCATAGGCGCTTTCGATATCATTATGGCTATCTTGCTGCTTATCAAGCCGCGACGGATCATTATCGTTTGGATGATCTTATGGGCCTTGTGGACAGCAATCCTTCGACCGATTTCCGGCGCACCAGGCATGTGGGAGTTCTGGGAGCGGGCCGGAAATTATTTACCCCCATTTATGCTCCTGTTGATGGGCGGCGCGTTCGCCATGCATTGGAAAGATTGGCTTTCTGGATACACTGAAACAAAACTCTCGGAAGACAAAATAGGAGTGATCCATTTCATTTGCCGTTTGACGATCGGCCTTCTCTTAATCGGCCACGGCGGTTTCGGGGCTTTCGTTGAGAAGGATATGCTGATAAACCACTTTGCATCCATCGGTCTTCCGGCGGATGTAGCCTTCATAAAAGCAGTCGGCTGGTTTGAGATCATTCTTGGAGTAGTCGTCTTTTTCCTCCCTCTAGTGCCGATATTGTGGTTCGTCTTCGTCTGGAAAGCGATCACCGAGTTCTTGTACGTAACAGAGGGTGGATTGATAAATATCTTCGAATTTATCGAGCGCTGGGGCGATTACGGCACCCCTATAGCCTTGATTCTTATCATTCACTACCAAGCGAGCCAACAATCCAAAGAGGTCGAACCTGCTCCAGACGGCCAAGCGGCTTGATAATTTGGGATCGGTCAAACAGATTGTCGAGTCACTAGATTTGGAGCCGCACCCGGAAGGCGGATACTTCCGACGTACCTATGCGTCGAAAACCATTGCTCCAATCGGTCCAA
>Ga0181593_10001773_pt1 | contig 19718 bp, 19 predicted proteins | sample 071ome_19_FD_133756 | JGI IMG/M metagenome (GOLD analysis project Ga0181593, IMG submission 133756) | Coastal salt marsh microbial communities from the Groves Creek Marsh, Skidaway Island, Georgia - 071413AT metaG (megahit assembly) | ecosystem: Environmental > Aquatic > Marine > Intertidal...
AGATCAGGATCATATTCATGCGCGGGTCGGCCTGCCACCATGTTCCGAAGGCTCCCGGCCAGCCGAACGATCCCTCCGAACCGGCGCCGTTGGGATCATGGGATTGCGGATCGGTGATCATCGACAGCCCCAGTCCGAAGCCCTGGCTCGTCCAGAAGTCGCGGCGACCCAGGAAATCCTCTTTGCGCTGGGCATCGGTCAGCCGATTGCTGTGCATCAGATCGACAGTCGCCCGCTGCAAGATTCGGCGTCCGTCCAGCTCGCCACCATTGAGCAGCATGCGGGCGAACCTGAGATAATCGTCCGCCGTGGAAAACATGCCGCCGCCCCCGCCGCATAGGGCAGGAGGGGAAGCGGGCACCTTGATCGGGACGGGCAGCAGTTTGCCGCTGCCCTCTTCCTGCCTGTAGATCGTAGCAATCCGACTCTGCTTTTCGGCGGGGACGTAGAAGTCGGTGTCGAACATGCCAAGCGGATCGAGCAGGCGTTCACGCTGGAAATCGCGAAATGACATGCCCGATGCGCGTCCAACAAGACACCCCAACACGTCGCTGGCATAGCTGTAGCGGAACTGCGAGCCTGGCTGGAAAACCAGGGGAAGTCTGCCCAGCGCGGCCAGCCACTCATCGGGCGTGGCGGTTGTTTCGAGAATGTTTCCAAGCTCCCTTTCGTAGGCATGAATGATCGGGCCACTGGCCGAGAATCCGTAGACGAACCCTGCCCGGTGAGTCAGGAGATCCTCTACCGTGATCTCACGCTCGGCCGGAACCGTATCGTCCAGTTGCCCGGTTTCTTCACGCAGCACCTGCATGTCGGCAAGCTCGGGAAGCCAGCGGGCAACGGGTGCATCGAGTGTCAGCGTGCCATCCTGCACCAGCATCATCACCGCCGTGGAGGCGATCGGCTTGGACATCGACGCGACGCGGAACAGGGTATCGCGGGTCATCGTTGCATTGCGCGCCAGATCGCGCTTGCCCAACACCGCTAGGTCGATAACGTCGCCGTCCTTGCAGATGAGCGTCACGACGCCCGCGAGAATGCCCTCATCCACCATTGCACCAGGAACCTCTGCGGCCCTGGCCAGGCCAGCTACATTGTACTGGGTACTCATCCGTTGTCCTCTGCCTATCGCGTTCGCAAACCGAATGCGGCGGTCTGCAAGACGTGGATCATGCCTCGGCCTGCATGATTTCCGCAATTGCCGGGTCGAATCCCATCAGCGAGAACCATCGCCGGTCGAGGTCGGCTCGATGTGCCGACACTTCCAAGACCTTTGCGGTGATAGCCGATTTGGCTTCCCGTGTCCCGTCTTCAGGTAGCGCCACCAGCAGATCGTCGAGCGCCCTTTGTATGGCCGCGGTTTGTTCGAGTGCGGGCAGCCCCGCGGTTGTGTCCAGCGTTTGGCGCAGATCTGAAGCGGCGGACATGGTGGCATCCCCGCCTTGCGTCAGTGAAAGGACCGCCTTGGCCAATTCGCGGAAATCGTCTGCTTCCTGATTTTCGAACGCTGGAGTCTGGGCATACTGCGCCAGTGTGATCTGCAGATGGCCGATGACAAGCTCCACCTGTTCCCGCGCAAGGCTGGCTTCCTTGGGCAAGGCGGGCATGACAACGTAAGTGAGGGCGCGCACGGCGCTTGCGAGACGATCTGGTACGGAAGGGGTCACTGGGGCTCTCCCATCGAAAGCAGGTTGGCAAGTTCGGCCAGATGCATCGGCCCGGTGGCAGCAAGGAAGGTAAGCAGCACATCCTGGTGGTTATGCTGTTCCTTGGCGGCGCGCATGCCCAGGACCGATACTAGGATGTAGCTCTTCCAGTAGTTGAATACCCTGAAATAATGGAGTTTTTTCGGATCTATCCTGTTGCCGCTGACGTCCTCGTAGGCCTGGATGAAATCGTCGTCCCCTTCGAAAATGTCGCTGGCACGGAACACTCCGTCGATCTTCGTGCCGAACACCGGCGCAAGCAGCCATGCGAAATCGGCATGGGGATCGCCGATATAGCACATCTCCCAGTCGAGAAGCGCGGTGATCTCTCCGGTTTCCTCGTCAAACAGGTAATTGCCGGTGCGGAAGTCCCCATGGACGAGCGCCGGCTTCTCGCAATCCGGGATATTGTCCTGCAGGTACTGCGTCGCCAGCCGGACCACCGGCTCGTGTGCGACGATGTCCTGATCCAGAAGCTCCTTCCAGAAGTTGATAAGCCACCGCGTGGCCTGCTTCGGATCGTCGGTAGGGGCGGCGAATGATGGAAGATCAGCATTTTTCCAGTCAAAGTTGTGAACCTTGGCCAGCATGTCCAGATATTGCGGGCGGATGAGCTTACGCAGCCGGTCACCCAGCACCGTGCCAAGGCCGGTGACCGACAGGCCGACGGTGCTGGGTTTCGTCGTACCGCGCACCAGCTCCATGATCATCGCCGGGCGCGGAAAAACCTTTGCGTCCGGATCCATCCAGACCGGCCGCGGGACCGGAACGATACCCTCGAACGCCTTCAGAATTTCGAACTCGCGTTCGCGGCTGGTTTCGGTAATCGCCTCCAGCGGGTCCATGCGCAGCACATAGCGCATCGCTTCCCCATCGGGTGTGGTGAGGGTGAAAGCGAACTGTTCCTTTGACGCCCCCCCTCCGATGCGCGAAATGCCGCTGATGCGTGCTCCCTCCACCCTGTCGGCGAAGAACGTTTCCAGCAAACCCTGTATGGCGTGGTCTTCCTGCGGAATGTAGGGCGACTCGCCACGCCTTGCCTTTCTGGCTACCAGCATTGCAGCCAGATGCGGTTCGGTATCGATCACGGACACAACCCTCCTCGTTCTTCGTTCTTGTCTCGACTACATCGCTGACAAGCCACCATCGATCGCCAATTCGGAACCGGTCACGAAAGCAGCTTCGTCAGAAGCTAGGTAGACTGCAGCCCAGGCCACATCGTCGGGCACCCCAATCCGGCCGACGGGTATTTGCCGGGCGAGCTTGGCAAGCGTTTCATCCCGGGACTTCCCGCCCGAAAAGCCATCCAGCAGGGGCGTATCGACGAACGTCGGATGGAGCGAGTTGCAGGTGATACCGTAACCCTGTTTCGCGCAGTGAAGCGCGATCGATTTGGTAAGATGGCGGACTGCCGCCTTGGCGGAGTTGTAGGCGGCCATGTTTCCGGCCGCGACCATCGCGGAAATCGAGGAGATATTAATGATCGCGCCGCCGTTGACGCTGGCAGTCTTCGTCATCACGGGGAGCGCAGCTTTCGTGCCAAGGAAGACGCTGTCCAAATCGACGCTGTGCGTTTGTCGCCAGGCGTCATAGCTCAGGTCCTCGACCGAACCGGGAAGGCATATGCCCGCGTTGTTCACGAGGACGTTCAGGCCGCCGAGAGTGTCGGACGTATGGCGGATCACCGATTGCCAGCTTTGCGGATCAGTCACGTCGAGCCTGAAAGCCGCCGCATCGGCGCCGATACGCTCCGCTTGCGCCCGTGCTTTTGCTTCATCGATATCGCCGAGGATCACGCGCGCGCCTTCCGAGGCGAACCGTGCAGCGATCGCTGCGCCAAGACCGGAACCCGCTCCGGTGACGAGTGCCGTCTTTCCAGCGAGCCTGTCAGCCATCGATGCCGAACCCCGTTTGGTTGCGCGCGGTCATGCGTGGCTTTCCTCCGGTATCAGGATCGTGCTTGTTTCGAGATAGCTGTCGATGCCCTCGGGACCGAGTTCCCGCCCGATGCCGGATTCGCGGAAACCGCCAAAGGGGGCAGCGAAATCCAGCATGCGTTTCGAATTGATCGCGACGGTTCCGGTTCGCAGCCTGCGGGCGACCGCTATCGACCGTTCGGTGTCGGGTGACCAGACCGATCCGGAAAGCCCGTAATCGCTGTCATTGGCGATTGCGACGGCATCATCGATATCCTCGTATTCGATCAGAGCCGTCAGCGGTCCGAACACCTCTTTGCGCGCAATCGCACTGTCCCGCCCGGTCAGCAGCAGCGCAGGGTCAACCAGACATTCGCTGCCCGTGCCGTAAGATCCGCCGATCTTGCGCGCACCGCCTTCAATCGCTTCGGTAAACATTGCCTTGACGTTGGAACTTTGCACGCGGGTGGCAAGAGGTCCGATCTGGGTCTCCGGGTCGAGCGGATCGCCTACTTTCAGGCCATCGAACAGCTCCGCCAGTGCCTCGCGCATGGGACCTGCACTGCTACGAGGCACGAGGACCCGCGATTGTGCACCGCAGACCTGCCCGTTGTTCTGGATCATGGCGAGGAACAGCTCATTCGCGTGGTCCTCTACCCTGAAATCATCGAGCAGGATCGCGGCGGACTTTCCCCCCAGTTCCAGCGTGCAGCGGGCAAAGCGGGTTGCCGCAGCCTTGGCGACTGCACGGCCTGCATTCGTGCTGCCGGTGAAGCTCACCTTTGCAATGCGCGGATCGGCAACAAGGCGGCGTCCGATATCCCTATCGCCGGTGATGACGGCGATCATCCCGATTGGCAGATCGAGCGTTCTCGCCGCTTCCGCGAAAATCTGCATTGTCCGCGCATTTTCGGGCGAAGGCTTGAGTATGATCGGGCACCCGGCGGCAATCGCCGCCGCCAGCTTCTCGCAGGCAAGAAACATCGGCACATTCCAGGGGACAATTCCTGCCGCCAGTCCCACGGGTACTTTCCGGACAATAACCCGGCCACCGCGCGCCGCAGGGCGAAGGTCCTCGAACGTGTGCGTGCCGACCATGTCCGCGACGGCGCGCAGCAGCCCGGTGGCGCTACCAACCTGAAGCGCCTTTGCCTGTGTGATCGGACAGCCTATCTCCTGCGCAGCCAGCTCGGCCAGTTCGTCGCCGCGGGCATCCAGCGCGTCGGCCAATGCCCGAAGCGCCTTCGCCCGCTGAGGCGGCGTCGTTGTCTCGGCGGCGGGCAGGGCGGCCAGTCCGACTTCGATTGCCATGTCCGTCAGTGTTTCATCGGCAAGGCGAACTGCGGTGAGGGGCGTCAGGTCGATCGGGCTAGGCATGATCGTGGGAGCCGCAGCGCTCGCGCGCATCTCTCCGGCGACAAGGTGCGTATCGACCAGGTAGCGGCTCATGCGTCCGGTCCCGCCTTCCGCATGTCGAAACCCCGCTCGAGCGGATCGAGATAGTCCCCGACAATCTTGTGCTTTTGCAGCTTGCCGGTTTCGGTGCGCGGCAAATCGCTGCGAAATGCAATGAACCTGGGCACTTTGAAGGCGGCGAGTCGCTCACGCAGGAATGTCAGGATTTCGTGGGCCAGCTGCTCGCTGCCTTCGCCCTCATGCAGCTGGACGACAGCCTGCACAGCCTCGCCGAAACGGGGATCCGGCACGCCGAACGCAGCGGCATCGAAAACCGCCGGATGGATCGCGAGCGCCGCCTCGATCTCGGCGGGATAGATATTCACCCCGCCCGAAACGATGGTGAAAGAGCGCCGGTCCGAGAGGAACAGGAAGCCGGCCTTGTCGACATGGCCGATGTCGCCGAATGTCGCCCAGCCCGACGGGTGATGGGCTTCGCGCGTCTTCTCCGGTGCGTTGTGATACACAAGACCGGCACGCCCTTCGAAATAGACGGTTCCGGTCTCGCCTGCGGGAAGTTCGCTGCCGTCGTCGCCGACGATATGGATGATCGAACCGTATGCCTTGCCCACGGTCCCCGGACGCTCCAGCCACTCCTCGCTCGTGCTATGCGTGAAGCCCACGCCTTCGGTGCCCGAATAATATTCGTACAGCATCGGACCCCACCAATCGATCATCGCCCGCTTGATGCCTTCCGGGCATGGCGCGCCAGCGTGTATGGCGACACGGTGCGACGACAGATCGTAACGGTTGCGCACGTCTTCGGGCAGGTCGAGCAAGCGGGCGAACATCGTCGGCACCCACTGGCTGTGGGTAACTTTCTCCCGTTCGATCAACGCCAACGCCTGCTCTGCGTCAAATTTCCGCATGATCACGACCGTGCCGCCGGTCCGATGCCTGTTCATCGAAAACCGCAAGGGGGCAGCATGGTAGAGCGGGGCAGGGGAGAGGAAGATTGTGTCGGCGTCCATCCCATAAAGCTCGGCATCGCGCTCGGTGCGCCGCATGTCCGAGCCTAGCGGCGGATGGTCCAGCGCTCGGCGAACTGCCTTGGGTCGTCCGGTGGTGCCGGATGTGTAGAGCATGTCGCCACCCTCGACCGCCTCGGGCAGAGGGAGCGAGGCATCGACCTTGCGTGCAACGGCGTCGTACCCCTCGACCGGGTCGAGCGTGAGCACCAAGGGGCGGACATTTTCCATGATCGCCATCGCCGCCGCCGCCAGGTCGGCCATCGCTGGGTCCAGGATCAGCGCGCGGGCGCCGCTGTCGTCGAAGATGTAGGCAAGTTCGATCGGAGTGAGCCGCGTGGCGACCGGGATATAATACAGTCCGGATCGCTGGGCCGCCCAGGCCGCTACGAAAAAGTCGGCCCGGTTGCCGATCAGCAGCGAGACCGCGTCACCTTGCCGGATGCCGCGATTGTGCAATTGTTGCGCCAGTGCCAGAGACCGGTCTTCGAGTTTCCGATAGGAGAGGCGCGACCCGTCTTGCGCGATGACGGCATCGTGGTCCGGAGTCCTTGCGGCGATGGCACCCGGATAGCCCGTCATCGCACCGCGTCCCGGATGAAATGGCTGGTTTCGTTCACGCTCAGCACCTGCAGCTTGTTCAGGTCCTCGCCCATCAGCCGGGTGATGCTGCCGTTCCGAAGCACGAAATTGGCAAGCCCGTCGAGGCCCAGCGCGCGAGAGAGAAGTATGTTGATCGGAAATCCATGTGTGAAGATTGCCACCCGGTTACCGGCAGCATCCTGCATGATGGCTTCGAAGCCGCCGAGCACGCGCTCGCGAAATTCGGCTTCGTCATGTCCGTAATAACCGATCGGATCGCGCAGGAAGGCTTCCCAGTCCCCCGCTGCCCTGATCGCTTCTGGCGAGATATAGGAATCCTCGCCGTTGTCGACTTCACCGATCTCGGCGATCTGGGTGATGGTCAGACCCAACTTTCTTGCCAGCGGCTCACCACTCTCGATAGCGCGGCGCAGCGCGCTCGAGTAGATAGCGTCTATCGACTCCTGCGCGAGGCGATCGCACGTTTGTGCCGCCTGGAAATGCCCCGTATCGGAGAGTGGCGGATCGGACATGTCGCGGGAGTGCGCGTTTTCGGGCAGGCCGTGACGGACCAGTATCAATTGCACGATGAATGTTCCTCGGCTCTTGCCGCACCGGCCTGCATCGTTGCCATGTTTCGTGCATTGGAGAAGCCGCCGTCGCAGGCGATGTTCGCGCCGTTGATCCATGCGGCATCGTCCGACAGGAGAAAGGTGATCAGCGCGGCGACTTCGTCGGGGTCGCCGTGTCGCCCAGCGATTTCCGCTGCTGCCTGGATGCGGGCAGCCCCCATCGATTCCTCGAAGTCCTTCAGGATTGGCGTTTCCACCGGGCCGGGGCTGACAACGTTCACACGCACGCCTTGCGGCAAGAGCCGGGCGGAGAGGGCGCAACTCCAGTGATTGGCAAGCTTCTTCGAAGCCGCATAGGCATCCGGCCCGGAAAGCGTGGCGAGCCTCTCAATTACCGCTTCGTCATCGCCGGAGAGCACATCCTCGAGCTCCGCCGGGGTCCATTCGCAGCGATGGGCTGTCACGCTGGACACCACCACAATCGACGCCCCCGATTGAAGCCTTCCGCAAAGTGCCGAAGTCAGTCGGCGCAGCGCCACAAGATTGACTGCGGCAATGCGGTCGGGAGGAGCGGTGCCGGGTATGCCGGCGACATGGGCGATCCCGTGAAGCCGCCCTTCGATGCGTCCGGCGACCGCGTCGATCGAGAACGGCTCCGAAAGGTCGCACGACAATCCGCCGTCAACCGGCCGAATGTCGAGCGGGATCACATCTGTTCCGGCACTGCGAAGTCGGTCGCAGAGCCGCGCACCGATACCGCTGGCCGCGCCGGTCACGAGGATACGCGGCTGTTCCTGGTCAGAAATCATCGCGCCCAGCTCAGCATCAGGTTGTCGTAGCCCGTGAACCAGTTGGAAGCCGCGCGCTTCGCCGGTCGGACAACCTCGGCCTGGCGGATCTCCCGCAGGAACTCCTCGAGAAAGATCTTCGCTTCAAGCCGGGCAAGGTGGGCGCCCATGCAGAAATGCGCGCCGATGCCAAACCCGACATGGCGATTGTTCCGGCGATCGACGTGAAACTCTGCGGCATTTTCGAAGGCGCGCTCGTCGCGATTGGCCGAGGCAAAGTAGAGCACCACCTTGGTTCCCGCCTCGATTGGCGTGCCGAAAAGGTCCGAGTTTACCGCGGCAGTACGCCGCATCTGCAGGACCGGGGAAACCCATCGGGCCATTTCCTCCACGGCCGAGGCGATCAGGGCAGGGTCTTCGCGCAGCATCGCGAGCTGGTCGGGACGGGTGAGCAGCGCCTCCATCCCGCCGGTCAGCAAGAAGCGGGTGGTTTCGTTGCCTGCCACGGTCAGCACCATGAAATAGGCGTCGAGTTCCTCGTCCGTAAAAGGTTTGCCTTCGGGCGCGGCGGTGACCAGCGCGCTGGCGATGTCATCTGCGGGATGGGCGCGCTTTTCGGCGGCGAGTTCCCTGAAATAGTCAAACAGGTGACGGCGCGCGTCGGCCTGAACGTCATCGCTCGCCGAAACGTCGCTCATCGTGTTGGCCCAGTGCAACAGGCTTTGCTGCCGATGCTGCGGTACGCCAAGCACTTCGGCAAACACGATCATCGGAATGGCAACCGCGATCTTCTCGACGAAGTCGAAATTTTCATCGCGGGGAACGGCAGCGATCAGGTCGCGCACGACCTCTCTGATCCGGCCTTCGCGATGTTTGAGCAGCGAAAGCCTGAATGCGCCCACGCCCGGAGCGCGCAGCCGTCCATGCAACGGCTGGTCGGCATTGTGTACGCTCGGCGCCCCGTGACCTTCGGCGCGCTTGTCGCGGATCTGCGTTCCCTTGCCGTTGATGAAATGGAGATGATCGCGAGCGATGGCGCAGACATGGTCATAACGGGTCAGGGCATAGAACCTGACACCGTCGGGGCCTTCGTTAAGATGGACCGGGTCTTCCTCGCGCAACTTGCGAAATATCGCATGGTCGGCGTTGGCGGTATAATGTGAGATGTCCAGCAGGTCGATGTCCCGGGCCGGAGTCACCGCAGTGATCCTTCGTCCGCGATCGACGGATCTGCCGTGTCGCTTCCGAAAAGGCTGCGGAACCAGATGATTCCGCAGGTTTCGCCAAGTTCGTTGAGGCGCTCCTCGGAGGGACGTTTCCTTGGCAGGCCGATGTGCACATAGGCGAGCTGCTCGATCATCGAGCCCAGCGATTCGGCCACCAGGGCATGATCCATGCACGTGTCGATCATGCCCCTGGACTGCAGCTTTTCTATCCACGCCCGGCTGCGATCGATGAAAGGGGTGCGCATTTCCAGCCAGATATCAAGAAACACGTTCGGGCGAGGTTTCGAAGCGGCTTCTCGCGCGACACGCAACATGTCGCGGTTTTCGGCGTAGCTATAAAAGAAGCTGGTGTTGTAGTCGATGAGTTCGCCCAAAATTCCGTCGGCCCGGCCGGCCCGTTTACGACGTACCGGGTTGCACAACCCCTGATGGAGTTCGTCCAGCACCGCGTGGAGGAGGTCGTCCTTGTCCGAAAAGTGACGATAGAAATTTCCGTGGCTGACGCCTGCAAGCCGGGCAATGTCCGATACGCGGGCGAGCTCGTAGCCATAGGCAGAAAAGGCCCTGCGGCCCGCTTCGATCAGCTTCTCGCGGGTGATTGCCCCGCGACGGGTCGGGGCAAGCGGCTTGGCCGGGCGGTTAGGCTCGCGCATATCTGCCTTTCTCAACGCGAATCAGAAAACGATCCATTTATACTTGTTTGAAAAAGTGATATCAGTGTCATGTTGTGAGTCAATCTGGATCAGGGGAATAGGACAGCTATGGAAGGAAAGGTGGCGATCGTGACCGGCGGTACCGGTGGCATTGGTGGCGCGGTGGCCGAAATGCTGCTGTCACGAGGGACCAAGGTCATTGTGACTGGAAGAAACCAGGACAAGCTCGACAAGATGTCCGCGCGGCTCAACCGGGGCGACTCGCTTATCTGCGTCCGGGCAGACGTAGCTGTTGAAAGCGATACCCAGAAGGTGACATCGCTCGCTGTCGAAAAGTTCGGCCAGCTTGACATCCTTGTCGCCAATGCCGGCGTGGAAGGTGATGTCAAACCCTTGGTGAACCTGTCCTGTGAGGAATTCGCCGCGGTCCAGATGACCAACGTCGTCGGTACCTTCAACAGCATCAGGCATGCGGCGCTGGCAATGAAGAACGGGGGCGCGATCGTCGCGACCGGTTCCGTCGCGAGCACGATCGGCGTGCCGGGCCTGGCGGCCTATTCGGCAAGCAAGCACGCCATCGCCGGGCTGGTAAAAGTCGCCGCCATCGAGCTGGCGCCTTCGAAGATTCGCGTCAACGCGGTTGCGCCCGCACCGATAGACAACGACATGATGCGCTCGATCGAGCGGCAGGCGATTCCCGATGCCGACGACGAGACTCGCAAAGCCTATTTCGCCTCGCTCAATCCCATGCAGCGCTATGGCACGAACGAGGAAGTCGCCCGCGCGATCGTGTTCCTGGCCAGCGATGAAGCGAGCTTCATCACCGGCAGCTTGCTGTCCGTCGATGGCGGCCTGGTTATCCAGTAGGTTCCTGCCCTGGCGTCTTTGTCCAGGCCACGCGGCTTAGCGAGCAAGACCGCGAGGCCCGGCGATGCGATTCAAGGCTGGCGACGTTCGAACCGGCGCTCTGTTGCGGTATCCTCCCACGGACGCGATGGCGACGAAGGCGAGTACGGCATACGTGGAATAGGCGGCACAGTGCCGCGTTTGGCGCCTTCGCTCTTCAGCAGCTCGACAAATGCCTCGTCGTCTTCCTGATAGGCAAAAGACCAGCCGGCGCCAGCGATGACACCCAGCGTTTCGCAGCCTTCGGGGCCGGCACGCCAGGGCCCGAAAACGTCTCCATGCATCAGGAATATGTGTGTTCCTGCAGGGCAATGCCTGTCGCCCACCCACATTTCCCCGCTCAGGATGAATACCATGTGGTGGCCTGTATGGCCGTGAGTACGCTGCAGCATTCCCGGATCCCAGCGATTGTAGAAGGTGACGAAATTCGGCAGCCTTTCGACGAAGCGCTCGTAGATCGACGCTGATCGGCCATCTTCATATTCGATGCGGCAGACTTCAAAGGCCTCCACATCGTCCACATGCTTGATTCTCGGTCCACCCATCATGATCCTCGTCCTCCTCATCTAGAGATTCTGGTCTTTCGATCAGCGCTGGCTCTCTCGCTCGGCATGAATCGTGCGCACGGGCTTCAGCGCCATCCACAGGATAGCAGCGCCCAGCATCAGCGAAATACCCATACAAAGCAGGAGCGATTGTCCCACCATCGCCGAACCGCCCAGCGCCTCGGTTACTACTGCGATCAGGACTGGGGCGCCGCCGAGAGTGAATACCCCGTTCATCACCAATATGATCGAAGCCGCCTTGCCCCGCATGTGCGAAGGCATGATGATCTGCAAGATGACGAACGGAAGGCTGAGGTAGCAGCAGACGAAAAAGAAATAGAGGCCTACCAGGACAAGCGAAATCTCTGGCGAAGGTACCAGGAAAATGCCAGCCGCCACTGGTACCGCAAGGATCGTCGAAAAGACCATGTAGCGAAGGTGCGCGTCGCTGATGCCCCGCGAAAACAGAGCGTCGACAACCTTTCCGTGAAGCGGCAGGCCCAGAACCGTGCCAAGCGTAATTCCCAGACCAAGCGCGGGGCCGACCTGTGCGGGCGAGAGGCCATGGACGCGCTCGAAGAATGCCGGTCCCCAAGCCTGGATGGCGACGGCTGACAGCGCGACCAGCATCAAACCGATATGGTGAGGAACAATGAAGCGCCAATAGCGTCGCGCGATCTGGAAATAATCGGCGAAAGTCGTCTTCTTTTGGGTCGTTATGACATTTCGACGCGGATCAGGCACCAAGAAGATCACGAAGCTGATAAGTAGACCCGGTGCGCCAAGGATGAGGAAAATGAGCTGCCAACCTCGTACCGTGACAGAATCCATAAGGTCATAGTTTTGGGAAGGGTCTATCAGTGCGGCGAGGGCACCTCCGATGGCAAAGGAAAGTCCAGCCCCAATCTTGGTTGCGGTCGAATAGACCGAGAACGCGAAGCCGAGCTTCTTGGGCGGAAAAAAGTCCGGAAGCAGTGACTGCGAACCCGGGCCCATCACGGCTTCACCCGCGCCGACCATCGAACGGGACGCGAAGAACGACCAGAAGCTGTTGGCGAGGCCGCAAGCCATGGTCCCGAAGCTCCAGACGGCAACGCCCAGCCAGATCACGATGGGGCGGCTAAACCGGTCGAGAGCCCAACCGACCGGCAAAGCGCCGATGAAAAAGAAAATGCCGAAAGCAAATCCCATCAGCGAACCCATCTGGGTCTCGCTGAGTTCAAGGTCGGACTGGATCGGATTTACCAGCAGCGAGAGGATGTTGCGATCGACAACCGAAAGGGTCATCAGTACGGCCAGTATTCCGACAGTCAGCCATCCCTGGGTTGCCGGCGGAAAATCGTGGTCGATTGGCGGAATCGGTTCGGAGTTCATGTTCATTTCAGGTCAGCCATCGCGCAGCAGGAGAAAGGTAAGGATGGATACTCAGTTGCAAAATTATAGGGATCTGCGCAGTGCCTAGTCGCCTAACACAGAGGCTTCGATTCAAGCTACGCCCAGTGGAGACGGGTTCGCATCCGATTGGCACTAACGCTGGCACAACACTACGATCATCGCGATTATTCCCACCCCCGAATTCAGCTTGTATCGCTGTTGACCAGGTCCGATCAGGTACACTTCTTGTATGATCGCAATGCTTGCGCGCCTCTGCTTGGCCCGGCAGGTTTACGTACGACGCTCGCATATCGGTTGAAGCGATTTCCGCCCAAAAAAACTTAGGTACACCCCTTTTCTTTTTGCCCAAGCAATTTTCAATCTATCGGCGATGGGCGCACCGCAACCGGTGTCACCGGGCCTGGGAGAAATGGCTACACATGTCGATCGTCGATGGCTCAATCATGATCCTGAAACCGGATCGCCCGTGAGCACGAGCGTTGCCTCCCGGTCGAGGAAATGCTCTTCGTCGGCTCGGAATTCTTCGCCTGGTCCGGGGCCAGTCACGATGCTCATGATCTCTTCGAACGCCTTATCATCAGCAAGTGTCCACTCGGAGATGCAATCGTATCCTGTCAGCGGACCCGATCCATCCCCGCCATCGGTGGCAGCTTCGAAATGGCTTCGACTATAGGCGAGCATGAGGTTGCTAAAATGCTTCTGCGCGAGCCGGACATGGCTGTTTTCCATGTGCTCGCGGAACTGGCGGTGCGAAATGCCGGCTTTGCGTTTCAGGAAAAAGTAGACCTTGAGCACGGAATATACCCTTCGTACTTTCGCCGATCGACAAGGCGGTTTGGGACGGAGATCGGAGATCCTGGCCAAGTCCGATCCGCGCCGAACAGAGCGGCACTCATCGATGTCTGGCCGATATGAATGTTCTGACTTGATGGCGTCGAACTTACGGGCGCACAGAAAATTATGTCAAATTCAAATTTTTGTGGATATGCCCCGTAAGCTCTGGAGGAGTTTTCCCGCTCGATTGCGGATGCCGCGGGAGACATGACAATCGAACATTCCGGAAATATCTCGGAGAGTACATTCGATGCAAGGTCACGTCGCAATTGTCGGCGCCAGCGGGGTCATTGGTACGGCCGCGGTAGGTCATTTCGGCCGTGCCGCGGAATGGCGCGTCACATCGATGTCTCGGCGAAAGCCGATAGTCATGCCGGATGTGCGCCATAGCCATGTTGCCTTGGATCTCGAAGACAGGGATGGCTGTCGGAAGGCTGTCTCGAAGCTGCCACCGATTACGCATCTGATCTATGCCGCAGTGAAGGAAAAGCCCGGACTGGTTGCCGGCTGGAGCGATCCGGAGACCATCGCCGAAAATGGCCGGATGTTCGAAGCCATCCTGGATGCCGTCGCTGCGCAGGGTCAACTTCGGCACGTGCTGGTGTTGCAGGGGACCAAAGCCTACGGCGGTCTTTACCATCCGGTCATGGTGCCGGCGAAGGAAGACCGTCCGCGAGACGATCATCCGAACTTCTATTGGCTACACGAAGACTACGCCCGTAAATCGGCTTCCATCCACGGGTTCGCTGTCACGATATTCCGTCCACAGATCGTGCTGGGCGATGCGCCCGGCGTGGTGATGAACCCGGTCTTGCCGTTCGGCGCATACGCGGCGCTCTGCCGCGAACTCGATATGCCATTTGCCTATCCGGGCGCGAAGGCAGCGCTGTGGGAGATGACCGATGCTCCGCTTCTTGCCCAGGCGTTCGATTGGGCTTTCGAGACGCCTGCCGCGCAAGGCCAGATCTTCAATGTGACGAATGGCGACGTGCTCGTTCTGGCCGACGTCTGGCGGCAATTTGCTGCGGCGTTGGGCCACACCGACGGGGGCGCGAAGGAGCTGAACTTTGCCGAATTCTTCGGTGATCCTTCGGTTCAGGAGGCGTGGCGGCGGATTGCCCATGTCAACAATCTGCTGATCGACGATTTACAGGCATTCGTGGGCGAATCACACCACTATGCCGATTTGCTGCTCGGCCCGAGAATCGCCAGTCGTGCCATCCCGGTGCTGGTAAGCACGATAAAACTTCGCAAGACGGGTTTCGGGGAATGCCGCGACAGCCTGGACAGTTTCCTCGCCGCCCTTGGACGGTTGGAGGATCTTCGCTTGCTGCCCAGATTGCGCCGTTTCTGATGTCGCGGCCTGCTTGACCGGCAAGCAATCAGGCGCACTTGCCTCGCTCATGTCGGACAATCCGCGCTAACGCGAGATGTTCGATGTCAATACCCAGTCGATCAACTCCGGAGCCGATATGACAATCGACTTTACCGGCGCCATGAATGCCTTGCGCGACAAGGTGGCGGTACAAAAAGGTTCCGGTCGGCCGCGCATCCATCTTTGCCTTGGAGCCGCCAACCATATCCGGCCGTTTTCAGGACCCCGCAACAATACGACATCTATCGCGACAAGAGCCACCAGATGGGGTTCGGCTTTGGACCGCACAGGTGCCTGGGCATGGATGTCGCTCGCCAGGAGATGATCGTGGCGATGTCGGGCCTGATGGACCGGTTTCCGAACATGAAGGTCGATCCCGACAAGCCGAAGCCCTCCTATCGCGGGCTGGATGCCGTGACCGTGCGCCTGAAGAAATAGATCGGCTCTTCGGCGCGACGGGCTCTGTCAGGCACTAGCTGTATGTGCCGTCGTCCCACCACGGATAGTAGTCGGGAAGGTCACGCGAAGGCCGGTCGGGGAAAGCAGCACTGCGTTTTTCCATGAAGGCGGTGATCCCTTCGCGAGCATCTGCCGAGCGGCCGCGCGTGTATACGCCCCTGCTTTCGATGCGGTGAGCCTGCATCGGATCGTCTGTCGCGAGTCCGCGCCACATCATCTGCCGGGTCAGGGCCACTGCTACCGGCGAGGTGCCGTCGGACAGGGTGCTGGCAAGCTCGCGTGCGGCGGGAATCAGTTCATCTGCCGGGTGAAGCGACTTCAGGAGACCGGCTTGCAGAGCCTCCTCGGCACTGAACATCCGCCCGGACATGGACCAGTCCAGCGCTATCGTAATGCCGACGATCCTTGGCAGGAACCACGAGGAAGTGCCTTCCGGAACGATGCCGCGCCTGACGAAGGGCATGGCAAATTTGCTCTCTTCGCTCGCGAGGCGAAAGTCCATCGGCAGGGTCATTGTCATGCCCGCCCCTATTGCCGCTCCGTTGATCGCTCCGATCACAGGCTTCAGGCAGGCATGGATGCGCAGGCTCACCTTGCCGGCGTTGTCGCGTACCGCGGCATGACTGTAATCCACGCTGCCATCTGGCCGAACGGGAGAGCCGAGCGCCGCCTTGTCCGGCCGGTTATCGAAATCGAACACCGCGGTTCCGGCGGACATGTCGGCGCCTGCGCAGAACCCTCTTCCTGCTCCGGTAACGATTACCGCGCGGACAGCGTCGTCGTTGTCGGCCCTGTCGAACGCCGCGAGCAAATCGCCGGCCATGTCGGGATTGAATGCGTTCAGTTTCTCGGGACGGTTGAGGGTGATCGTAAGGATACCGTCTTCGACCTCGGTCAGTATTAGGCTCACGCAGCTTGCACTTTCTCTGGTTCCGCGACGGGCGCCTTGGCTTGATCCAGGGCATGCTGCGCACCAATATAACCGAACGCGAAGGTGGCCGCGATGCTGGCTCCTGCCCCCGGATAGGTGCGTCCGAAAATCGATGCGGTGCAATTGCCGGCCGCGTACAGTCCCTCGATCGGCGTGCCGCTCGTGTCGAGCACGCGTGCATGCTCATCGATGACCACACCGCCGGCGGTGCCGACGTCGCCGGGGTAGACCTCGATCGCATAAAACGGTGGCTTGCTTACAGCGCCGAGAACGGGATTTGGCCGCACAGTCGGGTCGCCCCAGACTCTATCGTAGACGCGCCCGCCCCGGTTGAACTCGGTGTCCGTGCCGGCTTCCGCATCCCGATTAAAGGTCTGCGCAGTTCTGGCCAGGCCTTCGGGATCGATGCCGCAGATCCCGGCTAGTTCTTCAAGCGTGTCTGCCTTTTTCAGATAGCCACTCGAAATCCATTCAGGCGGGGTCGAGCCTGGCATCGCGCCGCCGACCATGTAGCGCTCCCGGTGGCGACTATCGAGAATCAGCCAGCCCGGGGTCGCTCCTGCCGCATACATGTTGCGACCGTTCTGGAGGTAGGAGCCAGCCTCGTCCGTGAAGCGACGGCCCTCCTTGTTGACTATGAACGAATGCGGCTTGGCTATGTCATCAAGATGATACACGGCGCCGTTCGGCTGCCGCGAACTGACCAGCCAGATTGCATTGTCCATGAAATCTGTTTGCGCACCAAGATCGATCATCAGACTCAGCGGTCCGCCCTGGTCGCCCGGATTGGAATGTGACCATTCGGTGTGCGCAGGCTTGGGGCCGAACTGGTCGCGCATTTCCTGATTGCGGGCAAACCCCCCGGCTGCCACCACCACGCCAAGCCGAGCCTCGATCGCAATCCTCTTGCCGTCTTGTTCGGCGACAACGCCGCTGACGCGCCCAGAAGCGTCGCGAACGAAATCCACCACTGGACTTTCCGTACGCAGAACACACCCCGCGCGATCGAGTGCGTGAAGCATCCTGGCCTGCAAGGCTGTTCCTGCGCTTACGAGCTGTTGCCCGGTGAGGCGCATCTTCGTGAGCAGGATACCGAGTTTGAGTGCCGCCAGCTTTGCCTTGAATGTGCGCTTGACCAGCGGCAGGACCTGAAAGTCGGGCCATTGAAGGGGGAAGGGCATTGGGCCCCGGCGCAGCCGGTCGGCAAGCGCGCCAAGTTTGCGCAGATCAAAGCGGTTGGTCATGAGCGAACGCCCCCGCGGGCAGCCTCCAGGCAGCTCGTCATGATAATCAGACCAGCCCTCGCAACGCCAGAGCGGGATGCCCTTGCGCATCAGGAAGCTGATCATTTCTGGTCCTTTCGTCACGAAAGCACGGTCGCGTGTCCAGCGTACTTGAGAATCATCTTCAGTGTTCACCGCCTTTAGATAGGCCAAGCCAGATTCCACCGAATCGTCGACCCCAGCCGCTGCTTGCAATGGATGGTTGGGAACCCAGAGGACTCCGCCAGAGAGAGACGTGGATCCACCCAGCTTGTCCGTGCTTTCCAGCACAAGCGCCGTCTTGCCCGCATCCAGCGTCGTGAGCGCCGCGCATAGTGCGCCGCCGCCGCTGCCCACGATCACGACATCGAAGCTTTCTTCAAATTCGGCCATCTGCGCATTCCTTTCGACGTCTTAACTGCGTGCAAGTGCCCATCTTCGTTGCAAACGCCTTTGTTTCAGGTGAATTGGACCGGCTGTCCCTTCCCGATGAATTTCGCGAGATTGCGGTGAAAGGCGATGACTGGCAGCTCCTGCGATGGACTTGGGCGTGCTCCAGGAAAGCCTCTAGATTTCATGCCTTTCTGAACTTCCGGCATATTTGCGAAGTCCTGAGTGAGGACGAGCGGCCAACTCTCTTTGCCCAGATCTTTCGCATCGACCCATTGCGTATCGGGCTCTTCCGAGGGTTTGAAAAACTCGATCACGAAGACCTCGAAAATGCACTTGTCTGGATCGGACCCGAACGGGCGCGCCCGGTAGCAGAGCGCCTGAGCCAATCCGGGCAGGATCACCAGATTGGGAAACACGTGCCAATCGACCCCGGCATCGGCAAACTGCTGCGGGGTAATCGCCGGCCATCTGACGCCCCTCGCTTCGTATTCCTGTTGGGCGGTTCGCATGATGAACGCCATGACATCATCGCCTGTGGCATCCTTGGGCAATTCTGACGCTGCCCGTTCGGCAGCGTTCACGAAGACCTCGGTCGTGGTCGCATTGATTGTCGTATAGAGTTCTCGAAACCACCGTGCTGCACCGGTGCGCGGATCATCCCCCGGTAGGCCCACCGACGTGCCGCCTGCGCGCATGTTGTATCCGTGCCAGCTGTGCAAGCCTTCGTTTCGACACCATGAATCGAACTGGGCAAATTTCGTAAGCTGGGGGTGCGTCGCGATCACGTGATAACTCTCGATGAATGCTTCGAGCGCCGTCTTCCAGTTGCAGGGCACGGTGGCTCTCTGCCTCCAGCGATAGCGCATGCGATCGAGTTCAAAGCCGTCGAGGTGCTTCGCTACTGGTGCGAGGTAATCGCAAAGTGGCTGTGCATCGGGATCCATGCAGATGAAAACGAATCCGCCCCAGGTATCCACCCTGACCTGCTGCATGCGCACGCTCTCTGGTGGGAGAGGGGGATCCCAGTCGCCCTGGTTACCACAATAGGTATTTTGGCCATCGAGGTTCCATTTCCAGCCGTGAAAGCGGCAATAGAACCCTGCCGTATGGCCGCACCCGTCTGTGAGACGTCGACCACGGTGAAGGCATACGTTGTAGTAGGCCTTCAACTCGTCTGGCGCCACCAATACGATGACGATCGATTCATCGGCGATATCGTAGGTCAGATAATCGCCGACCTGAGAAAACTCTTCCCGCCTGCACGCCATTTGCCACGTGGCGGGCCAAAGACGTTCGTTTTCAAGTTTGACGTGCTCGTACGACAAATGAGCTGCGGCTGGGATTACAACCGTATCACTGTTCGATGGATCGTGAGCTGCCATTCCGCTGTCCTCGCTATTGTCGGAACTGCTATGGCTGGGACATGTGAGAGTCAAATTTTTTGAATTATGATTTAATTCCAAAACGTGGTGTTTCCAGCTTTGATCGGAGCCGCAATGTAAGAATGCTGATCTTGTAGCCAGCTGCCGTGCGAACGGCTTCTTGACCAGGTGCCGATATGCGTGTGGCGGTTGGATCTGAGATGGCGCCAACGTAAATGCCAACGCAAATATGGAATCGGCCGATGGCCTTTAGCGTCACGCGCTGGGAGCAACCCCTCCGACTTCAGTCGGATACTGGCTTCAGCCTTGGACTCGCTCGATAGCAGGTACCCTCGGGAAAGTGAGACCGCCTGAAGGGCGTGAAGTCTCA
>Ga0181593_10001774_pt1 | contig 19707 bp, 16 predicted proteins | sample 071ome_19_FD_133756 | JGI IMG/M metagenome (GOLD analysis project Ga0181593, IMG submission 133756) | Coastal salt marsh microbial communities from the Groves Creek Marsh, Skidaway Island, Georgia - 071413AT metaG (megahit assembly) | ecosystem: Environmental > Aquatic > Marine > Intertidal...
AGTGCACCCCACTCCCAGCCGCCCAGCAGGATCACGCCACCGAGCAGCAGCGCCAGCACCCGGGTGTCGAGCCAGATGACCCCTGCCATGACCAGGGGCGCCAGGATCAGCGCGGTGATGACGCGCTGCCTAAGCACCCTGCCGTTGCCTGGCCTGGGCCGGAGTGCGGCCGAAACGACGCTGCCGGCCCGCATACCAGGCCAGGGCCTCCTCGTAGGCATGCGTATCGAAATCGGGCCACAGCGTATCGGTGAAATAGAGTTCGCTGTAGGCGAGTTGCCAGAGCAGGAAGTTGCTGATCCGCGACTCACCCCCGGTGCGGATGAACAGGTCGGGGGGTGGCAGGTCGGCAAGCGACAGCCCATCCGCGAAGCACCCCTCGTCGATCGTCTCTGGATCGAGCTTGCCGTCGGCCGCGTCACGCGCAAGACGGCGTGCCGCCTCGACGATGTCCCAGCGACCGCCGTAGTTCGCGGCGATGCACAACTGCAGCCCGGTGTTGGCCTGCGTCTGGCTCTCGGCCGCGGCGATCTGTTCCTGCAGCTTAGGCACCAGCGCCTCACGCCCACCGATGACGCGCAGGCGCACGCCGTTGTCGTTCAGGCGTCGCACCTCGCGGCGCAGCGAAGCGATAAACAGATCCATCAGCACGCTGACTTCACTCTGCGGGCGCTGCCAGTTCTCGCTGCTGAAGGCGAACAGGGTCAGCGCCTCGATACCGAGGTTGGCACTGGCCTCGACCACCGCACGCACCGAGCCGACACCGGCCTTGTGTCCGAAGGTGCGCGGCCGACCTCGCGCCTGCGCCCAGCGGCCGTTGCCGTCCATGACGATGGCGACGTGGCGAGGCAGCCTGGCGGGCGCTCCTGGCGGGGTGGTGCTGGCGTCGGCCATGGCCTCAGATGGCGAGCAGGTCCTGCTCCTTCTCGCCCAGCATCTCGTCGACACGGGCGACGTGCTGGTCGGTCAGTTTCTGGATCTCGGTCTCGGCGCGGCGCTCCTCGTCCTCGGAGATCTCCTTCTCCTTGAGGAGTTCCTTGAGGGTGTGCAGCGCGTCGCGGCGGATGTTGCGGATCGCCACGCGACCGGTCTCGGCCTCGTGGCGCACGACGCGGATCAGGTCCTTGCGCCGCTCCTCGGTCAGTGCCGGCAGCGGCACGCGGATCACCGAGCCCGAGGTGGCGGGGTTCAGGCCGAGGTCGGAGCTGATGATCGCCTTCTCGACCTTGGCCACCATCGGCTTCTCCCACGGCGTGACGGTCAGCGTGCGCGCATCCTCGACACCGATGTTGGCGACCTGGTTGAGAGGCATCTCGCTGCCGTAGTACTCGACCGTGATGTGATCGAGCAGGCTGGTATGGGCGCGCCCGGTACGGATCTTGGCGAACTCGTGCTTGAGCGAGTCGAGGCTCTTGTCCATGCGGGTCTTCGCGTCTTTATGCACGTCTTCGATCATCTCTCTCCCCCTTCGGTTACCAGCGTGCCGACGGCTTCGCCTTGCACCACGGCCTGCAGTGCGCCGGGCCGGTTGACGTTCATGACCCTCAGCGGCAGGCGATGGTCACGGCACAGCACGACCGCCGTGATGTCCATCACCGCGAGTTCGCGGCTGATCACCTCGTCGTAGCTCAACTCTGGGTAGTGCTCGGCATCGGGATGCGTGACCGGATCGGCGGCGTAGACCCCGTCGACCTTGGTCGCCTTGATCAGCACGTCGGCACCGATCTCGATGGCACGCAGGCTGGCCGCCGTGTCGGTGGTGAAGAACGGGTTGCCGGTCCCGGCGGCGAAGATCACCACGCGGCGCGCCGCGAGATGGGCCACGGCACGGTTCCGGTCGAACGGTTCGGCGAGGGTTCCGACCGGGAAGGCCGTCAGCACGACGGCATCGCAGCCGGCACCGGCCAGCGCCGACTGCAGCGCCAACGCGTTGATCACCGTGGCCAGCATGCCCATCTGGTCGCCGGTGACCCGGTCGAGTCCCGAGGCGACCAGCTCGGCACCGCGGAAGATGTTGCCTCCGCCGATCACCAGGCCGACCTCGACTCCATCACGCACCAGGCCGGCGACCTCGCCGGCAACGCGCTTGAGGACCTCGGGTTCGATGCCGCCGTCACCGCCCCCGGCGAGCGCCTCACCGCTGAGCTTCAGCAGGATGCGCCGGTAGCGGTCGGCCATGCTCAGGGTCTCCGCGCGACTCAGCCGCCCTGAACCTGGGCCATCACCTCGGCGGCGAAGTTCTCCTGCTTCTTCTCGATGCCCTCGCCGACCTCGTAGCGGGCGAAGCCGCTGACGCTGGCGCTGGCCTGCTTGAGCAGGTCACCGACGCTCTGGTCCGGGTTCTTGACGAACGGCTGGCCGACCAGCGTGATCTCGCCGAGAAACTTGCGCAGCCGCCCCTCGACCATCTTCTCGACGATGTTGGCCGGCTTGCCGCTCTCGGCGGCCTGCGCGGAGAAGATCTCGCGCTCCTTGGCGACCAGGTCCGCAGGAACGTCGGCCTCGGAAACGCACACCGGGCGGCTGGCGGCGACATGCATCGCCACGTCCTTGCCCAGGGTCGCATCGCCCGAATGGCTGACCACGACGCCGATGCGCGTCCCGTGCAGGTAGCTGGCCAGCGCAGCGTCTCCGGCTTCGAAAAGCACGAAGCGACGCACGTTGATGTTCTCGCCGATCTTGGCCACCAGCGACTGGCGCGCGGCGTCGACGGTGCCGTCCCCACCGGCGAGCGGCGCGGCGAGCAGCGCATCGAGGTCGGCCGGGGCCTGTTCCAGCGCGGTCTTCGCGACCGCCGCGGCAAAGTCGCGGAAGTCGTCGCCCTTGGAGACGAAGTCGGTCTCGCTGTTGACCTCGACCATCGCCACGCGGCTGCCGTCGGCGGCCTCGGCGATCTCGATGGTTCCCTCGGCGGCCACCTTGCCGGCGCGTTTGCCGGCCTTGGCCAGGCCGCTCTTGCGCATCAGCTCGATCGCGGCCTCGATGTCGCCACCGGTCTCGACCAGCGCCTTCTTGCACTCCATCATGCCGGAGCCGGTGCGCTCACGCAGCTCCTTGACCATGCTCGCGGTAATCGTCATCTGTTCACACCTGTGTGTTATTCGGGCTCGCCGGCCGGCGCCTGGGCGACCGGCCGGGATTCCGGGCGTCGGGCCCGGCTTGCTTACTCGGCCGCCTGGGCGGGTGCGGTAGCCGGCTCGGCAGCCGCGGGAGTTTCCTCGGCAGGCGCTTCCTCGGCAGAGGCCTCTTCGGCGGGGGCTTCCACGGCAGGCGCCTCGTCGGCGACTGCTGCTGCGGCCTCGGACTTCGGCTCCTCGGCAACCTGACCCATGCTCGCCTGTCCACTGAGGATCGCCTCGGAGACACTCTGGCAGTAGAGCTGGATCGAACGCATGGAGTCGTCGTTGCCGGGAATCATGTGATCGATGTTGTCAGGATTGTGGTTGGTATCCACCACCCCGACCACCGGGATGCCAAGCTTGCGCGCCTCGCTGACCGCGATCTTCTCGTGACCGATGTCGATGACGAACAGCGCGTCCGGCAGGCCATCCATGTCCTTGATGCCACCCAGGCTGCGTTCGAGCTTCTCGCGTTCGCGACGAAGGCTGAGCGCCTCCTTCTTGCTGAAACGCTCGAAGCCGCCCTCGGTCTCCATCGCCTCGAGTTCCTTGAGGCGCTTGATCGACTGCTTGATGGTCTTGAAGTTGGTCAGCATGCCCCCGAGCCAACGGAAGTTGACGTAAGGCATGTTGCAACGCTGAGCCTCGCGCTTGACGTGTTCGCTGGCGTTGCGCTTGGTTCCGACCAGCAGGATCTTGCCGCGACGCGCGGCGAGGCTGCCAAGGTAGTTCATCGCGTCGTTGAAGAGCGGCAGCGTCTTCTCGAGGTTGATGATGTGGATGTTGTTGCGGGAGCCGAAGATGAACGGGGCCATCTTCGGGTTCCAGTAGCGGGTCTGGTGGCCGAAGTGGACACCGGCCTCGAGCATCTGGCGCATGGATACGCTGGCCATGGTTGGCATTCTCCAAATGTAGGGTTGTTTCCTCCATGCATCCCGGGCGAGAACCCGTCGGGCGGGCACCCCCTCGCACGTGTCGATGCATGTGTGAAATGAGGCGCGGACCCGGGGCTGCCGGAGACCGCGCCTGATTGCCTTTCGGCGGACGGATTTATACCATGAGCGGTGCCCTCACGGCAATTTGCCGTCACGTCACAGCCCAGCCGCCCTGCCCTGCTCCGGCACACCGCTGCCAGGCCATGCCGCAGCCCCAGGACCCACCAAGCCGATGGCCATCGAGATCAAGACCGCCGCGGAGATCGAGACCATGCGCGTCGCCGGACGCCTCGCCGCCGAGGTGCTGGAGATGATCGCGCCCTACGTCGTCGCGGGCGTCACCACCGAGGAACTCGACCGCATCTGTCACGAGCACATCGTCGACGTGCAGAAGGCGATCCCTGCACCACTCAATTACCACGGTTTCCCGAAGTCGATCTGCAGCTCGGTCAACCACCAGGTCTGTCACGGCATCCCCAGTCCCAAACGACTGAAGGACGGCGACATCGTCAACCTCGACATCACGGTGATCAAGGACGGCTTCCACGGGGACACCAGCCAGATGTTCTTCGTCGGCGAGCCGAACCAGCGCGCACGGCACGTCACCCGGATCGCCATGGAGTGTCTCTACCTCGCGATCCGCATGGTGCGGCCTGGAGCCCGTCTCGGTGACCTCGGCGCCGCGATTCAGCGCCATGCCGAGACCCACGGCTGCTCGATCGTTCGCGAGTACTGTGGACACGGGATCGGACGCGCCTTCCACGAGGATCCGCAGGTCCTCCACTACGGGACACCGGGCACCGGGATCGAACTGGTGCCTGGCATGACCTTCACCATCGAGCCGATGGTCAATGCCGGCAAGCGCCATGTGAAGCTGCTGCCGGACAACTGGACCGTGATCACCAAGGACCGCAGCCCCTCCGCCCAGTGGGAGCACACGCTGGCGGTGACCGACAGCGGATGCGAGGTGCTGACCCTGCGGCGTGGGGAGGTGATCTGAAGTGGACACGACGGACCTCGCGGCCCGCACCGGCTTCGATTTCGACGCCTTCGATCGTCAACTGGCCGACGCCGACAACCCGGTTGCGGCCTTCCGCGACGCGCTGGCCGGGGCCATAGAGGCACAACGCACGGCGTTTCTTGCCGGCACGCCGGCAAGCCGGCTGGTGCCGCGCCACGCGGCGTTCATCGATGCGATCCTGACGCGTGCCTGGCAGCGACAGTTCGAGCCGGCGGATCCCGACATCGCGCTGATCGCGGTCGGCGGCTACGGACGTGGCGAGCTGCACCTCGGCTCGGACATCGACCTGATGATCCTGCTGCGTGGCGACGACCACGAGCGCTACCGGGGACGCATCGAGCCGTTCATCACCTTTCTCTGGGACATCGGCCTCGAGGTCGGACACAGCGTGCGTTCGCTGGCCGAGTGCATCGAGCAGAGCGCGCGCGACATCACGATCGAGACCAACCTGCTCGAGGCGCGCAGGCTCCAGGGTGCAGAGGACCTGTTCGCCTCGCTCGGCGGCCTGATCCGCGACGACAGCGTGTGGACCAGCCGCCGCTACTTCGAAGAGAAGCTCGCCGAGCAGCGGGCACGCCACGCGCGCTACCACGACACCGGCTACAACCTCGAGCCGAACGTCAAGGAGAGCCCGGGTGGCCTGCGCGACATCCAGATGATCGGCTGGGTCTCGAAGCGCCACTTCTCAGCCGCGACGTTGCACGACCTGGTCGACCACGAGTTCCTGACCGAGGAGGAGTACGCAACCCTGATCGACGGGCAGGCGTTTCTCTGGCAGGTGCGCCTGGCGCTGCACGTCCTCGCTGGACGGCGCGAGGACCGCCTGCTGTTCGACTATCAGCGCACCATCGCAGAGCAGTTCGGCTACCACGACGATGCCAACGGTCACCTCGGCGTCGAGCAGTTCATGAAGCAGTACTACCGGGTGGTCATGGAGCTCTCCAGGCTCAACGAGATGCTGCTGCAGCTGTTCCAGGAGACCATCCTCTACGCCGACGATCACGCCACTCCGCAACCGCTGAACCGACGTTTCCAGGTCCGCCACCGCTTTCTCGAGGCGATCAGCGACGACGTGTTCGAGATCTACCCGTTCGCGCTGCTCGAGCTGTTCCTGCTGATGCAGCAGCACCCCGAGCTGCAGGGCGTTCGGGCCTCGACCATCCGCCTGGTGCGCAGCCATCGCCACCTGATCGACGACGCGTTCCGCACCGACGTGCGTGCACGCAGCCTGTTCATGGAGATCCTGCGGCAGCCGCAGGGCATCACCCACGAGCTGCGCCGCATGAACCGCTACGGCGTGCTCGCCGCCTACCTGCCGGCGTTCGGCGCGGTGGTCGGGCTGATGCAGTACGACCTGTTCCACGTTTACACGGTCGACGAGCACACGCTGCGCGTGGTGCGCAACCTGCGCCGCTTCACGGTAACAGAGCATCACCACGAGTTCCCGCGCCTGAGCCAGATCGCCCAGACGCTACCGAAGATCGAGCTGCTCTACCTGGCCGGGCTGTTCCACGACATCGCCAAGGGGCGTGGCGGCGACCACTCCAAGCTGGGTGCCGACGATGCCGAGCAGTTCTGCCGCGACCACTACCTCGGTCGCTACGACAGCCAGCTGGTCACCTGGCTGGTCGACCATCACCTGGCGATGTCTCGCACCGCACAGCGCGAGGACACCAGCGACCCGGACGTGATCAACAGCTTCGCCAACATGGTCGGCGACCAGGTGCGACTCGACTACCTCTACCTGCTGACAGTGGCCGACATCCGCGCCACCAACCCGACGCTGTGGACCTCGTGGAAAGAGACCCTTCTGGCCGAGCTCTACACCTCGACCAAGCGCGCGCTGCGTCGTGGTCTCGAGCATCCGCTCGACGCCAAGGAGCGCATCCGCGGGGTCAGCGTGATGGCCCGCGCGCTGCTCAAGTCACGACAGGTTCCCGACGACCAGGTCAGCGAAATCTGGGCCGAGTTCAACGACGAGTACTTCCTGCGCCACAAGGCCGACGAGATCGCCTGGCACACCCAGCTGATCGCCACCCACGAAGAGCCTGAGGCACCGCTGATCGGGGTTCGCCAGGAGGGCCCACGCGGCGGCACCGAGATCTTCGTCTATACCCACGACGCGCAACGGCTGTTCGCTCAGACCACCTCGATCCTCGAACAGCTGGGCCTGACGGTGGTCGACGCCCGCATCATCACCTCGCGCAGCGGCTACACGCTCGACAGCTACGTCGTGCTCGACGACTCCGGAGCGCCGATCGAGGCCAGCTACCGCCTCGACGAGATTCGCGACCGGCTGCAACAGGGCCTGGCCAGCCCGGGCAGCGCTCCGCAACCCGTTGCGCGCCGCACCCCGCGACACCTGCAGCACTTCCCGCTCTCGACACGCGTCGATTTCAGCACCGACATCAATGGCGAGCGGACCGTGGTCGAGCTGATCGCCGCCGACCGCCCGGGCCTGTTGTCGAAGGTCGGCCAGGCCTTCGCCAGCTGCGGGGCGCGGGTGCAGAACGCCAAGATCGGCACCTTCGGCAACCGTGCCGAGGACGTCTTCTACATCACCGACGAGGCGAACGAACCGTTCACCGACGAGCTACGGCTGGATACGCTGCGCGCGACGCTGCTCGAAGCGCTGGAACCGGATCGCGAGGCGCGCACCGGCTGACGTTCTGCTGCATGCATGAAAAAGGGGAGCCGCGGCTCCCCTTTTCCGTATCGTGGCGACGGACCGTGGCTACTCGCCGACCGCCTTCATGCTCAGGCGAACCCGCCCCTGGCGATCGACCTCGAGCACCTTGACCCGCACCATGTCGCCCTCGCTCAGCTTGTCGCTGACGTTCTCGACGCGCTCCTCGCAGATCTGCGAGATGTGCACGAGGCCGTCACGGCCGGGCAGGATCGAGACGAAGGCACCGAAGTCCATCAGCTTGACCACCTTGCCGTTGTAGATCTTGCCCACCTCGACGTCGGCGGTGATCTCCTCGATGCGCAGACGCGCCGCGTCACCTGCCGACTTGTCGACCGAGGCGATCTTGACCGTCCCGTCGTCGGTGATGTCGATGGTCGCACCGGTCTCCTCGGTGATCGCGCGGATGGTCGCGCCACCCTTGCCGATGACGTCGCGGATCTTGTCCGGATCGATCTTGATGGTCAGGATGCGCGGCGCGAACTCGGAGATGTCATCCCGAGGTGCGCTGATCACCTTGCCCATCTCGCCGAGGATGTGCAGCCGCCCCTCGCGTGCCTGGGCCAGCGCCGCCTCCATGATCTCGCGGGTAATGCCGTCGATCTTGATGTCCATCTGCAGCGCGGTCACGCCCGTCTCGGAGCCGACCACCTTGAAGTCCATGTCGCCGAGGTGGTCCTCGTCGCCGAGGATGTCGCTCAGCACGGCGAACTTGTCGCCCTCCTTGATCAGGCCCATGGCGATGCCCGCCACCGGTGCCTTGACCGGTACGCCGGCGTCCATCATCGCGAGGCTGGTGCCGCACGCCGAGGCCATCGAGCTCGAGCCGTTGGACTCGGTGATCTCGGAGACCACGCGGATGGTGTACGGGAAGTCCTCCATGTCCGGCATGCTCGCCTGGACGCCGCGACGGGCCAGACGACCGTGACCGATCTCGCGCCGCTTCGGGGAACCGACGAAGCCGGTCTCGCCGACACAGTAGGGCGGGAAGTTGTAGTGCAGCATGAACGGATCGCGGCGCTCGCCCTCGAGGGCCTCGATGAACTGCGCATCGCGCGCGGTGCCGAGCGTAGCCACCACCAGCGCCTGGGTCTCACCACGCGTGAACAGGGCCGAGCCGTGGGTGCGATGCAGCACGCCGACCTTGACCGAGATCGGACGCACGGTGTTCAGGTCGCGGCCGTCGATGCGCTTCTCGCCAGCGATGATGCGGCCACGGACCAGTGCCTTCTCGACCGAGCCGAACACCCCCATCACCTCGCCTGCGTCGTACGCGGCGTCGTCGCCCGACGCCAGCGCGGACACCACGTTGGCACGGATCGCGTCGATACTCGCGTAGCGCTCCTGCTTGTCAGCGATGGTATAGGCCTCGCCGAGCGCGGCCTCGCACTGGGCACGGACCTGGCTCTCGAGCTCGGGGTCGACGCTCTTGGCCTCGAACGTCCACTTGGGCTTGCCGGCCTCTGCGACGAGTTCGTTGATCACGTCGATGGCGGCCTGCATCTGCTCGTGGCCGAACAGCACGGCGCCGAGCATCACCTCTTCGGAGAGCTCGCTGGCCTCGGACTCGACCATCAGCACCGCCTTGCTGGTGCCGGCGACCACCAGGTCGAGCTGCGACTCGGCGCGCTGCTCGTAGCCCGGGTTGAGGACGTAGTCACCCTCCACGTAGCCCACGCGCGCGGCGCCGATCGGGCCCTGGAATGGCATTCCGGAGAGCGCCAGCGCCGCCGAGGCGCCGAGCAGGGCCGGGATGTCCGGATCCATGTTCGGATCGACCGACATCACGGTGGCGATCACCTGGACCTCGTTGCGGAACCCCTTGGGGAACAGCGGGCGGATCGGCCGGTCGATCAGGCGTGAGGTCAGGGTCTCCTTCTCGGTCGGACGCCCCTCGCGCTTGAAGAAGCCACCGGGGATCTTGCCGCCGGCGTAGGTCCGCTCCTGATAGTTGACCGTCAGCGGAAAGAAGTCACGGTTGGGATCGGCATCGCTGCGACCGACCGCGGTGACCAGGACGGCGGTGTCGTCCATGCGCACCATGACCGCACCGGTCGCCTGGCGGGCGATCTCTCCGGTCTCGAGGGTGACGGTGTGGTTGCCGTAACGAAAACTCTTGCTGATTGCTGCCATGTTGTTCTGCTCCCGGGGCGGTCTAGCGACGCAGCCCGAGACGGGCGATCAGCTGGCGGTAGCGCTCGAGGTCGTTGCGCTTCACGTAGTCGAGCAGCTTGCGGCGCTGGTTGACCATGCGCAGCAGGCCACGGCGCGAATGGTGGTCGCCCTTGTGGCTCGAGAAATGGCTCGAAAGCCCCTCGATCCGACGGGTCAGTAGGGCCACCTGGACCTCGGGGGAACCGGTGTCGCTCGTGCCACGTGCGAACTCATTGACCACCTGGGACTTCTCTTCGGCAGAAAGTGCCATCGACTGCTCCTGAAACGCTTGCTTAACCGTTGACGTGAATTGCGTATTTTACTCTGACGCGGGCAGGGCTCACAAGGCATTTCGCAACCTCGCGACGGCTGCCGGCAGCCGCTGCAGGGTTGGCGGTCAGCCTCCGCCGGCCGTGTCGAACAGGCGCCGCGGCGCGACCCGGCCGTCGTCCTGGATCTGGCCGACGCCGATGAACGTGCCGTTATCCCCGAACAGGCAGAGCCAGCCGCTGGTCGGCGCCTTGGGCACCATCACCGCCTGCCCCTGGCGCAGGTAGAAGGCGGTATCCGTCGACAGGCGTAGCTGCGGCCAGTGCGCCAGTGCCGAGACGATCGGCAGCAGGTGCTCATCGAGCGCTTCGTGCCCCTGTTCTTCGGCCTGGTCGCGCAGTGCATCGAGGGTGTGCAGGCCGTTCTCGCTGTAGGGCCCGACACCGGTGCGGCGCAGCGCGATGACGTGGGCACCGCATCCCAGCCCGGTGCCAATCTCCTCGGCCAGGGTGCGCACGTAGGTGCCCTTGGAACAGTGCACGTCGAGTTCGAGCTCGTCAGCGGCGACGATCCGTGCGTCGAGCGTGTGGATGGTGATGCGGCGTGGCGCACGCTCGACTTCGATGCCCTCGCGGGCCAGTTGATAGAGGCGCTGCCCCTTGTGACGCAACGCCGAGTACATCGGTGGCACCTGGTCGATCTCGCCGCGCAGGCCCACGAGTACGCTCTCGAGGCGCGCCGCGTCGAACGGTTCCACGTCGCGGGTCTCGAGCGCCTCGCCGTCGGCGTCGCCGGTGTTCGTCGTGACACCGAGGCGTACGCGGACGCGGTAGTGCTTGTCGGCGTCGAGCAGGTAGGCCGAGACCTTGGTCGCCTCGCCGAGACAGATCGGCAGCAGGCCACTGGCCAGAGGATCCAGGCTGCCGGTGTGTCCCGCCTTGCGCGCGCGGTAGAGTCGCTTGACCACCTGCAGGGCGGCGTTCGAAGTCATGCCGATCGGCTTGTCGAGCAGCAGGATGCCGTTCACCGGGCGACCTTGGGAGCGTCTGCGGGCCATCGGGGGAGTGCCTCGAAAGTGGTCCGGAGCTCAGGTGCCGGATTCGTCGTCGCCGTGCGCCTCGCCGGCGACGGCATGATCGATCAGCGCGCTCAGGCGCCGACCATGCTCGACCGAGCGGTCGTAGGCGAACTGCAATTCGGGGGTCACGCGCAGCTTGACCTCGCGGCCCAGTTCGCGGCGCAGGAATCCCGCGGCGCGCTGCAACGCGGCCTCGCTGGCGCGCTGCGCCGCCTCGTCGTCGGCCAACGCAGTGAAGAAGACCCGCGCGTGGGCCAGGTCCTGACTCACCTCGACCGCGGTCAGCGTGATCATGCCGACCCCCGGATCCTTCACCTCGTCGTGGATCAGCCGCGCCAGTGTGCGGCGGATCTGCTCGCCTACCCGGCGGCTGCGGCTGAATTCCCTGGGCATCGGTGGCGTTCCCGGTCGTGGGTCGGGCTGGGCGCGCTGCGGCGCCGCCTCACAGCTCGCGCTGCACCTTGACCTGCTCGTAGACCTCGATCTGGTCCCCGACCTTGACGTCGTTGTAATTCTTCACGCCGATGCCGCACTCGGTCCCGGCGCGTACCTCGTTGACGTCGTCCTTGAAACGACGCAGCGATTCGAGCTCGCCCTCGTAGATCACCACGTTGTCGCGCAGCACGCGGATCGGGTTGGAACGCTTGACCACGCCCTCCATGACCAGGCAGCCGGCAATCGCGCCCAGCTTGGGTGAGCGGAACACGTCGCGCACCTCGGCCAGGCCGACGATCTCCTCGCGCATCTCCGGAGCGAGCATGCCCGACAGCGCCTTCTTGACCTCGTCGATGGCGTCGTAGATGACGCTGTAGTAGTGCAGGTCGACTTCGTTCTCGGCGACCAGGCGCCGCGCCGAGGCATCGGCGCGCACGTTGAAGCCGATCATGACCGCCTGTGACGCGGCGGCGAGATTGACGTCCGACTCGGTGATGCCACCTACCCCGGACGCGATCACGTTGACCCGCACCTCTTCGTTGGAGAGCTTGACCAGCGCATCGCGCAGCGCCTCGACGCTGCCCTGCACGTCGGCCTTGATCACCAGGTTGAGCGTCTGGGTCTCGCCGGACGACATCTGCGAGAACATGTCCTCGAGCTTGGACGCCTGCTGCTTGGCCAGGCGCACCTCGCGGAGCTTGTTCTGGCGGTAGGAGGCGATCTCGCGCACCTTGCGCTCGTCGGCGTGCGCCAGCACCTCGTCACCGGCGTTCGGCGCACCCGACAGACCGAGCACCTCGGCCGGCATCGACGGCCCGACCTGGTCGACGGTCTTGCCGTTCTCGTCGAACAGCGCGCGCACGCGGCCGAACTCCGAGCCGCACAGCACCACGTCACCCTTGCGCAGCGTGCCGCTCTTGACCAGCACCGTGGCCACCGGGCCACGCCCCTTCTCCAGACGCGACTCGAGCACCACACCGCGCGCCGTGTCCTCGACCGGCGCGCTCAGCTCCATCAGTTCGGCCTGCAGCAGGATTGCCTCGAGCAGCGCGTCGATGCCCTCCCCGCTCTTGGCCGAGACGTTGATGAACTGGTGTTCACCGCCCCAGTCCTCGGGAATGACCTCGTACTTGGTCAGCTCGTTCTTGACCCGGTCCGGATCGGCCTCGGGCTTGTCGATCTTGTTGACCGCCACCACCAGCGGCACCGAGCCGGCCTTGGCATGCTGGATCGACTCGATGGTCTGCGGCATGACGCCGTCGTCGGCGGCCACCACCAGCACGACGATGTCGGTCACCTCGGAGCCGCGCGCCCGCATCGCGGTGAACGCCTCGTGGCCCGGGGTGTCGAGGAAGGTGATGGTGCCCTTGTCGGTATCTACGTGGTAGGCGCCGATGTGCTGGGTGATGCCGCCGGCCTCACCATCGGCGACCTTGGTCGCGCGGATGTGGTCCAGCAACGAGGTCTTGCCGTGGTCGACGTGGCCCATGATGGTCACCACCGGTGGGCGACGCTCGGTGGCCGCTTCGCTCTCGGTGTCGAGCTTGAGGCTCTCCTCGATGGCGGATTCGGTCACCAGCTTGGGCTTGTGGCCCATCTCCTCGACCACCAGCACCGCGGTGTCCTGGTCGATGACCTGGTTGATGGTCGCCATCACGCCCATCTGCATCATCGCCTTGATCACCTCGGCGGCCTTGACCGCCATGCGCTGCGCGAGATCGGCGACGCTGATGGTCTCCGGAATCGTCACCTCGCGCACCACCGGTGCGGTCGGCATCGTGAAGCCGTGTTCGCTGGTCGCCGCGGCACGTGCCGCCCGGCCACGCACGCGTGGCGCCTTCTTGCGCCGCCCGCTCTTCTCGCTGGCGACGTGCAGTTCCGTACGTCCGTAGCGGCTCGAGCGCTTGTCCTTGTCCCGACCCCGCTCCGCTTTGCCCTTCTCGGCCGGCTTGGCGCGCGTCGGCGCGGCCTTGGCGCGAGCCGCCTCCTCGGCCTGGCGCCGCGCAAGCTCCTCGGCCTGGCGCTTCGCCTCTTCTTCCTCGGTCCGCTTGCGCTCGGCCTCCTCGGCCAGGCGTTTGGCTTCCTCTTCCTCGGCGCGGCGCTTCTCTTCCTCCACGCCACGGCGCTTGGCCAGCTCGTCGCGGACGCGCTGCTCTTCGGTGGCCTTGTCCGCCTGCAGCTCGGCGAGCTTGCGCCGTGCCTCCTCGGCCTCGGCCTGATCGGACTCGGTCTCCTCGGCCGAGCGCTTGACATAGGTACGGCTCTTGCGCACCTCCACGCTGACCGTCTTGCTGCGGGTCTGGCCGCCGGGCAGGCTCTGGCGCTGGCGCAACTCGCTGACCGACTTGCGCTTCAGCGTCACCTTGCGCGGCGTGCTGGTCGGGTCGGCGGCCTTCTCCTTGCCGTGAGCCGCGCGCAGGAACTGCAGCAGCGTGACCTTCTCCTGGTCGTTGACCGCCGCGTCTGGACCGTCTTTCGCGAGGCCGGCCTCGGCGAACTGGGTCAGCAGGCGATCGACCGGGATGCCGACCACTTCAGCGAGCTGTTTGACTGTCGAATCGGACATGCCTGTCTCTCCCGGGCCCGCTTCAGGCCTCGGCCTCGTTCTCGTTCTCGAACCACGGCGCGCGCGCCGTCATGATCAGTTCACCGGCGCGCGCCTCGTCCATGCCGTCGATCTCCATCAGGGTATCGACGTCCTGCTCGGCGAGATCTTCCATGGTGACGATGCCACGGCTGGCGAGCTCGAAGGCGAGCTTGCGTTCCATGCCGTCCATCTCCACCAGGTCCGCGGCCGGCTCGACGCCGTCGAGCTTCTCCTCCTTGGCGATCGCCTGCATCAGCAGCACGTCGCGCGCACGGTTGCGCAGCTCCTGGACGATCTGTTCCTCGAACTCCTCGATTTCGAGCAGCTCCTCGTCGGGCACGAAGGCGATCTCGTCGACGGTGCTGTAGCCCTCCTGGACCAGGATCGCGGCGACCTCCTCGTCGACGTCGAGCTGCTCCATGAAGACCGCTTGCGCCTTGGCCGACTCGGCCTCGCTCTTGGCCTCGGCCTCCTCGATGGTCATGACGTTGAGTTCCCAGCCGGTCAGCTGCGAGGCGAGCCGGATGTTCTGCCCACCGCGGCCGATCGCCTGCGACAGCTGCTCCTCGTCGACCGCGAGGTCCATGCTGTGGCTCTCCTCGTCGACCACGATCGACACGACGTCGGCCGGCTGCATGGCGTTGACCACCAGCTGCGCCGGGTTGTCGCTCCACGGGATGATGTCGACGCGCTCGCCGGCGAGTTCATTGGAGACCGCCTGCACGCGCGAGCCGCGCATGCCGACGCAGGCGCCGACCGGATCGATACGTGGCTCGTTGGAGCGCACCGCGATCTTGGCGCGCGATCCCGGATCGCGGGCCGCACCCAGAATATCGATCAGCCCCTCGCCGATCTCCGGCACCTCGAGGGTGAACAGCTCGATCAGCAACTCGGGCGCGGTGCGGGTGACGAACAGCTGCGGCCCGCGCGGCTCCGAGCGCACCTCGCGCAGGTAGCCGCGGATGCGGTCGCCGCCACGCACCGCCTCGCGCGGGATCATCTCCTCGCGGTAGATCACCGCCTCGGCATTGCCGCCGAGGTCGATGTAGACGTTGCCGCGCTCGACGCGCTTGACGATGCCACCGACCAGTTCGCCCTCGCGACCGGTGTACTGTTCGACGATCTGTGCGCGTTCGGCTTCGCGCACCTTCTGCACGATCACCTGCTTGGCGGCCTGTGCGGCGATGCGTCCGAACTCGACCGACTCCATCGGCTCCTCGATGAAGTCGCCCGGCTGCAGCTCGGGATTCTGCTCGCGCGCGTCGTCCAGCCAGACCTGGTGCTCGGGATGGAACTCGAACTCCTCCGGTTCATCGTCCTCGTCGAACTCGACTTCGGGCGAGATCACCTCCCAGCGGCGGAAGGTGGAATAGTCGCCCGTGACGCGGTCGATGGCCACGCGCACGTCGATGTCACCACCGTGCTTCTTGCGCGTGGCGGATGCCAGCGCCAGCTCGATGGCCTCGAAAATGATCGGCTTCTCGACGCCCTTCTCATGCGAGACGGCGTCGACGACCATCAGGATCTCTTTGCTCATTCCCCGGACTCTCCAGCATGTCCCCGGTCGGACCGGGGGTCTCCTACCAGGCGCGCCTGGTCGATCTCGTCATAGGCGATGCGTAGCGCCTCGCCTTCCACTTCGAGCAGCACCTCGTCGCCTTCGACACCACGCAGCAGCGCGGTGTAGCGGGCGCGTCCGGCGCGCGGCGCACGCAGCTTGAGCTTCGCACGCTGGCCCGCGAATCGGGCGAAGTCCTCGCACCGGAACAGCGGTCGGTCGATACCAGGCGAGGAGACTTCCAGTGTGTACTCCCCGCTGATCGGGTCCTCGACGTCGAGCATGCCACTCACCTGATGGCTGACCCGCTCGCAATCGTCGACCGTCACGCCGCCGGCCTGGTCGATGTAGATGCGTAACAGTTCGCCTCCACCCTGACTCAGCAACTCGATGCCGACCGCCTCGTAGCCGAGACCGTTGATGATCGGCTCGATCAGCTCCCGCAGTTTGGCCGGCGCCTGGCGCATCCACGCTCCACGCAAACAAATAAAGGGCCCACGGCCCTTCCTCGACAGCCCGTCACGATCCTGTTCGCGACCCGGCACTAACAAAAAGCCCCGTCGAAACGGGGCTTTTCTCGATCCACCGTGATGTGTGGTAGCGGGGCCAGGATTTGAACCTGGGACCTTCGGGTTATGAGCCCGACGAGCTACCGGACTGCTCCACCCCGCAACAACGGAAGCGAATTGTACCCACGCCCCCTGCCGAACACAACAGCAGTGCCGGGATGTTTTTTATTCAGGTCAGGGCGCCGATGCAGAGCGCCATCAACCCGCCCGGGAACAGGCCGAGCAGCAGCACCGCGAGGCCGTTCACTGACAGGGCCAGGCGCAGATCCGGGGCGGCGGCGAGCGGATTGCGATCCTCTACTTCATCGAAGTACATCAACTTGATGATGCGCAGGTAGTAGAAGGCGCCGACCACCGAGAACAGCACCGCGACGATCGCCAGCCAGACCATGTCGATCTGGACCACCGCCTGCAGCACCGCGAGCTTGGCGTAGAAGCCGACGGTCGGCGGCACGCCCGCCATCGAGAAGATCAGCAGCAGCATCATGAACGCGAACCAGGGACTGCGCTCGTTGAGGCCACGGAAGTCATCGAGGTTGTCGGCCTCGAAGCCTTCGCGCGTGAGCAGCAGGATCATGCCGAAGCCACCGAGTGCCATCAGCGCGTAGGTGATGGCGTAGAACATCGCCCCGGCATAGCCATCGGCGGTGCCCGACAGGATACCGAGCAGGATGAAACCGACGTGGGAGATGGTCGAGTAGGCGAACATGCGCTTGAGGTTGGTCTGGGCGATGGCCACCACGTTGCCCAGCGCGAGCGACAGCACGGCAAGCACCACCAGCATCTGCTGCCAGTCGGCATGCAGCGGGGCCAGCCCCTCGGCGAGCACGCGCATGGTCAGCGCGAAGGCGGCGATCTTCGGTGCGGTGCCGATGTAGACGGTCACCGCGGTCGGCGCGCCATGGTAGACGTCGGGCAGGTACATGTGGAACGGCACCGCACCGAGCTTGAACGCCAGGCCGGCGACGATGAACGCGATACCGAACACCAGCACCGGGTCGCCACGATCGCTGTCGGCCAGGCGCTCGGCGAGCAGTGCCAGGTCGAGGGTTCCGGTGGCGCCGTAGAGCATCGACATGCCGTACAGCAGCAGGCCGGAGGCCAGCGCACCGAGCACGAAGTACTTCATGGCCGCCTCGGTGGCCTGCAGCGAGTCGCGGTCGTAGGCGACCATCGCGTAGAGCGCCAGCGACAGCAGCTCCAGGCCGAGGTAGACGGTCAGCAGGCTGTGCGCCGAGACCATGACCATCATGCCGAGTACGCCAAACAACCCGGTGACGTGGAACTCGCCGGTGAACAGCTTGCGCGCACGCAGGTAGTCCCGCGAGTAGAGGAACACGCCGGCAGCCATCAGGTAGATGAAGGCCTTGAGCAGGTCGCCCATGGTGTCGCGGATGAAGCTGCCCGAGAAGGTCACCTGCGGCTCGACCGGCATGCCGCCAAGCGTGGCCAGCGCCGCGATCACCAGCGTCAGCTGGGTGAGCAGGTAGGTCAGGCCACGCCGCTCCTCGGCGATGTAGAGGTCGATCACGAGGATGGCGCAGGCCATCGTCATGACGATGATCTCTGGAAGTGCCGGGGCGAATGCGGGAATCTGGAAACTCATCTTGGGTTCCTGTAGGCGAAGCGTGCCCTTACAGCTTCGACTGGATGACGTGCTGGATCAGGTTGTCGATGCTGGCATGCATGACGTCGACCAGCGGCGCCGGCCACAGCCCGAGGGCGAGCACCGCCACGGCAAGCACGCCGAGGATCACCGTCTCGCGGGCGTTGATGTCCTTGAGCGTGCCCACGGCCTCGTGCCGCACCTCGCCAAACACCACGCGCTTGATCAGCCACAGCGTGTAGGCGGCACCCAGGATCAGGGTCAGCGCGGCCAGGAAGGCGTACCAGATGTTGGCCTTGAAGCTCGACAGGATGACCATGAACTCGCCGACGAAACCCGAGGTCCCGGGCAGGCCTGCATTGGCCATCGCGAACAGCACCATGAAGCCGGCGAACAGCGGCATGGTGTGCACGACGCCACCGTAGTCGGCGATCTGGCGGCTGTGCAGGCGGTCGTACATCACGCCGACGCAGAGGAACAGCGCGCCCGAGATGAACCCGTGCGAGACCATCTGCACCATGCCACCCTCGATGCCGAGCTGGGCGCCCTGGGTCGAACCGGTGTTCTCGAGGATGCCGAACACGACGAAGAAGCCCAGGGTCACGAAGCCCATGTGCGCGATCGACGAGTAGGCAATCAGTTTCTTCATGTCCTGCTGCACCAGCGCCACCAGGCCGATGTAGACCACCGCGACCAGCGACAGCGCGATGACCAGCCAGTCGAGGCTGTGGCTCGCGTCGGGCGTGATCGGCAGGCTGAAACGCAGGAAGCCGTAACCACCGAGCTTGAGCAGGATCGCCGCCAGGATCACCGAGCCGCCGGTGGGCGCCTCGACGTGGGCGTCCGGCAGCCAGGTGTGCACCGGCCACATCGGCACCTTGACCCCGAAGGCGATCAGGAAGGCGAGGAAGATCAGCACCTGCGCACCCATGGTCAGCGGCAGGGCGTGGAAGTCGAGAATCGAGAAGCTGCCCGACTCGAGGTACATGTAGATCAACGCGATCAGCATGAACACCGAGCCGAAGAAGGTGTAGAGGAAGAACTTGATGGTCGCGTAGACGCGTCGCGGACCGCCCCAGATGCCGATGATCAGGAACATCGGGATCAGCATCGCCTCCCAGAAGACGTAGAACAGGATCGCGTCGAGCGCCGAGAAGACGCCGATCATCAGCCCTTCCATGATCAGGAACGCGCCCATGTACTGGGCGACGCGCTTCTGGATCACCTCCCAGCCGGCCAGCACCACCAGCACCGTGGTGAAGGTGGTCAGCAGGATCAGCGGCATCGAGATGCCGTCGACGCCGAGGAAGTACTCGACGTTGAAGCGTTCGATCCACCCCGTGCGCTCGACGAACTGCATCGCCGCGGTCCCGGTATCGAAGCTGGAGAACAGCGGCAGGCTGACGAGGAAGGTCAGCACCGAGACCGCCAGCGCGAGGCGGCGCGTGCGTTCGGCCTGCGCGTCGCCCGAGGCGAGCACGGCGAAACCGCCGATGATCGGCAGCCAGATGCAGAGGCTAAGAATGGGAAACCCGGCAGACATCGTTATCGTTCCTCTTCCCCGCCGAGCCAGCGGGCCTGTTCCACAAACTGGAAGCCGGTGGCCGTCTGGTCGTACTGGAAATAAAGGAAGATGGAGACCGCAAAGGTAAAGCCGGTGGCCAGCAGCGCGACCCAGCGGGCGGCGCG